>Ga0364910_1118_pt1 | contig 31688 bp, 26 predicted proteins | sample SorcelJu500001C4_3_FD_206970 | JGI IMG/M metagenome (GOLD analysis project Ga0364910, IMG submission 206970) | Enriched cells from Trout Bog Lake Hypolimnion, Wisconsin, USA - BchlTB.June25.5000.01.C4 | ecosystem: Environmental > Aquatic > Freshwater > Lake > Hypolimnion/Profundal zone | place...
GAAAGAGGTCATGGATATTTGGGCCCCAAGGACTTGCCTGTGGTATCCAGATTTATGTTAAGGAGGAGATAATGTTATGCGGTTGGTTATTCTGGGAGCGGGGATTCAAGGTTCTATTGTACTGACTGATTTATGTGACCCGATATTAAGCCCTGGGGAAAAAGATATTACAATATGTGATTATAATTTTCCCAAGGCCAAAAAAATGGCTGATAAGTTTGGCGTAAAAGCAGCGATGTGCGATGTCACTAATCATGATTTGCTGATCGAAAGCATAAGCGGCGCGGATGTTGTACTTAACTGTGTTCAGTACAACTGGAATGTTGAAATAATGCGTGCCTGCCTGGAAGTTAAAGCCCATTACATTGATCTAGGCGGGTTATTCCATGTAACGCGAAAACAATTTGAACTGCATGATGAGTTTGTAAAGGCTGGCTTAACTGCAGTTCTCGGCATGGGTAGCACCCCTGGGACGATGAATGTCATGGCAGGTTATGCCGCAAGTAGATTAGACACTGTCGCTGAAGCTCATGCCACTTGTGCCTGTGGTGATTTTACCAAAACGAACGCCGTAATAGGAATACCTTACTCGTTGTTGACAGTGATGGAAGAACATACTTTAGAGCCGTTTATTCTTAAAGGCGGCAAATTAATAGCCGTTCCCAGTGGAAGCGGACAAGAAGTTATTGATTTTCCGCAACCGATTGGACCAGCGACTGCTTTCTACTGCATACATTCCGAACCTGCCCAATTTGCCAGATCATTTAAAGACAAAGGGATTAAAGAAGCCAGTTTTAAATTGTCTTTGCCTGAGGAGTTTGAAGAAAGAATCCGGTTTTTAGCAGACTTGGGGTTTGCTACTGAAACCCGGGTTATTGTCGACGGAGTCGCCGTCAACCCGTTAAAAACACTTGTTACAGTGGTAAATCAATATTTGGACCAATATGACGGTTCACAAGATGGGGAATTAAACGATTGTGATGTTTTACGAGCGGTGGTTCGTGGTGAAAAGGATGGCGTGGAGAAAGAAATTATGGTTGAATCAGTTATTCGTACTAGCACCAAATGGGGCTTTATGGCGGGTGCTCTAGATACTGGCGTCCCGCCATCTATTGTGGCGCAGATGATATATAACGGGCTTGTCACAGCCAGAGGCGCGCTTTCCCCTGAACAATGCATTCCACCGATTCCTTATTTTAAAGAGCTGGAAAAAAGAGAAATGCCAGTTTATGTTGTGGAGAAATCGCCACTTTCCAGCAATGATTTTACATCTTTGAATATTGTTATGAATCGCTCTAAGTGAAAACTTGTCGAACTTTAGTTTTACGGCGATGCAAATTTTAAAAAATAAGCGTATTAGAAGGAGATATGAAAAAATGAGAGCCGTCTTATTGGGAGCTGGTCTTCAAGGAATAGCAACAGCATTGGATCTGGCTTGGAGCAAAGATGTAACAGAAGTATTATTAGGCGATATGGACATTAAGCGGGCGGAATATGTAGCCGAGTTGTGCAACAAAAAATATGGGAAAAAAGTAACGGCGGTAAAATGCGATATAAAAAATTCCGCAGCATTAGTTGCAATGATAAAAGGCTATGATGTGGTAATCAATGATGTAAACTACTATTTCAATTGTCATGTAATGGAAGCATGTCTTAAAGCACAGGTGAATTACCTGGATATCGGCGGACTTTACGTGGAAACAAAAAAACAAATGGAATATGATCAACAATTTAAAGCTGCCGGGTTACTGGCGATTCCGGGAATCGGCGGAACTCCGGGGGTAACTAATGTATGTGCGGCCTGGGCTGCCGAGCGGTTGGATACAATAGAAGAAATCAACTTCTACTGCGGTTGTGATGACTGGGGAAAAACATCGAAAGCATTTGCTGTAACCTATGCCATCGATACGATCATGGATGAATTCCACATGGAACCAATTCAGTTTCTGAACAATGAATATGTAAAACTCCCAGTGCACAGTGGAGCCTCGGATGTTCAATATACCCAGCCAATAGGGACACAAAACAGCTATTACATTATGCACTCAGAAATAGCAACAATTCCTGAAGTTTATAAAGATAAAGGCATTAAGAATTGTACATTTAAGATCGGATTCACTGAACAAATGTTCAATACTCTTAAGTTATTTTCAGATATTGGGTTAGGCGGCAAAGATGAAATTGATGTATCTGGAACAAAAGTAAGTCCGATAAAAGTGCTGAAGAAACTGATGGAACTTCAGCCGGAAGATCCCAACGAAACAATTAATGATTGTGATGTGATACTGACTGAAGTAAAAGGGAAAAAGGACGGCAAGCAAGTGGTCTACAAGCTGGAGGCGGCATGCCGCCCGGTAAAAGAATGGCCCGAACTTATGGGAGCACAGGTATATATTGGCGGAGCGCCATCCTGGACGGCGCAAATGTTGGGTAGAGGATTAATCACCGGTAAAGGGGTACTGCCGCCGGAAGTGTGCATACCACCGGAGGAATTCTTCCGTGAAGCGGCAAAACGAGAAATTTACATCACGGCAACAAAAGATGAAGTGTTGGGAACAGATGACTGGGAAGCGGTAATGCGCAAGAAAAAAGTCAATCAATGGGAAGCTTAGAGGAAAGGAGGCGTTTAATTGGTGAGTAATTCCCGGCTTTGCGGCGCCATTTTAAAAGAATCTGGCTAGTAATGTATCAAAGCAAAATCTGGAATTTCAAGACTGGGAAGCGGCAGACGGCTGAACCGGTATTTATTGTACTAAAGCTGATAGTTAATGATAAAGCAAAGTCCATATTTTTTTCTAGCCAAATAACGTTAAGTTGTCCGAGCGATCCTGATGTAGTAATTGATCGATGTATATGGACTGCTCCACACTAAGCGGTACATAAAAAAACAACTTTCACTGACTTTTCTCAGTATTTTTAGCCTGGCGGTTGCCAGGCTTTTTTGTGCATGAAAGCCGATGAGAGGGCGCATAATGGTAATATTGCGCGCTTGAAAGGGCGGTGGATGCTATGAAGGCACCGGTGCCGTGGAGCTTGAAAGAAGTGCTGGCTGTACATCTTTTGAGGTTGCTATCCGGACTTTTTCTGGTTCGGGTGATCTACCCCCTGTGGTTTCATGCCGCGCCGTGGGTTGTGGAAATTACCGACAGGGTGATAATGGTTGGCTTGGTCTGGCTGGTGATCCATAAACACGGCGGCAACTTAGCCGACTGGGGACTATCGTTGCAGCGCCCGGTTAGTAACTTCGCTGTTGGGTTGTCCGCCGGTGCGGTACTTCTCGCGGTCAGCGTGTTTAGCGAACGTGTGTATACAACGGTGTTTTTCTCTTCGTCCCAACATCCGCTTATCGCTCAGGTGGAGCAGGCCGCATCCTGGCGTGATTTGGCGTTGCCGCTGCTGCTGGGGGGGCTGGCGGCGCCGGTGGCTGAGGAGATGTTATACCGCCTGTTTACCTTCTCCTCTCTACAGGTTCGGGTTGGGCTATGGGGCGGCGCACTTGGCAGTGCGGCAATTTTCGCCCTGTTCCACTTTAATGTTTACTGGTTGGCTGAACTCATAACCGTGGGTATCGGTCTGGCGCTGCTTTACGCCTGGACCGGTTCGCTGCTTTGCGCTATTGTCGCTCATTCCTTCATCAATACCGCTAAGATGGCGCTCTTGTATTTTCATGTTGCGATATTTTAAGGGAGGCTTATGCATGCCGTATTGCCGAAATTGCCCCAATAATCGTTATTTTGGTTCCAGTAAGATCCCGTCGGTCGCGCCCACCGCCAATGGGCCGCTATCTGGAATTTGTGCAGATTTTGCCGCTGGGGAAGCGATGCTGAGTATTACTTACCAGGGCAACGACAAAAAAGCACTGAAAATGGCGATCAATACTCCCCGGGATTATTTTGATATCTGCCTAAAATGCGGCGGCGAGAATATTGATTGGCACAATTCGACAATAATTGAGCAATAAAAAGGAAATTCGTTTCCGGAGACAGAAACTTTTATTGTGAAGACTTCATATGGAGGGATATTATGACTTCTCCGGTTTGTCCCCGGGAAAGCGAAACAAAACTAACTTGTCCGTGTCCGAAGACCAGTTGCGACAATCATAGCCGGTGCTGTTTCTGTATCAGCAATCATCGCGAGAGCGGCAAGCCCACATTTTGTATGGCCGCCTTAGTTGGGAAAAATAGCAGGGGGGAAAAAAGGAATGGCTAAAATGCATGAACTATTGGCAAAAGAACTGAGGTTCAGTTGTGATGAAAGCATTCTGGACTTTGATACTACAGCAGCCGTTCCGCGCCTAGAGGTGATGGTCGGTCAGGAAAGAGCAGTAAAAGCGGTGGAATTCGGTTTGTTTACCAAAAATCACGGTTACAATATATATATATCCGGTTTGGTGGGAACAGGGAAAATGACCTATGCCAAGTCGGCGGTACATAAGGTTGCCTGTGGCGAGGCTGCGGCACCAGACTGGTGCTATGTTAACAATTTTGAAAATCCCGCCCAGCCTATCGCGTTGTCGCTGCCCGCAGGGTTCGGCAGTTCGTTCCGTCAGGACGTACAGGCGCTGGTTGATGACCTGAAGAACAATATTCCCAAGGTGTTCAGCAGCGATGATTATGAACAGGCCAAGGCCGCCTTTATGAAAAGATTCCAAGATAGCCGCAGTGTTATCATGGACGCCTTCAATAAACAGTCTGAAGATATTGGCATCCTGCCGCAATGGACCAGCACTGGATTTGCCGGACTGCCGATTCAGGACGGTAAACCGCTCACACCGGAGGAATTCAATCTTCTGGACCGGGAAAAACGCGATGAGCTTGAAAAAAAGATGCTGGTTGTTCATGATAAGGCCCTTGAGGCCATTCATCAGGTGCAGCAGCTGGAGCGGGAAACCCGCGAACAGATAAAGGGCCTTGATTCCAAGATCGGCCTATTTGCCGTTGGCCATCTGATTGATGATCTGATAGCCAAATATCAGCCGTACCCGAAAGTCGTGGCTTACCTGGACGCCGTCAAACATGATGTGGTAAAAAACATCAACGACTTTAAGCCAGCCAATCAGGACGAGGAAAATAACCCCTTGATGATGTTTAAGAAAAGCACTACGGAAACAGTGAAGGAAAAATACCAGGTCAATTTATTTGTCCAGAATAAGGAAAGTACTGCACCAGTGGTGGTGGAAATCAACCCTACCTATTATAATCTCATCGGCCGGGTGGAATATGAAGCCCGCATGGGGGTGGTCAACACTGATTTTTCGATGATCAAGGCCGGAGCCATTCATCGGGCCAACGGCGGCTACCTGATCATAAACATGAAAGATATATTGATGAATATGGGGGCCTGGGAAGCTCTTAAGCGGGTGCTGAAAACCGGCAAGATATCTATTGAGAATCTGGGCGAACAGTACGGATCGCTGGCGATGGCTTCGCTAAAGCCTGAACCTATCCCAGTAAACGTCAAGGTTATTCTGATCGGTAATGCGCAGCTTTATCATATGGCTTTCAACTATGACGAAGATTTCCGTAAACTGTTCAAAGTATTTGCCGATTTCGATACCGAGATGGAGAATAACCCTGCCAATATCCGAAAAATGGTCGGATTTGTCGCTGCTACCGTCGAGAAAGAGAAACTGAAGCATTTCGACCGGGGGGCGGTGGCGAAAGTGGTGGAATATGCCACCAGGCTGTCCAGCAGTCAAACCAAGCTCACCACGCAATTCAACGATGTTGTCGAGCTGCTGTGCGAAGCCGATACTTGGGCAACCGTCGAAGGCAGTTCGCTGGTTCAGGTCGGGCATATTAAAAAAGCGATTGAGGAAAAACGCTTCCGCTATAATAAATACGAAGAGAAACTGCAGACCATGTTTGCTGACGGGATGTTGCTGGTGGATACTGATGGTGCCAAGGTCGGTCAGGTTAACGGACTGGCAGTGTTATCAGTGGGCGAGTACATGTTCGGCAAACCGTCGAGGATTACCGCCAATACCTATCTTGGCCGCAGCGGAGTAATCAATATCGAACGCGAGACCAAGATGAGCGGTACCAGCCACAGCAAAGGCGTCATGATTCTGAGTGGGTATCTTGGCGAAAAATACGCGCAGCGCAATCCCCTGACCCTGACCGCTAGTCTCACTTTCGAGCAGATGTACGACGGCGTGGATGGCGACAGCGCTTCCAGTACCGAGCTTTACGCCATACTGTCCAGTTTGGCTGAAGCGCCTATCAGGCAGTATATCGCGGTTACCGGGTCAGTCAATCAGAAGGGTGAAGTCCAGCCTATCGGCGGTGCTACCCAGAAGATTGAAGGATTCTTTGAAGTTTGCAAAATTAAAGGCTTGACTGGCACGCAGGGAGTAATGATCCCCCACCAGAATGTCAACAACCTCACTCTTAATGATGAAGTAGTGGAAGCGGTAGAACAGGGGAAATTTCATATTTATCCGGTGAAGACCATCGATGAGGGGATTGAGATTCTTACCGGCGTTGCGGCGGGAGAAATCGACGCTGACGGCAAATATGCCGCAGGCACCATTCATCATCTCGTCAGCACTAAACTTGAGCAGTACACCAACACCCTGATCGAAATGGGTAAATTCGCCGACGGGGAGCACGGCAATACCGTCAAGAAATAGATAGCAATAAAATACCAAATGCAGAGGCTGTTTATAAAATTCCAGCCGAATTCGCAGTGAGAAGATTATAAACAGCCTCAAAAAGGAAGATGTTTATGGCAGAGAAACCGCCGGTCAGTCCCGGGGAAACCTGTACCATTGAGATTACCGGCCTCGGCCATAGCGGCGAAGGGGTGGGCCGGTTCCAGGGATTTACCGTTTTTGTGCCCTATGCCTTGCCCGGTGAACGCGTCGACGCATTGATTAGTGTGGTAAAGAAAAATTATGCCCAAGGCCGCCTAAAACAAATTTTACAAACCTCGCCGCACCGGATTACCCCCCGGTGCAGTATTTTTGAGAGTTGCGGCGGTTGCCAGTTGCTGCACCTTGATTATGATGAACAGCTCAGGGTTAAGCGGCAGACGGTTGTCGATGCCATCACGCGGATAGGGAAATTGTCTGAGGTGGTGGTGCATCCGGCTATTGGCGCGGCTGATCCCTGGTTTTATCGCAATAAGATGCAGCTCCCGGTGGGGGACGTCGGCGGTAAGACGGCTATCGGCTGCTTTGCCCAGGGAACTCACGACATTATTGACAGCGACTCTTGTTTTATCCAGCAGGGAAGCAACAATGACATTATTCGCGCGGTGCGGGATATCGTGACCGAGCTAGGCATTTTGCCGTACAATGAACGTAGCGGCAAAGGCGTCATCCGGCACATCTTGGGCAGGGTCGGAACAGCCACAGGAGAAGTGATGGTTGTGCTGGTCACAGCTACAGCCGAGCTGCCGCACCGGGACTTGATCATTGCCCGCCTGCAAGAACGGGTCGCGGGTCTGGTGAGCGTGATCCACAACGTGAATGCTAAGCAGACTAATGTTGTCCTCGGAAATTCAACCCGGACGTTATGGGGTAAGGAGACTATCACCGACAAAATGGGAGAATTCACTTTCCATATTTCCGCAGAGTCGTTCTTTCAGGTCAATACCGTCCAGGCCGCGATTTTGTACGATACTGCGCTGGAATACGCCGGCTTGTCAGGCGGTGAGACGGTGGTTGACGCCTACTGCGGCACCGGTACCATTACCCTGTTTTTGGCTCGGAAGGCCGCGCTGGTGTACGGCATTGAGGAGTCGACGGCCGCTATCCGGGACGCCAGGCGCAATTCGAGCGATAATGGCGTAAAAAATGTGGAATTCATCGTCGGCGACGCTGCGAAGGTAATGCCGACGCTATATAAACAAGGAGTGCGGCCGCATGCTATTGTGGTCGATCCGCCACGGGCCGGCTGCGAGCCGCGGGTGCTGGAGACCTTTGCCGCCATGGCACCGCAGCGCATTGTCTACGTTTCCTGCAACCCAGCTTCGCTAGCGAGAGATCTCGCATTTTTAGATCAAAATGGCTACCGGGCCGTTGAAGTCCAGCCGGTGGATATGTTCCCCCAGACCATGCATATTGAGTGCGTAGTGAGGGTGCAAAGAAAGCACAGCCAATATAATGTGCAAAATGAAAGCGTCTGACACAAAATATTGCATTTTGGAATAAAAAGGAATGGCGTTTTCTTTGACGTGTGGCATAAGAAAAACAGGTTGAGCTTGTCGTAAAGGCGCATAAAGAGAGCATGCCTTAAGTCTTGATTCGCAAGTGGTCATGAGCATTCTTCACGCCGAAAAAGATATAAACCCCAAACCTGGCTCTCCTTGAGTGGAGAGGCAAGTTTGGGGGTTTCTTCTATTTGTTAATGCGGGGGCTTGCAATTTAACCGATGTTCTCTCGGGGCGTACAGTAAACTGCAAAGCAAGTAGTCGGCTCTACATAGACAGAAACAATGCGCAAGGTGCAGGAGATAACCAACTATTGCAGGGCGTGGACTTAGTGATATGTGTTACTTTCTGTCCTGGTCAACTGGTGTAGGGGTGACGTCCGGATGCAGAAGGTTTTCAATATCTGCCTTCAAAATGGTCACAGCCGTTGCAATTTCGCCTTTTTCCAGATAGTCAACTAAAGCCAAGTGCAAATCCATGGTAGCGGAATGCTTTTTCTGTACGAAAAAGATAGTCTGGATATTCAGAGCGTCTTCCAAGAGTTTGTAGGAATAATGGTTGCCATAAATGGAGAACAATTGCAGATGAAACTGGCAGTTGTAGTGCCAGTGAGCCATAAAATCATTGTCTGGACAGTTGGCGTAGTTTATACAGGTGGTTCTCAGTTCTTTGATCCATGATTCATCGATATAGATGCAATAACTTTCTAAAAAAGAAGATTCCAGAGCAGAACGAAATTTAACAATTTCTAATAATTGTTGTCCAGTTGGTTGAAGAATTTCATATCCCTGTCTCGGGATACTGGACAGAATATGGGTTCCAGTCAGCTGGGTTAGCGCTTCCCGTATTGGTGCACGGCTGACACTGTATTTTTCCATCAAGAATTTTTCGGTCAGGATGGCATTGGCAGGATATACTCCGCTGATGATATCAGAAAATAAAGCATCATAAACTTGATTTTTTAATGTGTTGAAGTTTTTTTCGCCCATAAGACTATCTCCCTATATAATTGATAGATTATTATACATTGGAAAATTAAGATGCGTCAACAAAAAAAGAACATAATTTCATATATGATAGGTACGATTAGACGGCTGATCATATCAGTAAATGGTAATTGACGTTAAATATAGATTAAATTGCAATATATACGATATATATATGTAAAAACAATGATATTACAGAAAAAAATGTTGAAAACTATTGAATGTTTCGAATGGTCGTGATATGATCAGAACAAAGATAATCAGTGAAATTAGGTGGATATTACTACTAAACATCCGGATATATTGGTGTTATGTTGATCATATTAGAAATCGGAAAGATTAATGCAACAGTATTACATGACAGACTCTAAGTTGAAGAAATTAAGAATGATGAACATCCATCATCAATCAAATATTTAAATTTAAAGAGGGAGGGAGAAAAACCATGATTGATAACAAAATTAGTATCAAAGGTGACCCGGTAGTAGACATTTACAGAGGTGCAATCGGACATCGCGCAACCTGGACCGGTTTAACGTACACCAAATCAAAAGAAGCGGGAAAGGCGGAAGAAACAGAAAAAATCATCCGTGAAGCAATTGTCGAAACCGGTAAGGTCCATGGCACTGAAATCAAATCCAAATGCCAGGATCCGGAGAGCGTCGCGTGTTTTGCAGAGACTTTCCTAACTCCGAATGCCTTAAAGACTTTTGAAGTTGAATTTAAGGCCAAAACCGAAGACAGAGTGGATCTGGAATTCCATCACTGCCCATTGCTGAAAGCATGGCAGGATTTAGGCTTTGATGATGCAACCTGCGAGAAACTATGCGATATGGCTATGGATGGTGACAGAAGTATTGCAAAGGCCATGGGATTTGAATTTCACTTGGGAGATACCATTGCCAATGGAGGCAAGACTTGTCAGATGTCTTATTTCAAAAAAGGTAAATGATTATGCAGTGCCAGAAGGAGAAATCTCCGATGGATAAGATTCAATATGATAATTATGTAAAGATATTAAAAGTAGAACTGATTCCGGCTATGGGATGCACGGAACCGATTGCCATTGCGCTCGCGGCCGCAAAGGCAAGGGAGGTCCTTGGACAGATGCCGGAACGGATGGTTATTCGCTGCAGCGGCAATATTATTAAGAATGTGAAGGGTGTTGTCGTACCTAATTCCGGGGGACAGAAAGGCGTGGAAGCGGCAGCTATCTTAGGAGTTGTTGCAGGGAAGGCAGACCTGGAGCTTCAGGTCATCAGTCAAGTGAAACAGGAAGACATCGATAAGGCCAGAGCGTTATACAGCCATGGAATCTGCAGCTGTGAACTGGAAGAAGGAGAAGAGAATCTTTTCATTCGCGCAGAATTGACAGCCGGACAGGAAACGGCAGCTGTGGAAATCAGAATCAAGCATAATCACATTGCCAGAATTGAGAAAAATGGTCAGGTGGTATTTGAGCAACCTGATGTTGCTACTCAAGAGTCTGGGGATAAGTCAAAGCTTAATATCAAGGACATACTCGAGTTTGCCAATGAAGTAAACTTGGATGATATAAGAGAGATCATCAGCAGACAGATTAAGTACAATTCTGCAATATCAGAAGAGGGCTTGACCAATAAATGGAGCGCTCAGGTGGGACAGACCCTCCTTAAATCTGGCAGAAATGATGTGCGAACCAGGGCAAGAGCGGCAGCGGCAGCAGGCTCCGATGCGAGAATGAATGGCTGTGCCCTTCCGGTAGTCATTAACGCAGGAAGCGGCAATCAGGGGATCACTTGTACTATGCCGGTTGTCGTTTATGCTGAAGAGCTGGAAGCAGATGAGGATACCCTTTACAGGGCTCTTGTCCTGGCTAACCTTCTGTCCCTGCATCAGAAGTATTATATTGGAAACCTGTCTGCTTATTGTGGAGCGGTATCGGCCGGAGCATCTGCGGCTTGCGGCATTGCCTATCTGAATGGTGCTGATTATGATGTCATTGGAAAGACCATCATCAATGCGTTGGGTAATGTAGGCGGCATTGTGTGCGATGGAGCCAAGGCTTCCTGCGCAGCAAAGATTTCCAGTGCTGTAGATGCGGGCATCATGGGCTATGAAATGGCAAAGCGCGATCTGGTATTTCCATTCGGAGAGGGACTTGTGGAAAAAGATTACGAAAAGACAATCCAGAACATCGGCCGTATGGGGCGCCAGGGCATGAAATCTACCGATGTGGAAATTATCAATATTATGATAGGAAAGTAATTTCCAGTGACTGCAGTCTTAGCCGGTAGTTCGATTTTAACAAACTCATTGAAAAAGGGGATGAGCAGGTTGATAAAAACTTAGTTTTGGGGATTGTTTATAAAGATGTAGATTCGCCTTAAACACCCGCATATCCATTAAATCCCTACACTCTCGGCAGGTTCCAATAAAAAAAACTAAGGAGTGGTAAAGGTGGAAAAAGAATCAATTAGTTTGAAAAAGGTAATACTTCTTGCGGGAGCATTGAGTGCCTATTGGATTGGATCTGGATTTTCCACGGGACAGGAAATTTTGCAATTTTTCACGACGAGTGGGACAAATGGACTTATAGCAGCATTAATTTTTCTGGTGCTGGCAGGTTCCAGTAGCTATATTTTATATGGGATAGGCTATAAAATGAAATTCGAGAATCCCTATGATGTTTTTGAGTATTATTGTGGGAAGGTTATTGGCCAGGCTTATATATGGTATAGTGTCGCATTAATATATGGCATAATGGTAGTTATGCTCGCAGGCGGCGGGGCAACAATAAATCAATATTACGGGATTCCACCATATATTGGCACCTGGGCTATAGGTATTCTTGCTTTGGGTACAGTACTGTTAGGCGTAGAAAAACTTATCAATATAATAGGGGTAATTGGGCCCGTAAAAATATTGTTTATGGTGATAGTCGGGATTGCTGGACTCGTTACGCTTTTTGGGCAGCCAAATTTATTGTCAGAAGCTAGCAGGCTTATGCCAACACTAGGGTTTAAATCCGTTTCTTCCAATTGGGCATGGTCTGGAGCGCTGTATGCTTTTCTTGCACTGATAGTTAGTATTCCTTTTCAGGTTGAATGTGGAGCGTCTACAGGAAGTTTAAAAGAAGCGCGAGTAGCAGGGGTAATTGGATGTGTTGGTTTTACTGTTGCGATTGTTATGCTGGTATTAGCCGAACTTGTTTTTTATAAATTAATTGTAGGCCAACAAGTTCCCACATTGGCAATAACTAATCACATATCGCCAATCCTAGGATTCATCTTTACAGTGCTGATAGTGCTTTGCATATATTCGGCAGTGGCTTCATTCCTTTTAGTGACTGTTAGGAAGTTTGCTGCTGACAAAACTAAGAAGTTTAATATCATTGCAATAGTACTGGCGGCTATAGGAATGTTTTTTGGCGGGGTCTTGCCTTTTGATAAATTGGTTAATATTTTGTTTCCTTTCGCAGGATATTCAGCTATTGTTTTCGCCTGCTTCATGTTTTATAAAGAATTAAAGGAGCGGCTTGGGAAAGCTAATGCCGGGGAGGATTGTCTTGACCGCTGAGATTGTGTACGCAGCTTGCAATTGGGTATGACTTTTACGTGTCTGGATGAGGGAGGTGGAGCTTGTGTGCGGTTTACGACTCGGTGTGGACCGCTTGCGGTTGCTTCGCTCCCTGTCCGCCACAATTGATTGAAATAGATTGTACCGGGGGCGTAACCAGATGAACGGAGAACAAGTTGCTGTTTTCGAACACTTTCTGCATGTTTTACCGTTTCTTAATGATCTATCCATAAAGGATATCGGTGTTGCTTTGACCGACAGGGAAAAATATTTACTTTATAAGCCTGGGAGGGAACTGGATCTTAAGGTTCCACCGGGGACGGCGCTTAAACCCGGGTCAGCCGTTGCCCGGGCAATGTGTGAAAAGCGCCGGATAGCGGTGAGAGTAGATAAGTCGGTTTTCGGTACGCCATATATCGCTGTGGCCATTCCTCTTTACGATAGTGACGGCTCAGTGATAGGGAGTGCAGTGATCAGCGAAACAGTGGAAACACAGGATGAGATAAGAAATTTGGCGATAACCTTAGATGAAAATATTAATGTTTTAGCCAGTACTACTGAAGAGATTTCCGCTCAGTCCCAGGAGATTGCTGCTCTCAGTAACAGGCTGGTAGAAGTAACACAAGAGTCTCAAAAACAGGTTAAAGAGACTAATCGCGTTCTAGGATTTATTCAGAGTATTGCTAGTCAAACGAACTTGCTGGGGTTGAATGCAGCCATCGAAGCAGCAAGGGTAGGCGATGCGGGAAGAGGTTTCGGTGTGGTAGCAGAAGAAATTCGTAAATTAGCTACCAATAGTGCGGATTCCATACGAAAAATTGATGAAGTCATTAAGGTGATACAGCGCGACAGCGACCAGAATTTAAAGCATTTGATCCATGTGGATGAAGTAATAAACGAAATTGCCGAAGCCATTACGCATGTGGCCGGGGCTATCCAACAATCTAGCGGCCTAGTACATAAGCTTAATTCCGTGGCGGATCGTTTATGTGAAGAATAAATAACCTTAATCCGGCTGGCTTTACCCGGAGTGTTGCCAGCTCGTTGATTACCTAGCTCCATGTTCTCCTTTGATACCCTGGTCGACGTGAAAAACCAGAAATTTCCGACTGTTGGCGTCCACACGGGTAACCCCTAAACCGCTTTCCGTTAAAAAGAGCGTCCGACGCAAAATCTATCGTCCAACAGTTGTTTATAGCGCGGATGCCGGACTTTTTACCAGTGCAAAGCATTTGCAAAGACTTCTGTTTATAGTGTAAGTTGAGACCCTCTTCCAGAAGTAGGTAAGTAAGTGCATCGGGTATGCAATAAGACTGAAAAGAAAACATGACCTTCAAAGCTTTATATAGCAAGGGGTCACGAACCCCTTATTCCTCAACAAGTGTTTTTCAAATTACTGTTTTTTAAGGTCACATCGAGTGCGTAGTTCTCCTCAATAGAAAACACATACAATATAATGTATAACAGAAGAAATCAAATACCATATATGGTGATTGAAGAGTTTTGCCGATATGTTCCCCCACACGACAGACTTGGAGATGGCAAAAGTGTTTTTTATTGACATGTTCCTAATTCAAGGAGTTTGCAGTAACCCGAATTATAAAATTGGTAGGTCTGTATTTCTTTGCAACTTGAGAGTAAGGCGGCTCCGGTTTCATATAATAAGCCGGAGGGGCGAAGAAGGAGGCGGGTGAATATGGAATATAAAATTGACATTTATTCCGATTATATCTGACCCTATTGCTATATCGGCAAAGGTATTGTCGACGAGCTAAAAAAGGAATTTCCAATACGTGATGTGTGGCATGGGTTAAAAATACACCCCGAAACGCCGCCGGAGGGTGTATTATTGCACGATCTTTTTCCTGCCAGAGATTTAAGGGCGATGTATGAGAATCTGCGGCGAATGGGTGCCGGGTTTGGACTAAACTTTGTAGAGCGAGCAAGGCTTTCCAACTCCCGCCTGCCACTGGAGGCTAGTGAGTTTGCCCGCGAGACGGATAAGTTTGATATATTTCACAGTGAAGTATTCCGTGTGTATTTCACTGCAGGCCAAGACATTGGCGATCTTAATGTAGTTTTGCAGTTAGCGGAAAAATGCGGCATGGACGTGACCTTATTAGCCGATGCTCTGAAAAAGGGGCAATATACGAAAAATTTATCAGTAACCCAGAATAAGGCACGCGAGTTAGGCATAAGGAGTGTACCGACCTTCATTATCAATGGGCAAGAGCGAATAACCGGCTCACAGCCGGTTGAGAAATTTCGCGAGGTTCTCAAGTTAATGGCGGGTAAAGCCACAGATTAGTTGTGCGCAGGGTGTTTTTAAGCATTAAAATAGACGGTGGGGGCTGCTTCAAAAGGGGTTCCTTACTGCTAAACTCTAGCGGCTAACTACCGCAATATCTCGTGGCCGCATGATAAAGCGGTGGATCCTGCTAAAATTGGATAAGCATTACTGCAAGTTGGCTCTTGGATTCTACCAGGGCCAGCTTGTTCATTGTAGGCCAGATACATTTATTTAGGAAGTAGAAAGGGGATAAATGCTTATTTGCCGAATATTTGTTAAACTAATGGGAATCTCCGGCGTATGGTTGCTGAGTATAACCGATAAACTTTTTTTCGAGATATTAAACAGTCCAGCGGTGGCGGTCATCGAAGAGGTTGATGAACGCCATTTTACGGAATTTGTTTGCCGCCTTAACCGGTATTTGACTGAATACGCCCCAGACGATGATGATTTTAAGCAGTATGTGGAAATAAACGCAACTTACCTGACCTTCATCAAAAAGAAACCTATGCATCCGGTGGGCATGGCTTTTTCACAAGGGAAAGCGATAACCTACAAGAATAACAAATTTTATTGCCCGATGAAAAACTGGCAATCCGACACCCTGTCCCTGTGTGAATACTGTATAACTAACGATTTCAGTAAAAGTTGATACTGATTAGATCAATAACATCACTATAAATCAGGCATTATCTATAACATGGAGGCTAAATCAATGAGTCCGTCAAATCGCCTCTCCTTTCCGGTTATCCTCGCCTTATTGGCGGTTTATTTGGCTTGGGGCGGAACCTATCTGGGAATCAGATTCGCAGTTGAAACCATGCCGCCATTTTTGCTGGCGGGGACTCGTTTTGTCATAGCCGGGCTACTGTTATATTCATGGGAAGCCGCGAGGGGAACGACCCGGCCAGAAAAAATCCACTGGCGCAACGCCACGATAATTGGCGGGCTGCTGCTTCTCGGCGGCAATTCTTTGGTGGTATGGGCGGAACAAGCAGTGCCTTCAGGGATTGCGGCGTTGATCGTTGCCACCGAGCCTTTATGGATAACCTTATTGGCCTGGTTGTGGCAAGGCGACGCCAAGCCCAATATTTATGTGATAACCGGATTGATCCTGGGATTAGCGGGACAAACATTATTGGTCAGCAGCTCTATCCAGTTAAACTCCGATCATTCCCAAGTTTTCGGGTATATAATTTTATCCTTGGCGGCATTGTTCTGGGCAATAGGTTCTTTATACTCACGCCAAGCGCAAATGCCAAAATCGGCGATAATGTCAATAGCCATTCAAAACCTGATGGGTGGAATACTCTGCCTGACTGTCGGCGTGTCCGTGGGGGAATTGGGACAATTGAATATCGCGCACGTGTCCGCCCGTTCGCTGGTGTCCTTTGCATACTTAGTTTTCGCCGGCTCCATCATCGGGTATAGTGCTTACATCTGGGTTTTGCAGAAAACGGAGCCCGCTATTGCTTCAACCTACGCCTTTGTAAATCCGGTCATCGCCGTCTTCCTGGGCTGGGCCCTTGCCAATGAACAATTAACCATCAAAGATATTATGGCAGTAATCATAATATTGGCATCCGTGATTTTGATCACCGTAAACGCAAACCCGAAAAAAGCAGCTTCCCCAGTAATAGACGAAGCCGCCGCTTTATTGCCACAGCTGGATGGCGATGGCACATAACGGGCATAAACATGGGTGGATTTGCAAGGTCGTGGTTTGCCTTATTTTATTGGCTAAAAAGAAAACAGGCATCAAATGTGCAATAAGCCTGTGTAGAAAACACGCCAAGAAAAGCCTTATTTATCAAGGGTCACCGGACCAATGATTGTCAGGAACTGTGATTAACAATACTGTGACTGTCATTTCACATCGAGTCGGTAGTTCTGCTTAAAAGAAACACACTACAATATAGAGCGCGAATTAAACACACGTAATACAAGATGTTGTATTTTTGAAGATGAAGGAATGCTGTTTTCTTTTGACATGTTCCCATAAAGAAAACACATTGAGTGTGTAGTAAGGCTGGAAAGAAACCACGCCACAATATAATGTGAATGAGGAAAATAAATACGATATATTGTATTGGAAGTATTAACCGACATGTTTCCTCACTCAACAAGGGTGGAGAGAGCAAAGGGTTTTCTATTGACATGTTATTGCGAGCAAAATAAATTGCCGCTGTTTCTTCAGCTAACGCGGGTTCTTAACTTTACAGATTTGGATGGTGAAAGCTAGGGGAGTCAACTATTTCCCCGAACATTCGCTATTTGCAATACGTCTTTCATTTCATCTGTTATTTCCCTAACATCACCAATCTCGCGAGTAATTATCTCATCTAAATACATAGTTTGTCTTTTAAGGGCTGTTTCCAGCAAGCTTATTTCCTGGCTCAAATCCGGATTTTTATCATCAAATTTATTTTTTAAAGACTGTGCAACTTCATACAAATCCTCATTGGGTTTTTCCACCAGATTAAACCCCCAAGTGCCCTGGTTCCCATGGGTTACCCGATTGGCAAAATACAGATAACTTCGCTGATCAAAATCATAAACATTCCGATTATTATCGATAGGCTTGATATATTTATCAACGATCTCGCTCAAGCTGCCAACTCTAGCTCTTAGGGCTCTGATAGCATTGATCAACAAGTCAATATTTTTTTGGCAATTCTCATGCGGAAAGATTACTTTCGCAGACCAGTCCAGTCGTAATAAAAGATCTTGCATTTTTTTGTACAATTTATATAGGCGTAAATTTAAACAGCTGGACCTATTTATTAAAACAGTTTCTCCATTATTTATTTCCTCTATTTTTGCCGATAATTGATTTGCATAAAACGCTGCCTCTTGAATTGCTTTGGCCAGACCGGTTCCGACAATGTTTTCATTCAGACTTGTTTTCATCTCCTGAAAACGTTGATAAAAGTCCATTGGTCTTATATAGGTTCTATCCAAATCAAAAAGTATTTTTCCATATAAAATGTGATTGAATTGGTATGTCCTATTATCAAAACCGAAATTTGCGCTATCCATTGAACTATGGTAAATATTCGTATAATAGATGCTCGTCTCAAAACTATCTCTGGCCGTTATACAGGGTATGCCTGCTTTTGCGTAAGAAAACTCTTCGCTAAAAGTAGTGTTGGCTGATATAATTTCGTAGTTGTAGCTTTCATTGCTTAAAATTGCAGCAGTACTATTATTAACGTATTTCAGCAATTCGCTTGATACATGTATTTGAAAGCTTCTCTCCTGGGTCACCGGGAAGTTACCATCAATATTAATAAGGGCAAACGCTCTTTCCGCCCATTCCGGATGTATGTGAGTGATTTGTTCAAAGGCTCCGGTTGCCCAATCATAATCACTATCTGTTCTTCCCCATTCTTCGGCGCCATGGGCTACTATCCTTATGGTTTTATCAGGCTTGTAATCGCTATCAACTATCGCTTTTGCAATACCGAGTACGGTGGAAACTCCTGATGCATCATCAAAGCAGGAATGGTAATACCCGTCATAATGAGCTATTAAATAGATCACTTCATCTGTTTTACCCGGTATTTCTCCCCAGATGTTATAGGAAGGTTTGCTCGGATAAACATGGGAATGCGCCGTTAATTGAACCGTTATTTCCTTATCTTTTGACCTTGAGATAAGCGCTTTTAAGATATTGGAATCTCTTGCACAAATCGCAAGGGCTGGAGCAAACGGTGGACCTTGGATCGGTTGCGACACGAGACGCGTTTCATGCTCTACTGCGTAGTCCGTAACAACAAGGATTGCTTTGGCCCCCAATAAATATGCCTGATAGGCCGGGTAGGCTACCCAGAAGTCATCCCATGGGTTAAAGCGGACTAAAACTATTTTATCTTTAACGTCCCCCAATGTGTTATAATCACCGATTCTACCTTTAAATGCGTCTACTACTTTAACACTTATGTTGTCCGCTTCTATGCCAGTAGCGTATCCGCCTAAAACGATGTTCCTTTCTTGGCCATTTTCATCTTTGTATAAAATATGTGTACCATTATATGTCCATCCTGAAGCGCGAAACTGGTCTACAGTTATCTTTTTTAAACCGGTCCTGTGAAACTCCTCATAAAGATATTGTGCAGCGTCAGTACTTGCCATTGAACCTGCAGAACGATTTCCGGTTGCCTTATCATCGCCGAAGCTAGATAAGGTGTCTATAATTTTTCTTGAGTTGGCTATGTCGATACAACCACAGAATTTGGCAAATGCTTTCCTCATAAATATTTTCCCTCCACGCCCTTGGCAACTCTACATAATATATTATTCATCATTGTCATGATTGTTGAATATCACCAGGACTAACAAAGGAGCCCGGGAACTTTTATTACGGCTGGGAGCGGTGAGAAGTCACTGCCCTAAGGGTCAACCTAATACGTCAAACAACCAAAAGGCTCCTAGGCCAAAACCCTAGAAGCCTTATATTTTGCAGATGAGGGGGTTGGACCAAATTATCAGGCATTTCTCTCAATGCCATAAATAATCAATGTAACGTCTTCGGACTCATCATTATAGAAAGCGGCATGCCAAACCTTTCCCTCATTACTTTCAGGATAACTTTGAATGGGATATACTTTATGCAATGTATTATCCTGTGCCTTGAAACCTATACTGACAATTAAATGGCCATGTCTTGCTTCTATCGTTTTTGTGGCGGTACCTTTTGCCGGGACTATAAGTGTTATAATTACTAAATTGAGACAAGAGTTTTCCAGTTCCGACGTTTCCATTGAGAATTCCTCCTTCAGTGTGTTCTTTCATGACAATCTAGAAGAAATATATGCTTTCTCCACTCGCGTTTATACTTGTTTTTGTGTTGGTGGGCAAGCCGTTCATAACATCTCTTCACCCTCAGTTTACCAATGCAAGAAGCACACAAAGGCACTTTGCTACACTTTATATTGAAGATAACTACTCTCGCAAGGGTTGCCAATTGCGATCCATGCTGTCCTGGTTTCCGGAACCATAATAAATGATGCCAACGTCCTTCCTAAGTTGCCAGCGTGGCGGCAAATCGACGTCGGATAGCCGCTGTGATCCGCAAATATTTGCATAAGTATTTCAGGGGTAATATGTCCATAATGTTCGTTCACGAGGGTTTTGAGTCTTTCCAGCCGACGGAAACTGTCCTCCGGTGGTGTTTCGCCTGGTATAAAACGCGGAGTAAGATAATGATTTGTATGAAGCAACACGTCTCTTTCTGGATAAAGAATTTCAAAATCATCGGATATGCTTTCAATACCACAAATTTGGCCGTCTGCATCAGCCAATTGAAAATAAGTGTACCCACGGGCAACCTGTTTGAGGATATCCATGGCATGATGGGTGTCTTTTTGTCGCATCACTTTGTGCAGATAACAGCCTTGAGGCATGCGGAAGGAGTAATGATCCTCTTTCCTTGCCGTAGTATTCATACATACGCCAACCCCGAAGGAATTAAAAATGTATTCATTATAATTGCCAAGAGAAATTGCCAGCTGTTCTAAGCCATTGTCATGATGGAATTTGATCAAACTTATCTCATAAGGAAACCAGTCGATATTTTGCCCCAAGATCGTCATACCGTCTGCTGTTGCCTTTCCTGTTACCCCAATAGTGCTGCATAAAGGTTCTTCTTTATGTTGATAATAGTCCTTTAACTCTCCGATACATCGATAAAACAGAATTTCTTCAAAATTAACTCCCAGAGCAGAAGCCTGTCCTTCAAGCATCTCAATAAAGTAAGGATCATATTGTTTAACCATAGGTAGAAACTTCATAGTATTGTGAAGGATTTCTTGCTTGGAGACGTTAAACTCTGTCATCACAGACGCAAGGTTTAGTTGCAGCAATTCCGCATTGATTTCCATGCAGCCTTCGCCCCATTGGCGACCGAGTTCATAGGCATTGCCCCGACAATCAACAACGTGATACATTCTCTCCATCTTCTCACCACCATCTTTATTCTCTAGGCTATTATATTCCCGTACAGATTTTGTAGAATGAGCCAGAAAAATAAGAAGAGGAGCTCTTGTTTATCAGCAGGTAAATACAGTATACCAACAACACAAAGAGCAAGTATAAACGCTAATGAGGAAAAAATGATGATTTAGGAGCCTGGCTGCGTTGGGAATTGCTGCCCAGGGTGGGATTGTCGATGTTAAAGGCAAGGATTGTTATTTTGTGGTAATTTATTATAATATAACTATGATGTGAAACCGTATTGCTAGATGGGAATTATAGTATGCAGCCTGGGGATACCATGTACTATCGGCGGCGTTGCCGACTCGGATTACTACTGCATGTTGAGCTTTACGGCCGAAAAGCGGGCGGCAGGTAAGCCTTGGCTCAAAAGACTTTGATGTAATAAGAGGGATGCGTTATGAGCGAATTATCAAAACTGCCCAACGTGGGTAAGGTGTTGGAAGAGAATCTCTTAGCTGTCGGCATTGAAACGCTGGAGCAGCTTCAGGGAATTGGCGCGGAGGAAGCGTTTCGACGCATCCGTCTCCAGCGTGACCCCGGTGCCTGCTTGCACATGTTGTACGGGATACAGGGCGCAATCCTTGGAGTTCCTGATAAACTTTTGCCTGCTGATATCAAACAGGAATTAAAAGCATTTTTCCATAGTTTATAAAAAAGCAGCGAGAAGGAAAGATGACCTATGCTTGAAATTCCGGAAGCAATCGTTATTGCGGCTGAGCTAAATCAAACCATAAAGGACAAGCGCATAGAAAAGGTGATTGCAGCGGCATCGCCCCACAAATTCGCCTGGTTTTTCGGAGATCCTTCCCAGTATTACTCATTTCTTCGTGGCAGAAAGATTGAAAATACAGTCCCTTACGGCGGCAGGATGGAAATAAATGCCGGGGAATACGTATGGAGAAAACACCAAGTTGATAATGGCTTGGTGTTTTTGCAAACTGTGAGTTAGTAGTAAGTAAGATTTACCAATTAAGTTACGAGAGGGTCAGGACAATGGAGGTTTACACAGTATTTTCCGCACTACCACCTATCTAATACTTTAGTGATTCCTCAGCGCGTATCTTTTCTAAAAGATAATTGTATTTTTTTTGGGCGGCAATCTTTTGATATCTTGCATACTCTAACAAGTAAGTATCTGAAACAGAATTATACCAGTATAGTGCCAAATTGAATTCGCGCCTTGCTTGCTCAAATTGATCGAATAAGGACGGAGGCATAGGTTGGGGCGACTTAATAGTTAACAACTTTTCTAGTCGCATAATAATAACAATTAGTTTCTTTATAATCAAATTCCAGGACTGTTTTAGATTTAATAGTAGACTCAATAACAAGTCGTGTCGCAGTGGAGAATTCACATTTTTCCCCTCCACATTTCGGCCATATTTTATTGAAACCAGCCGAGACAGTACAATATATTGCCGCATGACCTTAAACATGCAAAAAAAGTAACGCACCATTGGATTGAAGTCAGAACTGAAAAAGGTGAAGGAGGAACTTGCGTGGCAAGTGAAGGCCTTGCGGTCAATTAAAATATTACCAGATTGCGCTAGTTGAACCTGTGGGAATGATGCAGATGTACCTAAGCCAGGAAGAGTTTCAGGGATATTTAAGCGCCACATATCAATCCAACGTGGAAGAGCTATGTGATTTAGAAGATATTCTTTTTTGCACTGTCGGAACTGGGAATTTCAGCGACGTATGCCAAAACGGTTTTCTATTAGAGCGTAGTTTCAAAACCGTCTTTTCTCCACCAGAGAAATCGGATTTTTATGAACACTATCTACGATATGAATTTGTATCTCAAAATCAACAGCCGTTAATTTAGAGTCTAGAAAGTGTTCTTGCCTCATGGAATAACATGGTGATTCCGAATATGAACTTTAATTTTATTGCATTTTTACAAAAGTGATCATACCAGATAATATAACAAAATAAAACACAAAGATTATTATTAAACGTCCGTTATTCGGGCGTTTTTCTATTGGCAGAGGCAACTCCTATTTAACTGCCGACGCATTTTTATCTGGGCTACCCCGCACAACGTGAAGGGTCCTAAAGAAAATCTTGAACTTGTGTGTTGTTTATCTGACCTACTTGGAAGAGTTCTTTTGCGGCCACTTTTTAATATAATATAGGAACATAATACTAGTTCTTTTCCGCTCATTTTGCGGCCATTATTAACGTTGAGGGAAGGGAGCAACATGACAATTTTATCATTTTTATTTGCTTTTGGAATTCCCTATACGTCATTAGATATGCGTTTACTATTAGCTTTGGCGATATTGCCTTTTATAAAAGCAATTGTCCCTATAATTGCCTGGTTGCTAATAGTCCATATAACCTTTGTTGTTCCAGTGGACTTAAAGATTAACTCTCTTCCACTTTTTATATACTCAATAACAGGTGGAATATCATTTCTGTTGATTTCGGGAATGATCTTTGGACCAAATAGTTCTGCTCAACTCGTTGTTTTGACACTCTACCAGGGTACTATTTGTCTGATGGCTCTCCGATTTGGAATCATCTCATCCACTAAATATATATTCACTTTAAATATGTTATTATCGCAGCTGATATTGTTGATCCCGTTTTTGATATGTTGTCTGACGTGTGATATCTGGGATTCACCTAAATGGCGCATAATGGGGTTATTTTTTCTTGCCATGTTAACTTGCGCAATCCTTATTTGCAATATGTTTTTTGATAAGCAGCTAAGGCGAGCATTTGCCTACGGAATAAAAGTAAGAGTTTTTATTGTCAAAACAAAAGATGATCTTCTTAAGGCCCGAAAAAGACCTTGATGGATTTAGCCAGATAAATTGGGGAAAGTCATTTGCAGCCTCGACTGGTCCTTTAATGGACATGAGAGAGTTTACGATCGCGTTGTTCCTCTTGTATTTTGTTGTACAAGGAAGTGGAAGGTGTGCACCAAGAGCTGGAAAAGCATATAATCAATTTCCTGTTTATAATCTCATTTCTGATAGGAACATCAAGTGTTACCTTATCATTTGTGTTAGCCAAGAAATCCGACGATCAGAGGTATCAAAGCTTATTAGCATTTGTTGCAAGTTTCTTTTTATACCTCGCCACTGATTTTGTGTTTTTTTACCGTAGATATTTTTTGTTGGACTGGAAAATGAACACCGCGTCCATGTTTTTGTTTTATAGTACTGTCGTAATTCTTTTGTGTTTCTGGCTTAGGCTCATGGGGCAGATTGCAGATATTAAAGCATCCTACAAGGATCAGATTTATCGTGGTATCGGCATAGCTTATATGCTGGTAAAATTAATTATTGTCCTGTTCTTTATGGATAGTGATTATCTAATGTCACAATTCGAGGCAAAAATCTTGGCCATTAATTCGGATATTGTGTTATTCGTTTTTAGCCTGTGGTGTTGCTGTTCCTATATGGTTAAAGGGATCAAAACAGCAACCAAGGGGGGGGTATTGGTGCTCGGCTCGGCAATGATCCTGTTTATTTTATGGTCCTTGCTTAAGGAATTGAATATTATTTTCTATCCTTTTGGTATCTATTTATTCTCCGTGTTTCCCTTCGATCCGATCATAGTAATGTATACGCTACTTAACCTGCTGATCGTCGCATACCTTTACAGAAAGGGATTATTATTTCAAGTTGTGGAATCCGGACAACCCGTTTTTACTACTGTCAATGAAACTGATCAGCCTACGCTTGAAGAATTTTGGAGTAAATATCATCTTACCAACCGGGAGAGGGATATTCTTCCATTGATATATCAGGGGCACAATTATGCCAAAATAGCCGAAATATTGGGTATTTCACTTTCTACGGTTAGAATACACATTGATCATATTTTTAAAAAAGTATCTGTCAATTCCCGGGCAGAGTTGATTCATTTACTGACAAGCAGCAAATAAGGCCTCTCCTATAGCAAAATTAAGAATACAAAGAGAAAACTTGTGTAGAATGAAAATACTAATTTTGTAAATTAGTATTTTCATTCTATTGTTGTGTACACAGTCTTGCCCTAAAATGAATGTTAAAGCCGCCTGTTCAACGTTTGCCAGGAGCCGGCAACCTGGCAGGGTATGGGACACGGGAGCTAAGGCTACGCAAAATGAAAGCTGGCCACTTTCCCTCAGCGTATGCTGGACGAATCATTCAGCCCCCGGGTATATTCCGATTCTTACTTGTATAGCCGAGCGCGGTTGAACATCTGCTTTGTGCGACGGCGGGAGTCATATCAATGCAAATCGAGTTGATCTGGTGCCCCGGAGGCGGAAAGTGTCTCCCGAAAATTCTATGTGAGGAGTATGTGGAATGAATCAAGCTGATGTGAGTCCTAGTTGGTATTGGTTAGTTTTGCTTATTTACATGCTGTTCGTAGGATATCTTGGCTACCGGGCTTATATGCAGCAAAAGGCTTGTGGAACCGCCGAGGAGGAGCACAATGACTTCTGGATCACCGGCCGTAAGCAGCCGGCCTACATGGTAGGCATGTCTATCGCCTCCGGCTGGATGCTGATCGGCATGATCACCTGGGCCACCTGGGCCACTTACGATCAAGGTCTTTCCGGACTATGGGTCGTTGGGATACCCTGGTTTGTGTCGAATCTCGTTCAGTGGGCAATGGTACCCTGGCTCAGAAGAATCAAGGCCATTTCCCAGTGCCAGATGCTGGAGCAGCGTTTTGGCCGCTCCACCCGGACACTGTCAGCTATCGTAAATATTTTTTCCTACACGGTTTGGTCGGCAGCCGAGCTGTATGCTGCTTCACTGGTAATGGCTCCGGCGCTGCACATATCTGTGTTCGCAATGATCATCATTTATGCAGTCCCGGTTGCCGGTTACATGTGGATGGGCGGCTTCCGTTCAGTCATTAATGCCAACATCCTGCAGTTCTTCATGGGCGCGATAGTATTTTTGGGCGTCTGCATCGCCATGTGGTTCAACGCCAGCGACATCGCCGCCGCCCACGGTACAACCATCTGGGGCATGCTGCAGCATCAGGCTGTTCCCAATGGCGTTGCCTACCCGTATGATCCGTCCAAACCTGCTACCACCTTGTTCGGCTATACCGGGTGGGCGCTGCCTGTCGCCATCATGATCGGCCTGCTGCCCGGATGGGGCGTTGCCGAGGATTTCTGGCTCAAAGCCCAGTCGGCGGCAACTACCAGGGACGCCAATCTCGGCGCCTTTTATAACTTGGTTTACAATACCTTCATCATCATGGGGCCAGCGGCCATCATTGGCCTATTAGGCTTGATTATTTTCAAGCCCGAGATGTCCAACGGCACTCTGGTTGCAGCCAGCGCTCTGGGCGATAAGGGCGGCTACAACGTAATTTCGGCCTATATCAATAACTACTTGTCCCCGTGGGTCAAAGCGTTCATGATCTTCCTGCTGTCGGCCCACAGCATGTCGACTGTCGCCAACTACAGCAACATGAGCGCCATGAACCTGTCTTTCGATGTACTTCAGCCGCTGTACTACAAAAAGCACGACTGGTCAGACAAGAAGATCGTGAAGTATTCCCGGTTGATCTGTGTTATAATCATTTTCTTCAATATTCTCCTTGCAATTCTCTATGATAACCCGACCTACGGAGCCAGCCTAAATGACGCCTACTTCCTGTCGTCAGGGCTTCTGACCGCCGGCGTATCGGTCATGTTGTACGCTATGTTCTGGAAGCGCGCCAACCTGAGAGGCGCATTGTGGGGCGGATCATTCGGCACCATCGCCACTATCGTGTTCTATATCCTTGAGTACAAAGTTTGGAACTTCAGCTACAGCTTGCCTATCTGGGATAGCATCTTCGGGGCTGGTTCCATGGCATCGACCTACCTCGGCTACTGCGTCGTTGGCCTGGCAGCAGGTCTGGTAGGGCTGTTAGTCGGAACATATACTGGACCGAAGCCGACGGCCGAACAACTGGCAGCTGTTCATGACAAACCGGTAGATGACAATGAAGCGTTTTTCAAAGGAGTCGCTGGCTAAAGGGAATTAAGGCGCCGCAGCGCTCTAATTCAATAACCGTAAATTCAATACACTTCTCACGTTACCCGTGACGCAAAAACTCTCGGAATTAGGGCTCCGGGAGTTTTTGCGTTCGTAAAGCGATGGATAAAACTACATTCTCTATTTAACATGATCTGAAATGAAAAGCATGAACTGGATTTAACGCTATTAAAATGAGCGGATTTGCAAGGTCGCGGGTCGCCTCTAACAAGTGAATATGCTCCTATGTATATGGAGTAATTGGTTAGTTGCCAGGCATATTGGTTGTATTAAATTCAGTCCCTTTGTATACATGTTGATTATTCTTACTTATATCAATGTTCTTATATCTGTAAAGCCGTCCTGGGCAGCCGTTCCCGCGACACAACTGACTGGCAGAAGCGGACAAGCAGCTATCCGGCGAAAAAAAGCATAAACAGCTGAGCAAAGACTGTAATGTCATTTTAATATGGCGCTGTTGGGTGTAAGCTAACATTAGGAAGTTTATTCAGTAGCCATTAATGCTGAGAGGGTTATATGGAAAGTTTGTTTGCTCAGGGCATCACTGCCCGGAAGTTCGCCGGCTTTGTTGCGCCATCGGTTATCATGATGCTGGTCATAGGGCTATATTCTGTAGTTGACGGCATTTTTGTCGCCAATTATATCGGCTCCGACGCACTGGCTTCGGTCAATGTCGTATACCCAATATCCGGTTTTTCCTGGGGTATATCGGTAATGCTGGCCCACGGGGCCAGCGCCATTGTCGCCATCAAGATGGGGGAGGGCTGCCAACAGGAGGCCAATGAAAAATTTACCCTTATCTGTATTGTTACGGCAGTGGTGAGCGTGGTTTTTGCCCTGTCCTGCTCGTTGTTTCTGGAACAGATTGTTGACGTTCTGGGTGCCACCGCCCGGCTTAAGCAGTATTGTATGGATTACGGCTATTTCATTTTCCTGGCCACTCCCCTAGCCTTTATGGGCGTGATTTTCGAATATTTTATCCGGGTTGACGGAAAACCGGGGTTTACGGTGCTTCTATATGTTTCCAGCGGGGGAGTGCATATCGCACTGGATTACCTGTTCATTGCCGTTTACCACTGGGGCATAGCCGGGGCCGGAATGGCCACTGCCGCCGGGCAGGGGGTAATGATGCTGCTCGGGTTGTGGTATTTCCTGCGCCGCAATCTGAGACTGAGATTCGCCAAGCCTAAATGGGACCGCCGTTATGTCATCGCCAGCATGATCAATGGTTCTTCGGAAATGATCATCGAGTCTTCTGTGGGAATAATGATTTTGCTGTTCAACCTGGTGGCTCTTAAGTTTGCCGGTGAGGACGGCGTTGCGGCACTGACCATTGTCCTTTATGTCCACTATCTCCTGATTTCAGCCAACATCGGTTTTGCGGCCGGGGTTGGCCCGTTGATCAGCTATTATTTTGGCGCCCGGGATTTTGCCAAAATAAACGTCTTTTTAGGCTATTCCAAAACATTTATCCTGGTATCGTCTGCGGCGGTGTTCGCCGTGGCGGTGCTGGCCTCGCCGCTGATTACCATGATTTATGTCCCGCCCGGCAGTGCGGTGTATGATATGGCAGTGCGGGGCATCCGGTTTGTGGCCTTCGCCTTCGTGTTTTCCAGCGCCAATATTTTTGCCTCGGGACTGTTCACCGCCTATGCCAATGGCAAAATTTCCGCCCTCATCGCTATAAACCGGGGGCTGATTATGGTAATGGTCGGGATAGCAGTTCTGCCAATGTTCTTTGGTTTTGACGGCATCTGGCTGACGGTAATTTTTGCTGAAACCATCACCATGGGACTTACGTTGTGGTTGCTGAAGAAATACGCGCCTGTATACCACTACCGCTTATAGCCACATCAAGCTTTGTCACCGCTTATGGCCGAAAGGTTAATGCGGTAGTGAAACAAAAAAAGCGGACCATAAAGTCCGCTAGATGTAACAAGGATTGCGTTATAAAAGCGTATTATTTTAGTTTCACACACCACCACGTTGCTTCTGCGACTAAGTTTCCGTTGCAATAGGCAGTTCCGGACTGTTTAATCCCTTTGTTCCGCACTTTCAGATTCTTAATTACCATTGTCACAACTTTCCCAGGTTCTACATCGTCGTGAAAACGTGCGGTCTCGATCTTTGCCAAGGCAAACAAGTCTTCATTAACCAATCTAAGCCTTTTTGCACCGACCCCCCCGCACTGTGCCATCGATTCAATAAGTATGACTCTAGACACAAGCTTGCGTTCAGAAAGAGAATCTGAGAAAACAAAATAAGAATCTTCAAATGTTTTCAAACCTATGATTTCGTCTGCGTCAGCCGAAACGATTTTATCGACCAATAGAAACGGATCTCTATGAGGAATTAGCGCCTTGATAGTATCCATAGTCCAGCCCCCCCCTGAAGTTATTATAACATTATTGGCCGTAAAAGGGGTTGCTGCTTCAGCATCTTCGATAATATCAAAGGTTAATGTTTTAAAACCCACCACTTTTCTAGCTTGTATATGTTGGATATATGACACTTACATCATTATATCCAATTTCGAAAGAAGCGCCATAAAATGCCTGGCGGATTGATTTGTTCCGAATTCTGGAGTGGAAATTCCTGGGCGGATTTACCTGATTGAATCTTTAAAGTTGCCATATTTTCACCTGGCGGAATCGGCATTTGTGTCTTCAGAAGGGTGATAGAAAGAGAAGCAGTCATTCCGGGATACCCCAGAAATTGTATTGGTTTAGGAGAATATAAGGCGCTATTACTGTCCCACGCAGTTATTACCTGTCCGATCCCGGTTGGTGGAGATGTTAGAGGATATAATTTAAACTCAGATCGGACTTCGTCTAAAATTTTCGCATTCGCATTTAGGGCGGTGTGCAGGGGTTGATCATTCGTTTTTTGGCCTAATACCACTGCAATAATAAAGTGTGCTTTCGTCCCAACGCCAATAGGTGTTGCCGACACAAAGCAACCGCCGGCTGCCAGTGTAGAGCCTGTTTTAATTCCCACAATTCCGTGCGTGCCAAGCATACTGTTCACGTTATACACGGTTCCGGCCACGGGGAAGGTAGCCTGTGGCGTGGCAACTATTTCCTGAAAGACCGGGTCTTCAATGGAAACTTGGGCGATTTTTATTTGATCTACTGCGTTGCTTACGGTTGCCGGACTCACGCCACTTATATCCGCATAGTGAGTTTGCGTCATACCCAGGGCTTGAGCAGTCTCATTCATTTTTGCTACAAAGGCAGTATCCGATCCAGAAACCCAACGGCCTAAGGTAGTCGCAATGTTGTCTCCGGATGGCAGCATCAAACCTTCTAAAAGTTGTTTTTCGGTTAATTTTTCCCCCACCTCAACCGCTAAAACAGAGTCGCCTTGAGCTAAATCGTTAACGTAATCGGAAACATCTTGTGTAGTCATAGTTAAGGTGGGTCCATCTTCCCCAGGCTGTAAAGGATGCGCCTTTAAGACCAGATAAGCCGTCATGATTTTTGCTACGCTGGCAATAGGAACCGGACTTTGGTCAGGAGAAGACGCGATTACCCCAAAATTATCCGTGCCAACAGCTGATTCCCCTTGCGGTGGAAAAGTAACGGAAAACTGGCCTGGCAAAGTAATGGTAGGGTACGTAGGTGTTGCCTTAATTTTGGGGTGATTAGTAAAGAAGTGGATAATGCTTATAACGCAAATTACTGTAATAAAAAGCAAAAGTAAAGTTTGCTTTTTAAGGAACAGGGACCCGGAATGACCTGACGATGGCCCAGACATAAATAACCTCCTTAAAAAAAGATGAAATACTACAGCCATTGGGAGAATAGGAAATTACTGAAACCAATTATAGCCGAATAAAACCCATATTCATTGCCTGCTAAGCCCTTTTTAGGCTTGTGTTATTGAAGCAACTGTCGTTAGCGTCTACGTTAGATAATTATTGTTCTCACTATGCACTTCTTTTATTAGTTGAATTTCGTTAGCGGCAAGGCTGCAAAAAGAAAGCATGGCTTGACGTCATAATTTTAAAGGGATTATGAGCATTTTATTGCATCAATAGAACTAAACACCCCAAACTTGTTCCTCCTAATTTGGAGAGACAAGCTTGGGGTTTTTCACCGCAACACCCTGAAATACCGGCTGCAAAGATTATCGACATATCCGACCGCAACCTAGCAGACCCCGATGATGCAGGCAGCTGTACTTCGCTACTATTGTCCACAATTACTGAGTATGTAAAATTAATTCTGACTTTTTTCCTTAGGCTATGGAAATTTTGCGAATAATCAATTATACTTATGAATGTAAATTATGTTGCATGTGTGTAAATTATGTCTTGTGTATGTAAATTATATCTTGCATTTGTAAATTATGTATCATGTATGATCATTAATTGCCAATTTGTAATGAAATTGTATTTTGAGCTTGTTGTATAGGCGGGGTTAGGATGGGCCGCAGTATTAGCCAGAAGATTTAATTATTTTTGACCTTATATAACCAAGATGGCAATTAACGGAGTAATCGGAGAATATCCGATTATAGATATTACAATTCAGCTCCGAATTGTAATATCTTTATAATATATCTTTCCTGGCCTATTACTGCTAATTTTGTTGCCGCCAGGGGGACAAGCAAGGTGTTTTATATGCCTTGAAACAAAAGATTGGTTGAAAACAGCATTGGAATGAATACTGGTAATAAAGGAGGTATTTACCCGGTAACATA
>Ga0364910_1120_pt1 | contig 31436 bp, 28 predicted proteins | sample SorcelJu500001C4_3_FD_206970 | JGI IMG/M metagenome (GOLD analysis project Ga0364910, IMG submission 206970) | Enriched cells from Trout Bog Lake Hypolimnion, Wisconsin, USA - BchlTB.June25.5000.01.C4 | ecosystem: Environmental > Aquatic > Freshwater > Lake > Hypolimnion/Profundal zone | place...
TGGGTTTTGCCTTAGGAGCTTTAAAATTAGGCAAAGAAGCCGTAATTGCATGGGTAGCCATTCAGGCCTTGATCGCCAATCTATTTGTCCTGAAGCAAATTACCCTATTAGGTTTAGAAGTGACAGCCAGCGATGCTTTCGCAATTGGAAGTCTTCTAGGCCTTAACTTTTTGCAAGAATATTTCAGTCGAGAAGAGGCGAATAAGGCAACATGGATCTGCTTTTTCTTTATGCTTTTTTTTGCACTTGTTTCACAACTACATTTGCTTTACGAACCAAGTCCTCATGATACGACCCAATCTGCATTTCTAGCCATTCTAACCCCCTCGCCTCGCCTCCTCGTTGCATCGATGAGTGTGTTTTTCATTGTGCAGCAGGTGGACATCCGATTCTTTAGCTTTCTCAAAAGAGTTCTACCCTGGACAAGCTTTGCGCTTCGCACAGGAATAGCTTTGATTATTTCACAATTTCTAGACACGGTTCTTTTTAGCTACGTGGGCCTATATGGAATTGTAGCTTCTGTTGCAGACATTATATTCATGAGCTTAATAGTCAAACTCGTTGTTATTTTCTGTTTTACATCATGTATCAAGTGGGCAAAGGCATGAATTCTTTTCATTTCGAACTCATTCATCGTTCTAAAAAATCACGCGCTCGTGTAGGGCGCATCCATACACCTCACGGGATCATTGATACACCCAACTTCGTAGCAGTAGGCACAAATGGAACCGTTAAAACCCTTGATAATACCCTGCTGCATGACATAGGGCTGCAGCTGATGTTTTGCAATACTTATCACCTCCTTTTGCAGCCGGGAACAGAGATTGTTAGAAAGGCTGGCGGTCTTCATCAATTCATTCATCGCAAACTGCCGATTATTACCGATTCAGGGGGATTTCAAGTTTTCAGCTTAGCTTATGGCTCGGTAGCAGATGAACTCAAAAGCCGAGGGACAAAAAAGCAAGGAGGATCTGTCCTGAAAATTACCGAAGAAGGGGTCCTTTTTCGTTCTTATCGCGATGGATCCAAAGTCATGCTGACACCGGAAAGTTCTATCCAAGCACAAAAAGACTTAGGCGCCGACATTATTATTCCTCTCGATGAACTTCCTCCCTATCATATTTCCTCGCAAAATCTGAAAGAATCTCTTGATCGAACCCATCGTTGGGAACAACGCTCCTTAGAAGCACATCTAAAAAATCCCCAAGGGCAAGCGATGTACAGTGTGATCCATGGAGGGATAGACCATGAGCTGCGAAAAACGAGCTGCGACTTTCTTACCCAACTTCCTTTTGATGGATTTGCCATTGGCGGAAGCATGGGAAAGAATAAGGAAGAGATGCATAAGCTTCTTTCATTCACCCTGCCGCTACTTCCGCAGGAAAAGCCCAATCATCTGCTAGGAATCGGCGACATAGCTTCGATCGATCGCTGCGTGCCGCTTGGGATTGATACTTTTGACAGTTCTTATCCCACCCGTTCTGCGCGCCATGGAATTTTATTGACAGCGCAAGGGGCGTTGAATGTCACTAAAGGAGAAAATGCATCGAATTTTTTTCCCATCGATAAAGAGTGCAACTGCCCGACTTGCGCTAAATTTACCGCCGCATATTTGCATCATCTTTTCAAAGCGCGGGAACTGACGAGCATGAGTTTAGCTACGGCTCACAATCTCTATTTCATGGTTCGATTGATGCAAAAATATCGTGAGGCGATCCTAGAAGATCGTATTTAAGCTGAAAATACAGCTATTCCCATTTGCTTTTGTTCTCTCTCTGTGCTCTCTGTGTGCTCTGTGGTTTATATTGAACCACAGAGCACACAGAGAACACGGAGAGAGACAGACGCGCGAGGGACGTTCCTAAGACAACGCTTTGAGAAGATTGCGGCTTTGTTCGCTTTCAAGCGGAAGGAGAGGAGGGCGAAATGCATGCCAGCTAGATCCCCTCTTTTTTTCCACTAGATTTTTCAGAGCCGGAAAAATCGGATATTCCCTCAACGTTTCCATTAAATGCTTGAGCTCACCATTGCTGTCGTGTTTTCGCCGGTCTTTGCCATACTCATAAAGAGAACAGATGAGTTCCGGATAAACATTGGCTATTCCCGATACTGCCCCTATAGCACCCAATTGAACCGCCTCTGACAGCAGCGGCTCGCGCCCTACAAAAATTTTAAAATCAGGGAGGTGCTTTAAAACCTGTTTTATCAGCGAGATATTCCCTTCGCTATCTTTCATCCCTATAACAATATCAGGAAACTCTTTGTGCAATGATTGGATAATATTGCTATTAAGCGGTACTCCGCTAAATTGAGGAATATGATAAAGAATCATGCGCAAATCAGGATTGCAAACTCTTTGAATTATTTCTCTGTAAAAGGAAATCACTCCTTCATCTTCTACAGACTTATAAAAGAAAGGAGGCACTACAAGCACCCCTAGGCAATAAGCTTCCAAAGCCGCTCGTGCCAAATCGACGGCATCTTTAATTGCTGTGCAGCAAATACCTAAAATGATGCGCCGAGGATTTATTCCCGACACGACTAAAGCTTTTATGGCTTGTTTACGTTCTTCCACAGAAAACGAAGGTCCTTCTCCAGTTGTGCCGAAAAGAACGATGCCGCTACAGCCCCTCTTTACAAGATCATTGCAATGGGCCACCAATTCTTCGTAGTCAATGCTCAAATCAGCTCGCATAGGAATTAGGGTCGCCACATAGACACCGCTAAAAAGAGATGATTCGGAAGGAATTTCATTCATAAAATACTCACTTTACCAGGTTTGAAAAACGGCGAGTCTCAGTATGCAAATCGGTTGTTCCATTTCCCCTATCAGCTCCAACCGCTCTGACACCTAGATTTTCCAATGTATTTAGCAAATCTTCTACGACTTGCTCCCGCTGAAGAATAAAAGTAGATGCAAAACATCGCCAAAAGCGCCAACCAGCCCTTTCAAGAATTCGTTGCCGGCGCATGTCGCTTTCCCACTGCTCCGGACCATGATAGCGATCCCCATCACATTCGATAGCCAGCCGTTTGCCATCAAAGCCTTCTACAACTATATCAATGCAAAATTCTCCAACGGAGACCTGAGGAATAACGTTGTATCCTTGTTCAGTCAGCAGATCATAGACTTCCCTTTCAAAAGGCGACTGACAATGATCTCTCGAATTCCTCTTGACTTTCCTTGTTTCATCCTGAGCGAAAGGCGAAGAAAAATGTTCAATCAGACTTCTTCTAAGATGATCGGCTTCGCTAAGGTCTTCAAGAGAAACACTTCTTACCAAATACATTCTGTCACGGGCACGTGAAGCAGCCACATTGAAGCGTTGAGCAAACGTTCTTCGAGTAATTGCCGTGGCAGTTTTTGGACAAACAACCATCGACAAAAACATGATATCGCGTTCTTTTCCTTGAAACGTCCATGCGTCGCCGCATGCAATTTGATGGCGTTGCATCGCATCCAAACCAATCTCATGCTCGAGACTCTTCCATATTTCATGCGCTTGCTGATCAGCCAAAAGCGATACGACTCCAATGGAACGGTTTGACATCTCCGAATCTTGCACGATAGCCTTGATTTCTCTTACAATGCATCTGATTTCGGCAGCATTTATATTTCCTTTGCGAACTCCATCTTCAACCAGAATGTCTATAAGCGGAGGATCTAGTCTTTCTAAAGATTTAGCAATCCTCAACGGCCTCAATTCATGATTATAAAATTCACGCTTCGAGTATTCAATGATTGGCGCCACACTGCGAAAGTGCTCCTTTAGCATCACAGCCGATTTGGCAAACACAACCTTAAATAAATCATAAATTGAGCATTCAGGCGTCATATGGGGACGAAATAGATCGACTTGATTGCTAAGAAAGCGGGAGATTAGACGTTGCACTTCCTCTTCCTCAATCCCAATGCCTTCCGGGGATACTTGTTTATCATCGCCAACAATAAGGATCTTTTTGGCTCTCAACATACATGGCAGCGCGCTTAAATCTGACTGTGAAGCTTCATCAATAATCACTAAATCAAAGCAGCCGAATTCAGCAGGCAATGACTGGGAAATTCGGTGATGCGGCATAATCCAGCAAGGAATCGCCGGAAATGCTAACGCAGCAGCGTTACGTGCTTCAAAACGATACCTTGGGGCTCTCTTCCCCTTGTCCTTTCCTATCTTGAGAATAGCCGCTACATAAGCCATAAGAGCACTGCGAATCGATGGAGTTGCATTTTCTATAATTTTTAACCAGACTCGCTTTTCAACTGCCATTCCATAGATGCGGTGTAAGTCAAATTCCAATTCCTCTCTGATTTTTTTCAATCGTTTGAGTTCTCCTGAAACATCAATAGAATGTAGATAAGTTGCCAGACGTTTCAGCCTCCAAACTTTAGGCCATTGGATCGGAAGCAAATCATCAACTGTAGCTGCCGGAATAGTACATAACTGTTCAGCCCATTTCGGAGCACCGGAAGCTTCGATTAAAGCACAAACTTCTAAAACCTTCGCTAATGTTGGAGCTAGCTTTTGCACTCGATGCACCTCTTCACAAAGCACAGTCCATTGTTTTTTAACCGACTCATCGGTGTGAGCTGGGTTTCCAAGGATATTGTTTAAAAATTCCCTCATATTGTTAACCACAAAACCTGAGTTATCCATCAACAAATCCAATACTTGCTTTCGATGCGCATTTGCGTGATTTAAACGTTCGATTTCTAAGTGATCGTTTAACAACTTATCCAGTTTATTTAATGCAAACTCCTCCATCCATAACTTGTGAGCTTCTTCATAGCCGGGAAGAATGCGTTTTACAATTTCAGCTATGTCATGACTGCATTGCAAGATTGATTTTGCTTCCTTGTAAGCTTCAAATTCTTTAACCGCTTCTGATAAATGATGAGGATCTGTTGGATAGCGCGGTATGCCCAACTCTTGAGCCGCAGCATTCCATCTAATAAGTAATTCACGAAATTTCTTGAGGTGAAGAATGTATTCGCGTACATATAACCAGTCTACTGCAGAGTTTGGTGAATCCACACCAATGCGTATATTTGAAAGGATTTTCTTAGCCTCGCCTTCAATAAATAGGCCCTTAAGTCCGAAAGGGCGTTTGCCTCGCGACAACTTTTCTATGGCTTGTATGAATTTTGCTTGAACTTCGATCCCTTCCAAAATGATAATCGGACGCGCTAGGTATTTTTTGCGATCATCATAAGCGGTCTCGCATTCTTCGCCTATTGTTTCAAATAAACTTAGAATTTCATCTTTCATGTGTTGTTCACAACGCCTCATGATGAGAGTTATCCATTCAGCATGGACAGGCTTGATCGTTCTAATCGATAACAGCTGTGTTTTAATTTTCGAACCAAGTAATTGAACACGTTCAATCGTCTCTTGTGTCGTATTGATCAGCGCTTTAGAAGGAGCTTCTTTCAATCCTGCATTCAGTTTGTTCAGTCGCACAAGATCATCATGCAATCGCATGATCGTTTGCTCATTCGGAAGAGAGCTTATCAAAGGCAAATGACACCCAACATAGGAAAGATCTACGGATAAAATTCTCCTTGCCTCACGCAACAGTAAAATATCTCCATCGGAGAACTGTGGACGAAATTTATTATCGACCGTAATGGAATCTTGAAACCATTCGCTACCTTCCAAACCATCGATCACCTCACGCGCAGCATCGATGGGCAGGATAATTTCATCGTCAAGGCAGATCGGACTAAGATTCTGAATGGCCCATTCTTTGATTTGCCTATCCATCTTAGCAAGAGTTGTATGAATAACATCGATATCCCTTTCGAATTTTTGAACATCTTTGGCTAATGCACGCTTGTCAATGCGCTGAATCTCGGCAGCTATCTTAGAGACAGTATGTTCGAGCTGTTTCATTCCATCTTGCTCCTGGCTGAGCAAGCTAATGACAAGTGGTTGCAATTCTTTCGGTAACTGACTCTTTAAAACTGCCAAGGCTGGCTCTTTCATGGAGCTGACTAAAACACGTTTTCCTGAAGCTAAATAGTGGCAAATAATATTGGCAATCGTATGCGTTTTTCCTGTCCCCGGCGGGCCTTGTACAACAACGCCATCACTAGCTTCAAGCAATTGCACAATGCGAACTTGGTCATCATTATAAGGTTTGGGGAAATAGAGTTTTTGAGCTTCTTGCGAGGCATTGTGGCCCTCAAGCATATTAGACAAGCCGCGAAATGTCGGCAAAGAAATATCCGTTTCAAGGGTTTTACTTGGATCAGCGACTAAAGAAGCCACTGCAGGCGGCAGGCAAAAATCACCTCCAGATTCTGTCAATTTATTTTTGAAACATTCCAAATCCTGTATTAAAGCGTTGAGGTTTCGCGGCCGGGCAAATAATACCCATTTATTGGTCACTTGCAATTTTTCAGACGCTTGTGGGAGAGAACTATCTTCATTAGCGTTCAGAGAATTTAAATAAACTCCCGTTGGATCAAGGTGTGCCGCGACAGATTTCAATATACTTTCAAATGTACTTTGATCAAATGGAGAAAAATTTTGAGACAAAAATTCGGTGAATTCTTGAATCTTCTTATCTAAATCAAAAACCCCGAGATTATCAAGCGCTGAATAAAGATCGATTTCCACTTGTGGAGGCATATCGCAGGGGCGGATTTCAATGTCCATATTGATTGGATTTAAAAAAAGTTCAACGACTTTTGTGATAAGCGGATAGCAAACTTTGGTCTCTGAGATATTCCAAACCGCAATGCCCATGCCAAAAATCAATTCCAAAGCAGCATTGCCGACTCCATCAACCAACTGCTGTCTCAAAGAAAACAACTCAGAGTAAATCGCAATTGTCCGGCGCCGAAGTTGTTCAGCAGCCGACCATGGTTTCCATTCGTTATCCAAGTAGGTTTGAAGCAGTTTTTGTATTTCATCACGCAAAGCAAAAGTGTGCAAAGAAATTGTTTGATTGGAATCTGCCGAAAGATGATTAGCGATGCGAGCAGATTCAGCTAAATCCTTCCCTTGAATTTGAGATCGTAACGAAGGCTCTTTAAGAGGATTGTTTTGGATATCGAGCCAAGCTGCTAAAAGATCCGAAGATGGGACAGGAGGAGGAAGTTCCTGAAGCCTGTTGATCACTAACCATTCTTCGATTTTGTTGTCTTCATTTCCCGTTGAAATGTGAATGCCCGGCAATCCCGAAAAATGATGTTCGAACTTATGAAAAATCTGATAACGCGTCACATCGGTTATCGGTTTTGTCCTTAGTCGCGCGGCTTGTTGTGCAAACTCTATCAATGAAATCAATCTTTTACTTTCGATGGACACCATGACACCCTATCACTTTAAAATTAATAGATTAACCATACACAAATTTGTTTTCAGCAATATAAACCTGAATGTTGGTTTCTGTCTCTGTGCTCTCTGTGTACTCTGTGGTTCAATATCAACCACAGAGTACACAGAGAGCACAGAGACAGAAACCAACATTCAGGTTATAATTAAATATTTACCAATTAGCAATGAATAACTTAAGATAAGAGATATGCTTGAACTTTTTTTAGTGGCAAAGTATTAAATATATTTTCTTTAGCAAGCCAACCTTTCCGAGCAACATTGATTCCTGCACGAACGTACTGCAGATCATTTATACTGTGTGCATCGGGATTGATGCAGCACATTAACCCCTTGTCTATGGCTTTATGCCAATAACGCCAATCCATATCCAATCGTAGGGGCTGAGCATTCAATTCCATTAATTTATGATTGGCTATGCAGGCATCGATCACTTTTGGCAAATTTAGGGCATAGGGCTCTCTGCGTAAAAGCAAACGGCCTGTCAAATGTCCCACGATGGTCGTATAAGGGTTCTCAATGGCTTTGATGATTCGAGCAGTCATCGTCTGTTCATCTTGTTTGAATGCACGGTGAACCGATACCACAACATAATCTAACTCTTTCAGAACGTCATTTGAAAAATCGAGTTCCCCATTTGTTAAAATATCGCATTCGAGACCGGCAAAAACATGTATTTGATATTTACCGGAACGATTGATTTTATGTATGCGTTCGATTTGTTCTAGAAGGCGATTTTCTTGCATGCCATTCGCTTGGTAGCTCGACTTTGAATGATCTGCAATCCCAATATATTCCCAACCCCATCCTTGCGCAGCTGCCACCATCTCTTCCAGTGTGTTATGACCATCCGAATCAGTTGAATGGCAGTGGAAAACTCCGCGAATATCTTTTTCTTCCACTAAATGTGGTAATTTTCCCTTTTCTGCTGCCTCAATTTCACCCATCCCCTCACGCAGCTCCGGAGGAATATAGGATAACCCCAAGGCGTTATAGAGATTCTCTTCATTGATCTGGCTTTTGGAACTTTTAGAAAATAGCGCACTTTGAGTTGGATCAATGGCTTCAAGATCATATTCACTTAAACTAAAACCGCGTTCATTTGCACGATGGCGTAATTGAATATTGTGCTCTTTGGAACCGGTAAAATATACTAAAGCAAAGCCATATTGTTTGGACGAGACAACCCTTAAATCAGCTTGAATTCCCTGTTTTAGGCGGACTGAAGACTTCGTCTTTCCATGTGCTAAGACTTTTTCAACCCAAGGTTGTTTAGTAAACCACTCCATGACGAGATCGGGTTTGGATGAAGCCACTAAAAAATCTAAATCTCCAATCGTTTCTAACTTTCGCCTAAGGCTTCCTGCAATTTCTGCATGAATCACTTCCTTGAGTTGAACCAGCTCTTGTAAAATTTCATGGGCAATCCGACTAGCTTCCCACCAAAGTAATCTGCGGCCGCTGTCTTGGTATCTTTTGAGGCTGTTTAAAATATTATCTTGTGTTTTTTTACCAAAATGGGGAAGTTTTTCGATCTCTCCTTTACGGCACGCATTGAACAAATCATCAACGCTTTTAATGCCCAACTCTTCATAAAGGGCTTTAATTTTTTTACCCCCAAGTCCGGGTATTTTTAACAACTCAAATAATCCTTCAGGCATTGAGTGTTTTAATTCTTCGTAATACGGTAGATGTCCGGTTGAAATTAATATTGTAATCTTTTCAGCTATGCTATCGCCGATGCCCGGCACTTCTTTCAACCTTTCTTCTTTTATGACGATATCGATATCTTCTTCTAAATTTTCAAGAGCTCTGGCTGCATTGTGATAAGCCCGAATTTTAAAGGCATTTTCCCCTTTTAGTTCTAATAAAACTCCTATTTCATCTAGAAGCTTGGCAACATCATGCTTATTGTCGGCCATAAAACCTGAGAGAAGTGTTTTCGAAAGGTAGATAAAAAGATGATGAAACCCCAATGCCTGGGATCAGGCTTGACCCCAGACATTGATCTCCCCATTCTTTATTTAACAGGGACAATGACAAGCGGCCCTTCAGGTTTAGTGAAATTATTAAAATAATTCGCCGGTACATTAAATATGGTCGCAAGCATTTCATTGGAACAAGTTCCCAGAACTTCGCCAAAACCCATATAATCAGGATCTGAATTGCTAAAATAAGCGATTACATCAACATTTTCATCACCAATATTTTCAATACTGTGGAAATGGGATGCAGGTGCAAAAGCTCCTTGTCCGCCACTGACTTCCATCACATCTACTTTGCCGTCGGGAGCAAGAACTGTAATACGCGTTTTCCCTCTGATAATGTAGACAAGCTCTCCTGCATTTGTATGCCAATGTGGTTCCACAACACCTTTGGGATTTAATCCAAACCCTAATATCCCTAAACCATCAAGAACAGGCAAATTCGTTTTGGTTGTCAACTGGAGATAGCCCCCTTTATCATTTATAGCCTTGACACTGGATGCAATATTAAATTTATAGCGGCTCGAAATAGACTTAGGAGCCCCATTTTTCGAAGGGAGAGTTTTTATGAATTCGGAGTTTTTAGATTTTTTTAATTCATTCACAAAACCGGCAGGACTGTTGAAGGTAGCCGTAAACACTGTGTCGGATAAAGAGTTAAGGGCGTTAAAAAAACACATCGTTTGCGGATTAGTATTATCCAATGCGAAGTTAATGATATTTTCTTCTCCACTTGAGTTACTGATGTAGTGGAAATATCCTTTAGGGATAAAAAAAATGTCACCTTCCTCTACGTTAAAGACTTCCACACTACCAGGCGTCCTCATAGTAACCAAGGCATTCCCTTGGACGCAATGGCCAATTTTGTTTGCATTAGGATGCCAAATAGGTTCATGGAATCCACCTTTGTTCAATTTAAGAGAAGCAAAAGAAATATTTACGAATCCTGGGACCTCTTTGGCTGTCACGCTGGTAAGACTTCCACCTTCGCTTTTTTTCTGAGGTTTAATCGAATCCAAACTAAAGAAAAATTGACTACTCATAACTCCCTCCCGTCAGTGAATTGTTTATAGATTGTCTCTTCACATATCAATCATTAAATCATTTTAAATAATAATAAAATCATTATTTTATATTTTGCACATGGCAAGTGTGAAGTTTAACCTTTGTAACAGATCGTAGGGATCGCATATCATTGACAAAGAAACTGCTGCAGCTTATGTGCATTAAGCTAAGCGTAAAGGTTAATGATTGGGGCCGGGCCTGCATAACTGCATAACTCACAATGATTGGGGCCGGGCCTGCATAACTGCATAACTCACATGAGAGGGGCATTTTGCCTTTGCTCATTGTGAGTTATGCAGTTATGCAGGCCCGGCCCCAATCATTAACCTTTACGCTTAGCTTAATGCATATGTGCTGCAGCCGAGAGCTGTGAAAGGATTGTTCGCTATCCAAAACTCGTGCTAAGGAGCTTATAAGTGAGAGAGCTACACTGGAAGTTGAATACAAGCAATCTAGGTAAATTCGAAGAGTTCAAGCGTTTATTTGCTCTTCATGACTATACCCTTGAAACCACGCATGTGGATTTAAAAGAAATTGACGCGGATCCTCTATCAGTGATTGCTCATAAAGTCAGCCAACTTGAAGAGAATACTTTAGTAGATGATACTTCGCTTGAAGTCGATGAGGCGGCTATTGGTATTCATGTACGCTGGCTTTTAGATCATTTGCCTGAATACGTCGGTCACAAAGCTCTTTGGAATGTCTTATTGGCTTTTCGTAAAAATGATCAAGTGTTCATCTATAAAGGAAGCATTGCAGGTATGATCGTCGAACCTAAAGGAACGAGTGGTTTTGGATTCGATCCCGTTTTTTTACCGGACGGATCAACAAAGACGCTGGCGCAATCTAAACCTGATCATTTCAATGCAAGAGCAAAAGCTGTTGAAGCATTTGTCAACAATGAGCTCTGGAAAACATGTCCGGTGATTAAGCTATGGACAGGGCCTTGGCAAAAAGATTAATCCTTTAAAATTCAAGTCATTATCTGACTCTCAACTTTCCTCGTTCTTGCTTTTTTTTCTTAAATCGTTGAAACTCTTGTTCATTCTTTAAAGTTTAAAGGAGAAATAACCGATGAAGAATTTTAATTTTAAAATATTCAAATTGTCTCTTTGCTTTGTGATGGCAATCACAAGCCTTTTTGCTATTCCTTTCTTGTTTGCAAGTCAGGCATTGAATTTCAGTTCCCCTGACCAACAATCAATTTATCATCTCAATGGAACTTTAGCTTGGAATGGAGATCAATTTTCTCCCTTTTATCATGATAATACTCAAATTGCATGGAATGGACCTAAACATACTGAACGTTATTTCTATTTTAGTAATGGAAAAATTGCCTGGCGCGGCTTTGTCAATAAAGAAGCTCATTATTCTTATGATCCTTGCACGGTATTTCATGCCAATGGAAAAAAGGCATGGCTGGGAGCAACAAATAAAGAGGCTAGTTATTCCTATGATCCTTGCACTATTTATCACAGTAATGGAAACAAAGCATGGTTAGGAGCAATAAATAAAGAAGCCAGTTATTCCTATGATCCTTGCACTGTTTATCACAGCAATGGAAAAAAAGCGTGGCTAGGAGCAACAAGTGATGAATCGAAATCCTCTTATGGTCCTTGCACTTTCTATCATAGCAATGGGAAGAAAGCTTGGAGAGGAGAGTTCGCCAAAAATAATTCTAATGTTTATGCCTGCGGCCTTTATCATGATAACAGTAAATTGGCTTGGAGCGGCAAGAAGGGAGATCCTCTTTACGATAGCAAGGGCAATATTCAAACAGCAGCCGTTGATGCCATCCAACTCTCTCTTGGAGATGATTCTTGGCTTTATATCTCCTCATCCGGTCTTAGAGTTCTTTATCTTTCAATAGGAGAAGGAAGTTATTTGACATTTTCCAATCAAAATGATAACCCAATCCTTTCGATGTTTCTAGGAACTGGATATAATCTCAATTTTTACACGCATAGCGGAGATATTCCGCAACTGAACGTGTATAATCGATATTTTGAAATCAATTATGCGAAATGACAGTCTTTCACTGCAGCTGCATTGAGCTAAGCGTAAAGGTTAACGTGGAGACGGCGAATCGGAGAAGAGCTTAACCCAATCACCTTTGGTCTCTCTCTGTGCTCTCTGTGTGCTCTGTGGTTCAATATCAACCACAGAGCACACAGAGAGAGACCAAAGGTGATTGGGTTAAGCTCTCTTCACGTTAAGCCTTCATGCTTAGCTCAATGAGACTGCAGTGAAAGTATAATCGCTCAGCCGAAACTCATAGATTATTCTTTTTTCGCTAAAGAAAGAAAAATTAATTAGGATTTTTGATCCTCAAATTCCTCTTCCTCGAAATTTGCTTCTATCATATCTAGGAACTCTAACACTCTGAATAAATCCGGCAATACCTGCTGATATTTTTTATCTTTTAATTCCTGTGTCAACCTCTTAAGAGATCCGATAACCTCGTCTACTTCGCCTTGGTAGTCAGGATCTTGTTTAACTCCATCTGACAGTTCTTTTTCAAGTTGCTGAAGATGACTTCTAAATTCTACCAAATCAAATTCTCGTTCTTTCATATTTACCTAAAAAAAAAGCTTTAAAAATAAACACGCTTAGTCTCTGATACCACGATCATTGGTTTTAAACCAACAAAAAAAATGAACAAATCATCTATTCATCCACAAACACGCCTCCGCAAATTAATGACGATCGAAATACCAATTATTCAGTTCTTTACAAAAATCCCGCAAGTATCATAAAAATGACAAGCGTACCAACTTTTATATCCCGGAAACGTAAATGATGAGATTCAAAGCTTTGATGATCGTTTGTATGTTAGCGTTGATAATGCTTCCTTCGAATAGTTATGCAACCTTCATTGCAAATAGAGAAACTTTAAAAAAATTTTATTCCAAACCAAATCTTGTCATGGTAGCCAGCACAGGGCGATCAGGAAGCACGATGCTAACTGAACAACTCAAACATTTTGTTCCCCCGGCTAATGTCTTAAAAACTCACATCCTGCCTCCTGACAGAAATTTTAAAGGAAAAATTATATTCATTTTTTCTAACCCTGACCAAGCGGCCGAATCTGCATTATACATGACATTGCATACAAGCAGCTTTGGAAAAAGGCATTTTACTTACGTAGAAACCGCTGACCGCCTCTGGTTGAAAAAAATTGGGGGCCCACACAAGCAAACGGAGAAAGACAACCTTTTATCTTATGATGCCTTAGGAATCTATGAACACTTAAAGGTTTGGCTTTACACGCGCACAAAACCGACAGATCTAAAACATGCACAGATTTTAGCCCTGAAATATGAAAACCTATGGGATGATGATACGATTCAAGCAATCCGAAAATTTTTGCACATTCCCAATTTTACACTACCTCCTAAATTACCTAGAGGACATAAATCTAATCTCTTTACTCGGGAAAGGACCTTCCGCAAGATCTATAATTTAGGAACGGAAGATGATCCGCGGTACGCAGCCTACGCGGATGCAAAAATTTTATGGGAACAAGCGCCCCCTGTTCAATTTCTCAGGATATCATCTCACAGATGATCGAATTCTAGAAGAATAAGAGAGGCGGAAAAAAAAGCTACCCCCATTTGCTTTTTGTCTCTCTCTGTGCTCTCTGTGTGCTCTGTGGTTTAATATTTACCACAGAGCACATAGAGAGAGACAAATTGCAATTCGTTATTTAGGAGACGATAGACAATTTTACTGTCTACTATTTTTTAAATAGCAAAAACAATCGATAGTGTGATCATTAACCATACCCACAGCTTGCATGTAGGCATAAATGATTTTAGAACCGACAAATTTAAAGCCTCTCTTTTTCAAATCAGAACTAAGTCTTTTAGATTCTGTCGTTTCTGCAGGAATTTCTTTGATTGATTTCCAATGATTCTGAATTGTCTTACCATTCACAAATTGCCAAACATATTCATCGAAACTGCCAAACTTTTTTTGCACTTCCAAAAAACATTTTGCGTTATGAATGGAAGATTCGATTTTTAATCGATTGCGGATGATCCCTTCATTGCAAAGGAGCTTAGCCACTTGGTCGCTATCAAATGCTGCCACTTTTTTGGGATTGAAAGATGCAAAAGCATGGTCATAATTTTTGCGGCGCTGCAGAATGAGATTCCAGCTTAATCCGGCCTGCGCACCTTCCAGTATTAAAAACTCAAAATGTTTTCGATCGTTGTGAACTGGTACTCCCCATTCCGTGTCATGGTAGGAAGTTAAGAGCAGATTTTCCACTTGTACCCATGAACAACGTACTAAGTTAGAACTTTTAATCATAAAATCATCTTTTCAATTTTTTTGGGAAAATACTCGGAAATGAACGTGCAACAGTGTGCTTGTTGCGCCTTGGTTTATAAAAAACCATGATTCTACTCGATTGAAAAAAAGTTGGCAATCCTTATAAAGGAGAATAAGAATGTAAGGGGCCGAGATGGATGCCATCAATACTCTTGTTTTATTAATGTTTATCGCAATTTTACTTGTGGGGGGTGCCCAAAAATTGGGGATCGCTTATCCCATTGCTCTAGTTGTAGGAGGTGCCTTCCTTGGCTTTATACCAACTCTTAAAATCATTGATTTTGATCCCAACACCCTTCTCGTCATCGTATTGCCTCCAATATTATTTTACGCAAGTTATAGCATCTCATCCAAAGAATTCATCCGTTACTATAGAGAAATTTTTTCTTTAGCCATTGGTTTGGTTATTGCTACAACATGTATTGTAGCTTTTTTATTTAAATGGTTGTTTCCTGAGATATCTTGGGGATTAGCCTTTGCTTTTGGCGCACTCATTTCACCTCCCGACGCTACTGCTGCAACAGCGATATTAAAGCATTTTCATACGACCTCCCGCTTAAAGGCCATACTAGAAGGTGAAAGCTTAATAAATGATGCCTCCAGCCTTGTTATTTATAAGTTTGCAGTTTTGGCCATCATTGACGGATCTTTTTCTTTAAAGTTCGCCATCCTGCAAGGATTTTACGTTGTTGCCGCAGGGATAATTGTCGGACTTATTTTAGGCTATATTCTTAATAAAATTTCATCTTTATTAAATCCGGTCTTAGCAGTTGTGCATTCTTTTGTTATTCCATACATGACATATTGCTTTGCCAACGCGCTAGGCATATCGGGAGTTCTAGCAGTCGTTTCCTGTGGGTTGCTAGGTGCAAGGATCTTGTCTACTCAATTCTCACCAATAACCAGAGTTCTAGGATGGGCATCATGGGATATTGTGATTATCTTTTTAAACTGTTTTATTTTTATTCTGATTGGATTGGAATTTAGAGATATCATTCATCTCATGTCATTTCAACAGATTTGGCTCTATTCGGGTTATGGCGCCATCATGACTTTTGCTATCATTGCCATGCGCGTCATCTGGATTTATGGCAGAAGATTATTGTGGCATTATCGCATCCGTAAAGACTCTGAGTTGGTTCGACAAAGCAAAATCTATTTGCTCCATGCTATCATTTCTAGTTGGGCTGGAATGCGAGGAATTGTATCGCTCACAGCAGCCTTGGCCCTTCCCTTAAGCCTCCCGGATGGTAATCCTTTAGTAGGAAGAGACATTGTCATTTTCCTCACTTTTGAAATCCTTTTTCTTACTCTGGTCATTCCGGGATTAACTTTGCCTTTGCTAATCAAATGGCTTAAAATCAGAACCCAACAGCCTATTAACGAAATGTCAGAGGCGCGTAAAAAACTGGCTGAGATTGCTGTACATGAGATTAATAAATTACATGACTTGAAACATTTAGATGATTCCGGAAGGAAACTCTTATGCACCTATTTTAGTTCGCGACATCAAATCACAGAATTGTTTTCAATTTCTGAAGAACATGAAATTGAACAGGCAAGGCATCATGTCTTGAAAAAACAAAGGGAATATCTCCTCGAAATGTGGATCCAAAATGAAGTGACTGATGAACTCATGAGCAGATTGGAAAGAGAGTTGGATATGGAAGAAGTTCACTTAGCCCGAGGAGAAATTTCTTGATATTTGGCAAGAAAGGTGTTGTTCAGTGCACGATCAATAAATTTTTGGATAAGTGAGTGTGCTTTCACACTGCTACCATACATATGCATTAAGCTAAGCGTAAAGGTTAACGTGGAGAGAGCTTAACCCAATCATCTTTTGTCTCCCTCTGTGCTCTCTGTGTGCTCTGTGGTTGATATTGAACCACAGAGCTCACAGAGAGCACAGCGAGAGACAAAAGGTGATGGTGAAGACGAGGCTTACTCCGTGCATCTGCGCGTCCGGTGAAGCCAGTAGTCTGAGCCGTAGTCAAAAGTCAATTGTGTTCCTTTTGGAATCCTATACTTCGTGATAAAAATGAGATGTAACAATCCTCTATTTACCAGCCAAAGAGGTTGTAAGTTGGATTGATTGCTATGATTGATGAAGCGACAAATGTTACCTTCATGAAGAGAATCTATAACAAAATATTTTAATGACCAAAAACGCGTAGGATAATGAAAACAATAGGCATTTAGATCGGGGCGATCTCGATGTATTCTTCGGACAGCACCCGTATATTCCCCCACAAATGATTTTTCGGGAAGATCAGAATCAGCGAATAAGCCGTACCCTATGAACGGGTTGATCCACTTAATGAAAGTATCCGCAGTTGCTCCAATGGAAAGTTGCTCTTGATACAATGCCTCCCATTTATTGTCAGTATTGGCTAACCATTCAAATCGCAATAAATAAGGGCAATTGCAAATGACCTCGTTTAAAGCTTTATAGGATGGGAATGTTAAAAATGGCCGATAGATTAGTTTGAAAATCTTTTCAAACTCCTCGAGACTAATGACTAGAGGCGAAATTTCATCTTTGAATTGAACTTTAATAGTGATGGAATTCGATTTCGAAAGAATTTCTTGACACTCTCTTCGACCAAGCAACTGAGCTAGTTCAAGAGGAGTAAAACCATTAGCGTCCCGACAAAAATTCCATCCCGAATCTTTGAGTGAAGCCGTCCATTCTGCATGACCTTCAATAACAGCCTTGTGCAGTGGAGTAATTTTCAATCTTCGTCTCCTTATTTCGAGAAACGGATCCGATAGATATTTTCTACCTGATTGATGTCAGAAATGCAACAATCCAGGTCTTTGAGAGTTCCTGTAGCAAGATTATACACCCAGCCGTGGATCCAAAGTGGTTGGCCACGCATCCAGGCTCCCTGTACGATAGTGGTGTGGCAGACATTCAGCACTTGCTGCACCACATTGAGCTCCACGAGCCTGTCATAACGCTCTGCTTGATTGGAGATGTTTTCTAGCTCATCTTTGAAACGTGCGTAGACATCACGGATATTTCGAAGCCAATTATCCACAAGGCCAAGCTGATGATTTTCCATAGCAGCTTTTACTCCTCCACAACCATAATGACCACAGACAATCACATGCTGGATTTTGAGAAGATCTACAGCATATTCCAAAACGGAAAGACAGTTAAAGTCTGTATGGGGGAAAAGATTAGCGACATTTCGGTGTACGAAAAGTTCGCCCGGCTCAAGAGCAACGATTTCATTGGCAGGTACACGGCTATCTGAACATCCTATCCAAAGATATTGCGGATCCTGTGCTTCCGCCATGCGACGGAAATAGTTTGGGTCTTTGCCAATTCTACTTTTGACCCATTCTTTATTATTTTGAAAAAGGATTTGAAGCTTTTGCATGCTTCTTTTTTATCAAATATGACGGTTTATATACAAGTAAACTGTCGAATGATATGTTGCAGGCACAGGATTTTGAACCCAATTGCAATTAACAACCATGAATCTTATCTTTTAAATAATAGTTGCTGCAGCTATTGTCTCATAAGAGACTTGCAAGACTAAAGGTTTTGATTATGAAGATACTCGTTGCCGGTGCCTCGGGTGCCATCGGCCAGCCATTAATCGACTTGCTCATCCAAGAGGGGCATGAAGTCCATGGCATAACACAATCCAAAGAAAAAGCCCTCATCATTGCTGGAAAAGGTGCTAAACCCCTAATTTTAAATGTTCTCGACCGTGAAGCAGTTTTTTCCGCGACAGCCAATATAAAACCAGATGTCGTGATCGACATGTTGACTCGCTTACCTACAGAGTACACTCCAGAAGAGAAGCGCAAAGCAGCTGAATTAGATGCCCACGTTCGTCGTACCGGAGGAGCTCATCTACAGTCAGCAGCAGAGACATATGGGGTAAAACGATACATCGTACAGTCTTGTGGCTTTTTATATAGTCCAGGATTAGGTTTGGCTGATGAAAATACTCCTTTTGCATTTGAGGCAACTCCCAGTATTTCATCAGGCACACACCTATATTTGGAAATTGAACAGAGAGTCTTGCAATCTGAAAAAATAGAAGGAATTGCGCTTCGATTCGGTTTCTTTTACGGACCAGGGACATGGTTTCATCATCATGGACATGTTGCACAACAAATACAAAGAAGAGAATTTCCCATCATTGGCAAGGGGGAAGGAGTTTGGAATTTTGTCCATATTGAAGATGCCGCTAAAGCCACACGATCGGCTGTCTATAGCTTTCCCGGGGCATATAATATCGTTAGCGATCATCCAACACAAATGAGAGAATGGCTGCCAGCATTTGCCCGTTATATAGGAGCTGAACAACCCTTATGGATAACGGAGGAAGAGGGACTTAAGGAGAAAGGAGCTGACGCGGTTTACTATGCAACAAAATTAAGAGGGGCATCAAATGCAAAAGCCAAGCACAAGTTCAATTTTCAACCTCGTACTTTTGAATGGTTTACATAGGAGCTTATCCCCCTCCAAGAGCCTGGCGAGGTGCTGTCTTTTTGCCAGGGCAAGTCTCGGATTCTGGATTGACAGATCTAAGCAATTAGATTGAGTCAGCGTTATATGTGTCCATTTGATCGTTAGAATGAATTTGATAAAAATTCAATATTCTGTAAGCTATGATAAACAAGCAGTCCCGGAGAAGAAGGTCATGAGAACTGTGCAAGCTTTAACTTTGGAAGATGCCAAGTCCATTGCTGATGGAGCTGAAGAAAAAGCCATCCAACTCGGATTAAAAATCGCAATCTCCATCATGGATGAGCACGGAAATCTCAAGCTATTTCGTCGAATGGATGGTAACAATTTCATTAGCGTTAGGGTCTCTCAACTAAAAGCAATGACGAGTAGCAGCGTTCCTTTATCTACAAAAGCATTAGCAGCGAAAAACGCATCCCTTGAAAATAGGCCCTATCAAACTGTTCCAGGCCTTACCCTATTGGAAGGAGGATTGCCCATTATTACGAAAGAAGGTCAGCATGTAGGCTCCATCGGAGTTAGCGGCGCAACATCCGAATTAGATGGAATATGCGCACAGGCCGGTTTAGATAAAATTAAAGACAAACTTAGCACACAGTAATGTAGGCGGGAAATCTATCCCGCCTTCCAACAGCATGCTTTACTTCCATGAAAAAGAAGTATGCTCATAAGGACCTGACCAAGAGCTTCCATCTTCGCTATCATAAGATAATGAAGCTTTAAAAATAAAATTTTTCCCTTCTTCGTCTTTTCCTTTGACTTTAAGATTATAGTGCTTAGACAATTCAGGAGCACCACTAGAAGTGTTTTCATTGATCCATTTATACTTATGATCCGCTACTACATCTTTAACTTTTACCGTCGTACTCGATCCTTCTTTCAGAATTGTCAAGCGCAACGTTCTTTCCTCTTCATCTATTTGGCATATAATGGATGGTATTTTGTTAGACCATGCCTTAATGCAAGCATACGCATCATCAAGTGTGCTCATTGATTGAGTCATATTGAAATTAAACGACATACAAGTTTCTCCTATTTTAATTGTTCTTCTATTTTGAATGTAGACGGTAAACGTGATGGGTTGAATACACCATCCACTTGCAGCAAAGTTGCATTCTTAAAATCGTCAAGAGTGAATTTTTTTGCTTGCAAACTTTGTTTTTGAGGATTCAATGAATGAAAGGTATTATTAATTGTCTGCAAAACCGCATCATCTTGATTATTTATTAAATCCAATATCGCTAGATTTAAGTGGTTTTGAACAAAATACCTTTTTTCAAATGCAACAGTAACGGTTTTTAAAGAGAAAGGTATGTGTTGATTTGGAATTAAAAAAGAGCCCGATGTCCAATCTGAATGAAGTCCAGCCACAAGACTAAATGAAAGAACAATGTCTGTTTCGCCATACCTTCCTAGTTCTCCTAAATTTTCCGGAGCAGAGCCATAACAAAAATCAACCTGTACATTTATCTCCGGGAAAAAATAAGAGATTAACTCATATTTTGATCTTGCTAAAGCATCATATGTTTGTTTGATCCCTTCCAGATTTGGATAACATTGACATAACAGTTGCTCTAAAAGTTCAACGTGACGCGGACCCGAAGTATTTCGGTGAACTTGAATAAGAATTTTTGCAATTTGGTTGATTGGTTTACCCGTGATTTGATGAGCATGAGTCACGTAGTAATGCATGATCATTGCATAAGCAAAATTGACTTGGGCTTCATTATAATCAAGAATAGAGGCTTCTTTTAAAGGAAAGTTATTGGAATTTGTTAACTCTTGCCATTCAACGCCATCCTGAAATGGCCTGTCTTCTATGATGCACAAGTTTGACCAAATCTGTTCTTCTCCAAGATATTTTTGATAGATTGTCCCTCCTTCGATATTAAGGCCATCCGCTACTTGATTTAACCGATTCATGGGAAAGTCATCTCCACGCAAAAGAGGAGTGATCATAGCAAAGGTACAAAAAGCAAGCCTAAACCACACGATTCTATTATTCATGTTTCTCATTAAAATTCCTGTTTTAGACATATTTTAGAGACTTATTCTCTGAATTAATAATTATTATTCATTGGCAAAAAAAAGGAAAATTAATAGTATTTAATATATCCATTAGAATTACTTAAAATTCGTATGAATTTATTTTTTTTGAAGTACTTTCATGATACAGTCAAGCTCAAGAGTGTTACAGAAGCTGCAAGCGCAAATCATGTGACGCAATCAGCGATTAGCCAAGGCATTACTCAGCTAGAGAAAAGCTTATCCGTCAGTTTACTGACTCATAAACGCAATTCAATTAAAGTTACCCCTGAAGGAGAAGCGGTATTTGAGTGGAGTCGAACGGTTTTTCGCAATCTTGAAGAGTTAAAAACACGCTTACAAACAAATCAAAACGAGTATGTGGGCCAAGTTTCCTTTGCTTGTTCACATAGTCTGGCGTTATCCATATTGCCTGAATTATTGGCAAAATTTCGAGAATTAGCTCCTCGTGTGCTACCTAAAGTCATTTTTGGCCACACAGGTTTGATTAAAAACTGGATTAAGCAGGGAGAGGTTGAATTTGGCCTGGTCCTCGACAACGATGATCTCTCATCTTTTTCACTTGAGCTTATCTGTTCCGGAGCCTTTCGTTTTTATCAATCAATCTTACGGCCAATGGATCAACCGATTACGAGTTGCATATTTCCGCCTGCAAGATCAGAAGTGCATCTTATCAAGCAACTTTTCTTAAAACAATTTGGATATGAAATAGCCACTGAAATGGAAATTTGTAGTTGGGAAGTGATAGCGAAAATTATTCAATTAACTTCTAGTGTAGGATTTCTCCCTGACTATGTGGCGTGGTGTTCAGACAAACAAACGACACTTCAGTTAAGCAATCTCGATTTGAATATTCCTTATTTGCTCTATGCAGCCTATCCGCGAGAAGAAGAATTAACTCGTAATGCAACATTATTATTGAAAATAACCCGTGAGACTTTTACAGAAAAATTGACGATGTAAATTCATCGCGATTATATGATCCGAGGTCAATTGACAATTTTTTAAAACAATGTTTGAAGATAAAGTAAATATTTATATGTAAATTAAAATATGATGACAGGAATTGTTTTTTGGACGAAGCTGGCAATCTCATCAATCAGCCTTTCTTTGCCATGAGTTCAGATGGTGGAATCACTTACCAATTGGTCTATACCTTACCGCCTCCATCAACCTTAGGTCATTATGATTTTCCTCAATATTGTTTTGGCGGCGATGGTGAGGGGCAATACGGCCTTATTTTTACAACGGATTTTTTCCCTGAGGGGATTGATGGATCTCCCGTTGTGGGGTTTATTCCGATTTTCGGCTTGGGATCATTTGGATCACCCTCTACTCCAATTTTTTTAAACCAATTTAATAATAACATTCTCGTCTCCTCGATTGCAGCCTCGCGAGATGGACGCATATGGTGGCTTGGGGCTGAAAGAAATAGGAATAGGCCAAACCCAGGAACGATAATTTCAACTAATCGTATGCTTTTCAAATCTCCGGGATCGCTAAATCAAAATTATGCCGGTCCCTGGGATTATGCTTATCTGAATTTGCTAAATTATTTCTTTAGCGTGAGTGATGAGCTCACAGAACCCTCTTTGGGCTATATTTCCAATTCTCCTCAATCCAATCTGTATGATGATAAACGAAAAGCACTTTACAATATTATTTCAGCCCAGAATCCCGATTTTTCTCAAAATATGCGCTTCTATTTTAGCATTTCTCGTGACAATGGGCAAACATGGTCAAACCCCTTTAATATTTCCAATACTAACAAAGGAAATCGAGGCTTCCAATCCATGGCTTTAGATAAAGTGAAAGGAGACCTCTATTTTGGTTGGTACGATGGGCGCAATGATCCCAAAAATCAATCTATAGAGTATTTTGGAGCCATGATCCCCGCCAAAGAATTAACTCAATTAGTGAAGAAAATTCCTTTGTCTAATCCTCTATATCATTTGCCTCCAGCGGGAATTCCTCTTACAACCATCCTCAAGACCAGTGGTTCATCTGATTAATCCAGTTGTCTTTCATAGGTACCATACAAGATCTGATTGGCAAACGCAGAATCGGCACTTGGTCCGTTGACCCCGGCTCTAATAGAAAAACCCCCAGTAATCTTGCTGCTCCCGTTGGATTTCTTGAAAACAACGTTGTCAATCGTCTGATCTGCTGCAGTAGGAGCGCCGAAAAATATCAGCTGTGCTGTACCATCGGGATTTAAAGTTGCTTGAACTGTTCCCACGGCAGGAGGCCTCGCCTTGAGAGAGGTTAGTTGTTGAAGTAATGTCGCTGGCGGTGTTCCTGTGAATGTACGCGATGTCACCGAGCGGACAACTCCTGTGCCATCTCGTCTAAATTTGATCAATAAAACTTCGGCGAAACTTTCCAGCTGCGGCCCTCCAGCAGAAATCCCATTAGCAATGTAGGAACCTTCCAAATCTTCAATTTTGAAGCGATCTTTATGACATTCTTTTTTATGGTGGTGGTGCTCAGCGGTTGCTGCCAAAGGCAAAAGTAAAAAAAAGCTGGCTGCTATGATTTTTCTTAAATGGAACATAATAACCTCATTGTAAAATGTTTTTTTGGATCGTATACCAAAAAACTTTAATTCTATAGTGGATTTTTGCAGGATTTAAGGGGACAAGTTTAAGCTCTAACAGTTGTAAGACAATTCGAATATCGGTATGCTTATTCTTTTTTCACAACATGTCCATCTTGGGTTATTATGGAAAGGAGTGCGTTATGACGTTGATCGAACAAATCAATCATGAGATTAAAGAAGCCCTGAGAAGCAAAGAACAGCTTAGACTTAATACTTTGCGCATGCTCAAATCCAAAATATTGGAAGTTGATGCTCGCGGCAACCTCCCCGACACAGAAGTTCAAAAATTATTCAAAACTTACTTTGGCAGCCTTCAAGATGCCCTGGATCAAGCTAAGGCCGTTAACCGTCCTGAGATTGCGGAGAAATTAGCAAAAGAGATGATTATCGTTCAAGAGTTTTTGCCTAAAGCACTTTCTCCTGAAGAGACCAAAAGAATCGTGGTGCAAGGCATTGCTGAATCTGGAGCTAAAACTAAAAAAGATGTTGGGTTGGTGATGAAGACCATCATGAAGCTCAACAGTGGAGTTGATGGAAAGCTGGCCAAAGAGATAGCCAGTGAACTACTCGCAGATTAGATAAAAAAAAGAGCAGAGAATCAAATCATGAAAGGCTCGATCAAGCTGTAAAAACTGATGTATTATCCTGCTTTTACGCTGAGGGCGGAAAAACTCTATCTAGGACATATACAACTGTGGCAAACGGACTTTCCTTTTACGAAGGTAGATATATTTTGATTTATACCTTTTGATTGTGTGACGTTAATCATATGACCTCCTGGAAATTCGACCAGTTGAGAATTTGGAATGGTTCCCCTTATGTATAAAACCCCTGCAAGGTTATTTATACTATCTTCAACTCCGTGAAAAATCAATGTAGGAACAGAAATTTCAGCAATGATATTGGGAAATCCTGTGTAAAAAACAGGAGTGAATTTGATTAAATTTGCCGTTGGGTTTTGGTTTGCAACCTTGGCTAAAAATTTTTTATTGCACAAACGCCAGGACATGTTACCGGTACAGCAGCATCAGTAAATGCTAAATTAAATGCTCTTCGATCAGTTTCAAGAAGTGCTATCGTTGGAAGTAGGACAGATGGATCTATTCCCAGTGTGTAACCATTCACATTGAACACTTGGCCAGCGAAGGGCGATATAAGAACCAGTTTAGAAATATTGGGAACAGTAACTGCATACAATTCAGCAACAATCGTACCAAAGCTAAATCCTACAATCACTGGATCTTTGAGCTTCAGATGTTCAACAACTGCATTTACATCTGTTACATAGGCCGGATAACTGTATTCGATATCTAATGATTTATCAGATTTTCCATATCCTCGTAAGTCAAGGGTGACGACGTGAAAAGACTTTTTCAAGCCTTCGATTTGGCAAAGGAATTCGTAACTATTTAAAGGATATCCATGAATAAATACAATAGATTGACGATTTTTATTTCCATGGCTAGTGTAAGCTATCTTAACTCCATTGTTGTCAACGAATTTGAATTTGAGATCGAACTGTTCTTTCTTCGGGATGCAATCAGCTGATAAAGGAAGTTGAATGAAAAAACAGCATAAAAAGCTAAAAATAACAAAAACAAGAGCATATCCTTTTAACATACAATCTAATCTCCGCCCATTCAATGTTTGACCTTATAACCATACCTTTTATAACTATCGCCACGATAGCTTAGGTACGACATATACACAAGTTAAGAAAAAATTAAATGCAAAGGCACAACAAAAGAAGAATTTTGGTGTGGAGGACTCTCTCTCCATTGATATGAATGAAGAAAAATTGTGTATATTTTATCTCATCTCCGTCTAGAATCAACTTGTCCAATCTCATTTTCAAAAAATAAGAAGGAGAAAGAATGATAAAATTCACATGGGGAGCTTTACCGATAGTGATAAGTTCTTTATTCATTTCTCTTTCTGCACAATTAGCAGGAGAAAACGATGAACCAAAGGGGGCATATCAGATTTTTATTGATACCCTTACCAAAAACAATTATCCAATTCCTAATCCGAACCAAGGAGTTTTGGATGGCAATCGAAAACCTCCTGAGCGCATTTCCTTCACATCAGATCAAATTGCAGCTTCTCAGAAAATAAAATATCTCATCATCATTTTTCAAGAAAATTGGTCTTTTGATAGTTTATACGGCAAATTTCCGGGTGCAAATGGAATCTCGAATGCCAAGCCGGAAAATTTTCAACAAGTGGATCTGATGTGCAAACCTTACTCTTCTCAGCTTGTCTCAATTAACTCCGAGACAGGTTATCCTTATTTGCAAATTCCCTCCGACTTGCCTAATGCCCCTTTTGATCTCCAACCTTTTTTGCCTATGAATCAATTAACGGGAGACGCCATTCACCAATTTTATTTTGAGCAGTACCAAATCAATGGCGGCCTTATGAATCGCTTTGCAACATTCAGCAATGCAGGGGGATTTGCTATGAGTTATTATGATATCACCCCCACTTCAATGGGATCAATTACGAAAGAATTCACATTGTGCGATCAGTGGTTTCACTCATGTTATGGGGGGTCTATGTGCGCCGCCTTATGGCTTTTTACTGCTCAAATGCCCGTTTGGGCACAAGCCTCTGAAGAAATCACTGCAAGGCTTTTACCTAGCGGGATTTTGATAAAAGAGGGTTTTGTTTCATCTGATGGATATGCAATTGATGATGCAGAACCTTTCTATCCTCCTTACAAAAAAGGGACTCCGATTAAATTGCGGGTTCCTCCCCAAAATTATAAGACGATCGGCGACCTGCTGAGTGAAAAAGGGATTTCCTGGCGATGGTATGCAGAAGGATGGACGCGCGCTCTTGAAGGGGATCCTGATCCTACGTTTGCTTTCCACCACCAGGCGCCAGTCTATTTTGTACAATTTGCTCCCGGCACAAAGATGCGGGAAGAGCATTTGTTTGACATGGATCAATTTTACGAAGATCTAGATCACAATCAAGTGCCAGCTGTTTCTTTTATTCGCGCTATCGATCGATTTAGCCAACATCCAAGCGAGGGAACGTTGATAGATGGTCTTGATTGGTGCGCCCAACTGATTAGGAGAGTCCAGAAAAGTCCCATTTGGAACGATTGTGCCATCATTGTTACATATGATGAAAATGGAGGAAGGTGGGATCATATTTCTCCTCCTGTTGTGGATCGTTTTGGGCCGGGGACCAGAATTCCTGCCGTCATCATTTCTCCATACGCGAAAAAAGGATATATTGACCACACTTCTTATGAAACCGTTTCGATTCTTAAATTTATCGAACAGCGATGGGGCCTTCCTTCTCTTTCTTCTCGGGATGCTGCGGCAAATAATATATTAAATGCTTTTGATTTTTCTCAAGAGGGTTCCAAAACAAATAAAAACTCAAACAACTTTGAAACTGAGCTTTAAGAGGCTTAAATGATTGATGCCAATGCACATTTAATCTATCAAATATAAGAGGAATCATGCACGAACAACAGGCTCAACATTCACAAACTTTGTATACAATTGCTAATGCGGCTTTTTGTGTGATCGTCGTCATATCTAATATCATATCTGCCAAGTTGATTACGTTTCCCTTTTTTCAAAATCTTAGCATCCCCGCCGGACTAATTACCTACCCGCTGACTTTTCTCATCAGCGACCTTGTAACAGAAATTTACGGGGCTCGAAAAGCTAAAGTTATGGTTTATACAGCATTGGGAACGACTATTTTAAGTTATGTAATCATCCAATTTGCTTTAAAACTGCCCTCCATCAGCCCTGAAAATCAATCTATTTTCCAATCTGTGTTGGGGTTGAATGGATTGATTATTTCCGCGTCACTTATCGCATATATCATATCCCAAATATTGGATATCCAACTCTATAGCCTCATCAAAAAATGGACAGGCAGCCGATTTCTCTGGCTTCGCAATAATGGATCTACATTGATCTCTCAAATGGTTGACACGGCAGCGGTCAATCTTATTCACCTTTATTGGGGCTTGGAGATGGAATTGGAGGCTGTTTTCAAAATTATGCTGTTCTCTTATACATATAAATCATTTTTCAGCGTTATGAATACGCCTCTTTTTTATCTTGGCGTATTCTTAGCTAATTCGCCTTCTATGAACCTGGGTTTTGGGTTTTTTCGGCATTTGGGCTGCGTCAAAGCCTCGTGGTTGAAAGATCGGCAATGGGTCAATATTGAGAAATATGGACCCATTGCCGATCTTTCAACCACGAGGCTTTCACGCTAGCCCAAATACCGAAAAAAACCAAAACTCAGGTTATTAACCTGAGGATAGGTATTCCGATATTTCGAAATTGCGAAGTGAACAATCAAACAACATAGGGATTTTATGAGCAAACCACATGAATTATCCAAAAAAAAATGCATCCCGTGCACCACAGGAGTTCCTCCTCTTAAAGGGGAGAAAATGTTACAACTGCATGCCCAACTTGGCCAGGATTGGACAATTATTGATGAGCATCATTTAAAAAAAGACTATATTTTCCCCGATTTTAAAACAGCTTTGGCATTTACTAACAAAATCGGCGCACTAGCGGAAGAAGAGGGCCACCATCCTGACATCTATCTAGGATACGGTAAGGTCACAATTGTATTATGGACGCATAAAATCGACGGACTGTCCGAGAGCGATTTTATTCTGGCCGCCAAGTGCGATGAAGCTAGCAGATAATTCCCGCGTGTGCGCATTCAATGTCGGTGGAATCAGTTTGCTATTGATTCTTGAATTTGGTTATCTATTGCACTTCATAGGAGTTACAAAGTGAAATCTTTTAATCTTATAGTACAAATGGGAATATGGTCCATTTGCGCGTTATTCCCTTTATTAGGCCTAGCAAAAACTATAGAAATTATCAAAACTGACAAAAAAGCCAAAACGAGTGAAGTTTCTAGAAGTGGTAACGAGAGTGACAAATCGCATGGAATTTTTAAGATAGAAGAGGCAAGCAAATCGAGCGATTTTTTTGAGCATAATATTCAACTGCAGCTATCTGATCCTTACGGTATTCCAGTTCCGGGCACTAAATTCCGGGTAAAACTGACAATCAAGAAAGAGGGACCCAAGGTGACGATTCAACTGCCACAAGTCAACTTTTTGACCGGACCGATTGCAAATGCTCCTTTTGAACAACCCTTTCTTCCACCTCCTCTGCAAGGAGGCTATCTCTATACATCCGGATGTTTTTTGCCAGAAGATATTCGTCCAACCGATATTGTTTATCGCTCTTGGCTTGCTGCATCAAATAATGGTTTAAGCTTGCCTTTTTCTTTTCTTCAAGATCCAAGTACTTTTCCCACTCCTCCTGTCGGCTATATTGTTTCGATTACTAACGCCGGAGCTTTGGTCGTTCAAGGGCCTGGAACCTTTGGTAACATCATTCCGCCAGGACCTCAAATTCTTCTACCTACCGATATAAGCTATATCATTCAACCTAAAATCAAACTGAAGCATAACGTAGAAATAAGCACAGGAGCTACGAATGTTACACAATTTACAAATCCTCTCGCATTAAGTACAGCTGTCAGGGATACGCATATCAATGATGCCTTTGACGGAGTTGCCGCTTGGACATGGACCGACAATTCGATGGTTGCCGATAAGACCAATGGGATTTTGAATGCCATGGTGGCAATTGGAAAAGTGAATAAGAATGGAAAACTCATCGTTAAAAAACCCATTCAGTTAACCGATTTTCCTCCCGGTGTGATGGCTTTTGACACAGCTGTTACGATCAATCGTACCAATAAAAACAATATTGTCGTTTCATATGGTGTCATTATTGTGGGTATGGAACAGCTAGCTAAAATCTTTCGCGCTGTCTCTTTCGATGGAGGCAAAACGTGGCCAGAAAATGGTCCTGTCAATATTCAGCCATTGATGGGTTTTGGGGATTATCGCGGTGTTGGTTCTGATAAATTTGGCAATATCTGGCTTGTAGCCACAAGTTTTTCTGTTGCTGGCAATATCAACAATCAGCCTTTCTTCGCCGTTAGTTCTGATGGTGGAGTCACTTACCAATTGGTCTTTACCTTGCCTATTCCATCAGCGTCCTTAACTCTTTTTGATTTTCCTCAATATTGTTTCGGTGGTAATGGAGAGGGTCAATATGGTCTTATCTTTTCTGTGGATTTATTTCCTGAGAGGACTAATGGATCTCTTGTCGTTGGATTTATTCCCATTTTCGGCTTGGGATCGTTTGGAACCCCTGCCACACCGATTTTTTTAAACCAATTCGACAATAATATTCTCACCTCATCTATTACAGCCTCAAAAGATGGGCGCATATGGATACTTGGAGCTGAAAGAAATAAAAGAGCCGCCATGCCAAATCCAGGAACGATTATATCCACTATTCGGAGGATTTTCAAATCTCCAGGGGCACTCGATCAAAATTATGCGGGTCCCTGGGATTATGCTTATCTTAATTTGTTAAATTATAACTTTATAGTCACCGATGAGCTCTCAGAGCCTACTTTGGGATATCTTTATCATTCTCCCCAATCCAACCTATATGATGATAAACGCAAAGCACTTTACAATATTATTTCAGCCCAGAATCCTGATTTTTCGCAAAATATGCGCTTTTATTTTAGCGTTTCCCGTAACAATGGACAAACATTTTCAAATCCCATTAATATTTCCAATAGTAATATGGGAAATCGAGGCTTTCAATCCATGGCTTTAGACCCTGTGAAAGGAGATCTCTATTTTGGTTGGTACGATGGGCGCAATGATCCCAGTAACCAATCTATAGAATATTTTGGAGCCGTGATTCCTGCCAAAGAATTAACTCAATTAGTGAAGAAAATTCCGTTGTCTAACCCTCTATATCTTTTGCCTCCGGCGGGAATTCCTCTTACAACCATCCTCATGACTGGTGACTCATCTGATTAATCCAGTTGTCTTTCATAGGTAGTAGTCAAGGTCTGATTGGCAAACGGAGAATCGGCGCTTGGTCCATTGACCCCGACTCTAACAGCAAAACCTCCGGTAATCTTTTTGCTCCCGTTGGATTTCTTGAAAACAGCGTTGTCAAGTGTCTGATCAGCAGCAGTAGGAACGCCAAAAAATATTATCTGTGCCGTTCCATCTGAATTTAAAGTTGCTTGAACTGTTCCCGTGGCAGGAGGCCTTGCCTTGAGAGGAGTCGTTTCTTGAAATAATGTAGCTGGCGGCGTTCCTGTGAATGTACGCGATGTGAGCGAGCGGACAACGCCTGTGCCATCTCGTCTAAATGTGATCAAGAAAATTTCGGCGAAACTTTCCAACTGCGGCCCTCCGGCTGTAACCCCTTGAACAATGTAGGAACCTTCCAAATCTTCAATTTTGAAGCGATCTTTACGGAAACATTCTTTTTTATGGTCATGTCGCTCAGCAATTACTGCCAAAGGCAAAAGTAAAAAAAGGCCGACTGCGACGATTTTCCTTAAATGAAACATAATAACCTCATTGTATTTTCTTAATCAACGACAAGGGCAGTGATTTCGGTCTTTTTCAACAACTTCTAAGGTTAAAACCTCTTGTAAAGTAGAAGTAGACGTTGCATAGACAC
>Ga0364910_1108_pt2 | contig 31232 bp, 28 predicted proteins | sample SorcelJu500001C4_3_FD_206970 | JGI IMG/M metagenome (GOLD analysis project Ga0364910, IMG submission 206970) | Enriched cells from Trout Bog Lake Hypolimnion, Wisconsin, USA - BchlTB.June25.5000.01.C4 | ecosystem: Environmental > Aquatic > Freshwater > Lake > Hypolimnion/Profundal zone | place...
GTCCAAGTGCCGCATAACCATAGAGTTTTCCGGGATAAGCGGCATTGGGGCGCTCCAGGCCCGGTAAGCCCCAACGACAACCAAGGCTAGGATACCGACAATAAAGGCATAGGTGGGAAAAACGAAGGTATTGGAAGATTCCCGTACTCCCCGTAAATTGATAAGGGTTAATATGAAGAATAATACCAATAGATCGATGTTTACTGCGTAAGGAATGAGTTCCGGAAAGGCTGAGGTAATAGCAGCCGTACCAGCGGAGACGCTTACAGCCACAGTCAGGGTGTAGTCGGCGAAAAGCGACGCTGCCGCAGTCAGTGCCGGCAGTTCTCCCAGATTGTTGATGGCTACAGAATAGGAACCGCCGCCGCCGGGGTTGGCGCGGGCAACCTGCACATAGGATATGGTGATGATGACAAGTAGCAGCAGAATGCCGATGGCCACCGGTCCAATGTAGCCATATGCCAGTAGGCTAGAGGCTGCCAGCACTTTCATGATTTCCTCGGGACCGTATGCTACCGAGGAAAGAGCGTCGGACGAAAATATCGCCAGCGCCTTCCATTTTGGTAGTTTTTCATTAATCATTTCCCGGTTATGCAGGGGGCGGCCAATCAATAGCCGCCATAGTACGTGTAGCATGATAAGTGACAAAGCCTCCTTGTTTTACTATTATGGCCGCAGTCGGCCATAATAAAACATAACCCGGGCCAGCGCCTTTGCTGGCTGACCGGGCTAAAGTGTTATAGAGTCCATTATAACTCTTCCAAGAAAGAAAGAAAGTCTGATATTCGGTAAAATAAGGTAATATGATAGGATATTACGGCAAAAGAACTATACCGGAGCTGTTTTTCGCAGGCGCGTAACTAAAATCAAGCGCTAGCGCGGTATGACGTTTAGAAGATGATATTTTATATAAAAACAGACTGAAACGCCTGTCGAGAACAGGCGTTTCTATTAGGGGAGAATGGTTGGACAGAACAAGAACCGTTTATACAAGGGAAGGCTTAACCAGGTTTGGCGCGGGAAGACAGGCTGCCCGGCCACTGGTCTAGCTGGTCATGTGGTGCCGCCGGAAGTGCCGCCCGAAGTCCCGCCTGAGGTCCCGCCCGAGGTCCCGCCGGAAGTGCCGCCGCCGGATGGAGCGGAGGCTGGCCGGCAACGAGGGGGACAGCTTTGAGGGCCTCCCATCTGGGGCTGGCAGCCTTGCGGGCCGCCCGTTTGGGGATGACAGCCTTGAGGGCCGCCCATCTGGGGATGACAGCCTTGAGGGCCGCCTATTTGGGGCGAACAACCTTGAGAGCCACCCATCTGAGGCGGGCAGCCGTGGGGATGGCCACCGGGGCGGGGAAAACAAGTTTGCTGTGGGAAACAGAGCTGTTGAGGGAAGCAGGGTTGATGCGGGAAACATGGTTGCTGCGGGAAGCAGGGCCGCGGGAAGCAGAACTGTTGTTGGGGGTAGCAAGTCTGCCTTGGGAAACAGGTGCGCGGGGGGCAATACCGGGGATTACAATTGGCGAAAGGAGCGCAGACTGGGTTGCAGTTCGGCCGGCAGGTGGGGAAACAGGGAGCCGCCGTGGGGTGGCAACCTACTTGTCTGCCGTCTTCAGCTTCATCCCAATCATCGCTCCAGTCGCTCATTTCTGGGGGATCCCATTTTGGCCGTTTGAATTTGTTGTCGTCGTCAGACATGTGGCATCATCCTTCCATTTTCCAGTATAGGGATTATACAGACAATCAACTGAGCAGGCCAGCCAGCGTTTCTCAGAATCAGAGCCTTGCGCCAGCGGACGGCAGTCGGTGCATGCATAGCGGTATTCGCAGTCCTTGCACTTTTCGACCTGGTCTTTAGTGGTATGCCAGCATTGTTGGAGCGGTTGCCCAATAAGTACGTCTTGCAGCGGGGTGTTCAATATGTTGCCGCATACTTGATTTCTGGCAAATATGCAGGGGATAATGTCTCCACCGGCGGTAACCGCAATTTTTCCCGCCAGGCAGCTGTGGTAGTGCTGGGCTCTATAGAAGTTATCTGAGTCAGTGTAAAAAGGCGGTTTGATGGGCGGCTTGGCATAGGTGGTTGGTACGAGATCCTGGTCATCGCCGCGGCCGGTGGGGCGCACTACGTCAGGCGGGGTTACTTCCACACCTAGCTTGGCGCAGAGGTCCATTATTTTCTGTACTTCAAGTTCGTTGGCTTTCATTATTATGGAAGCGACCCGGAGTGGAACGTTGGCTGCCAGTGTTTTTTCGATTGATTCCATGGTTTTGGCGTAGCTGCCGGGATTAAGCGTGACTGCATCATGAATGGCGGCATTATCAGCATAGATTGTTGTGGCAAGGTTAACGCCATTTTCCTGGCAGAAGGCCACGCAAGAGTCGTCGATGAGGGTAGCGTTGGTAAATATTTCAATGAAGCTGAATCCTTCCTGCTTGGCTTTTTCCACTAATTCACGCCACCCCGCGTATAGTAGCGGTTCGCCGCCGATGAGTTGAATGGCTGTGGCGCCAGCGGCACGAGCTTCGCTTATAAGCGATAACCAGCGCTGGTGCGGTACGGAGTTTTTTTCCACGCAGGGGCCGCTGGTGGCGTAACAATGCAGGCATTTGTTATTGCAGCAGGAAGTAAGTTCCAGCCAGAGAAAATTGAGTTTTACCGGTTCGGGTGGGTCGACTGGTGATTCGAGCGCTGTTGGTTCTTTTAAGAATAATGATCCCAGCCCCATTTCGGTTAAACGTTGCAAAAAATCAAGCCGGGTTTGATCTTCGGGTGAGTTTATTTCCAGTACGTCTTCCAGGTGATTTTGTTGGCATGCTTGTAATAATAATAGAGCACCACGGTTGACGGATATGACTTTGCCGGTCTCAAGGTCATAAATAGCGCCACGATTGACGCCCTGGACAAGTTTGCATTTGTTGCGTAGCCGGTAAAACAACATTAGCCCCCCTTACGCCATTTTGATACATAATATGCCAGGCGTTACCACGATGTGCATTGAAGGGTATGGGACGACTGCCAGGCGGGGGTGACAGTATTTTCTCCAGGGGTTTTTGGCGGTTGTGTTGACAGGCCGGCCAAAATGTTTTATAATAACCAATGTCGCGGTTTACAGTACATGCGGAAGTAGCTCAGCGGTAGAGCACCGCCTTGCCAAGGCGGGGGTCGCGAGTTCGAATCTCGTTTTCCGCTCCATGATGAGAATCCCCCGGCTGGAATAGCGCCGGGGGATTTTTAAATCTTGTTTTTGTTTTGCAATTATGCTATGATTTAATTCATGGCATGTTGAGAATGTTGAATTTTCGTTCTAATATTGGTAATACTAGTACGGAGTGCTGGATAAGTTAATAAGGGGGATATGGCTCAGCAATGAAAGTTACAGCAGAGAAACTAGACACTCATAAAACGATGCTCAGGATGGAAATACCGCAGGCTGAAGTGGCCAAAGCGGTTGATAGAGCATATCAGAAATTGGCGAATAAGGTTAACGTTCCGGGATTCCGTAAGGGCAAAGTCCCACGGAAGATTTTGGAGATGCGTTTGGGCAAGGAAGCATTAATGGATGAAGCCTTTGAACTTCTTGCACCGAATGCTTATAGCGCAGCGCTTGAGGAACATAATATCGAGCCAGTGGGTCGTCCGGAAATTGAAGTGGTGACCTGCAAGGAAGACGAGCCGTTGGTTTTTACGGCTACTGTGGTTATCAAACCGGAAATTTTGCTTGGTGAATATAAGGGTTTGAAGATTAAGAAGCCATCGGTGGAAATAACCGCTGAGGATGTTGATAGAGACATCGAAAGCCTGCGTAGCCGCCATGCCCGGATGATAGTGCTGGAGAACGCTGAACTTAAACAGGGCGATTTTGCGATCATTGATTTTGAAGGCTTTGTCGACGGGGTGCCGTTCAAAGGCGGAGAAGCTAAGGGTTATCCGCTGGAAGTGGGCTCAGGCAGCTTTATTCCAGGCTTCGAAGAACAGCTTATCGGATCAAAGGCCGGTGATGAATGCGAGGTCAAGGTAACTTTCCCGGCTGATTATCACGCCGAGGACCTTGCAGGCAAGGAAGCGTTGTTCAAGGTTAAGGTCAATGATATTAAACGCAAGGAACTGCCTGCAGTTGATGATGAATTTGTCAAAGAAATTGGCGATACTAATACAACGGTAGAGGAATTAAGGGCTGATCTTGAGAATAAATTAAAGCAGGCGGCTGAGGAAAAAGCTGACCGGGAGTATAATGCTGCAGCGCTTAAAACTGCGGTGGCCAATGCTACGGTTGATATTCCGGATGTGATGATCGAAAGCCAGATTGATAATATGTTGCAGGATCTGGATGTTAATCTCCAGAACCGGGGCATGAGCATAGCTAAGTATTTGGAATATATCAAATCCGATGTCGACAGTCTGCGCAAAGATTATCGGGAAATGGCTGAGATTAGTGTGAAAACCGACCTACTCCTAGATATGGTTGCCAAGACAGAGAAAGTGGAAATAAAGCCTGAGGAAATCGAGACCGAAATCGCGGCTATGGCTGCGAGCTACAAAGCTCCGGTGGATGAGGTTCGCAAGATTATATTGCAGGAAGGCCGGCTGGATTCTTTAGTCAGGTCCATCCTTCGCAAGAAGGCTTCGCATCTTATTGTCGACAGCGCTGTAGCGGAGTGACTATAAATTAAGACGTTTGAACCGAGGTGCTTAGAAAAATGAATTTTGTGCCGATTGTTGTAGAGCAGTCTAATCGCGGCGAGCGGGCCTATGATATTTATTCGCGACTGCTTAAAGACCGCATTGTATTTATTGGCGGGCCGATTGATGATAGTGTTGCCAATTTGGTGATTGCCCAGCTCTTATTTTTGGAGTCGGAAGACCCTGAAAAGGATATTCATATATATATCAACAGTCCTGGTGGTGTGGTGACAGCTGGTTTGGCTATTTATGACACTATGCAGTATATTAAACCTGATGTGTCGACTATCTGTCTGGGACTCGCGGCTAGTGCGGCAGCGTTATTGCTGTCGGCAGGTGCCAAGGGCAAGCGGTTTGCGTTGCCTTACGCCCGGCTTATGATTCATCAGCCTCACGGCGGCGCGCAGGGGCAAGCTACTGATATTGAGATTCACGCCCGGGAGATTCTGAGGTTAAGAGAAATCGGCAACGAGATTTTAGTTAAACATACCGGCCAGACTATGGAAAAGATTCAACGGGATGTCGAACGGGATTTCTTCATGTCCAGTGAACAGGCTAAAGAATACGGCCTTATTGATTCAGTGGTTGTTCGTAGTGAAAAGCGTCAAGAAGATCCCAAATAAAGAGGTGAAAACATGTTGAAGTTTGGGGATGACAGAGGTCAATTGAAATGTTCATTTTGCGGCAAATTGCAGGAACAGGTCAAAAAATTGGTTGCTGGCCCTGGGGTCTATATTTGTGATGAGTGTATTGAGTTATGTAATGAGATCATTGAGGAAGAACTTAGCGAGGATGTGGGGCTGGAGCTACGCGATATCCCCAAGCCAAAGGAAATAAGGAATATCCTTGATCAATATGTAATTGGCCAGGACGAAGCTAAGAAGACATTAGCGGTGGCTGTGTATAATCATTACAAACGGATTAATCTCGGCACGAAGATGGAAGAAGTCGAGCTTCAGAAATCGAATATTGTGATGCTTGGACCGACAGGGAGCGGCAAGACGCTTCTGGCCCAGACTCTGGCCAAGATTCTCAATGTTCCGTTTGCTATTGCCGATGCCACTTCGCTTACCGAGGCCGGTTATGTTGGCGAAGATGTTGAGAATATTTTGCTCAAACTTATTCAGGCTGCTGACTATGATGTTGAGAAGGCCGAAAAAGGTATTGTTTATATCGACGAGGTCGACAAGATAGCCCGTAAATCGGAAAACCCCTCAATAACCCGCGATGTTTCCGGGGAGGGTGTGCAGCAAGCTTTGCTGAAGATTCTGGAAGGTACGGTGGCAAGTGTGCCTCCACAGGGTGGGCGCAAGCATCCGCATCAGGAATTTATCCAGATTGATACCACTAATATTTTGTTTATTTGCGGCGGGGCTTTCGACGGCATCGACAAGATTATCAGCTCCCGGACAGGCAAGAAGACGATGGGTTTTGGCGCTGACCTTAAAACCAAAGAGAAGAAGCAAGTCGGTGAGATTTTAAGGCAGATTCTGCCGGAGGACCTGCTCAAGTTTGGTCTTATCCCTGAGTTTGTCGGCCGCTTGCCGGTGATCGTCACCCTTGACGCTCTGGACGAGGCAGCACTTATCCGGATCTTGACCGAGCCGAAGAATGCGCTGATCAAGCAGTATCAGAAGTTTCTTGAGCTTGATAATGTGGCACTGGAGTTTAAAGAGGATGCGCTTAAGGCTATCGCCGAGGAAGCGCTCAAGCGAAATACCGGCGCCCGTGGGCTTAGAGCGATTATCGAGACGATTATGCGTAATGTAATGTATGAAGTGCCGTCACGGGGTGACGTGACTAAATGCATTGTGACTAGAGAAGTTGTGCTTACCAAGGAAGAACCGATATTGGTGACGGTTGACCGTAAAACAAAGAAAAAAGAAGAATCAGCGTAATAAAGGGAGAAATATTTCTCCCTTTGTTTTTTTTAGTCTGCTTCACCTGTTTATGCCTCCTTTTGCCGGGATAAATTTGCTGTGCTTGCCTATACTATAAGCACGACCAATTTGTTGCGGAGAGGAGGTTTCAAGTAAGTGGATTATTATGCTGTCAATATTATCACAGTAATCCAGTTCTTTTTCGCCGTAATTATCGGACTGTATTTCTGGAATCTTCTCCGGTCTCAACAAGGCAATCGGGTGGCGGTGGAGCGAGAGTCGAAAAAGGAAATGGATAAATTGCAGCGCTTACGGGAAATTGCCTTGACCGAACCCCTGGCCGAGAAGACCAGGCCGAATACTTTTGGCGAAATAGTCGGGCAAGAGGAAGGTTTAAAAGCACTCAGAGCTGCGATTTGCGGCCCCAATCCCCAGCATGTGCTCATGTATGGCCCGCCTGGTGTCGGTAAAACCGCGGTAGCAAGGTTGGTGCTGGAAGAGGCGAGATTGAATCCGCTTTCTCCTTTTGGAATCTCCGCTAAGTTTGTGGAAATGGATGCTACTACTTCTCGCTTTGATGAACGGGGAATTGCCGATCCGCTGATCGGTACGGTGCATGATCCGATCTATCAGGGGGCGGGGGCTCTGGGAATAGCCGGTATTCCTCAACCTAAGCCGGGAGCGGTGACTAAAGCTCATGGCGGGATTTTATTTATCGATGAAATTGGTGAACTGCATAATATGCAGATGAATAAACTCTTGAAGGTGCTTGAAGACCGCAAGGTGTTTTTGGAGAGTTCTTATTACAATAGTGAAGATACTAATATTCCCACTCACATTCATGATATATTCCAGAACGGTTTGCCCGCAGATTTTAGGCTGATTGGGGCTACGACACGCACCCCTCAGGATATTCCTCCGGCTATCCGCTCACGGTGTGTGGAAATTTTTTTTCGTCCCCTGCTGCCGGATGAGGTTGGTCTGATTGCTAGAAACGCCGCCAAAAAGGTTGAGCTGCCGGTGGAGGAATCTGCGGTGGAAGTGATAAAACGCTATGCCAGCAACGGCCGGGAGGCAGTAAATATTGTTCAGATAGCTGCCGGGATTGCTTTTAATGAGCGGAAAAAATCGATCGTTTGCCCTGATGTGGAATGGGTAATCAATTTCGGACAGTATACTCCGCGTCCAGAGAAGAAGCTTTCAGGCAAACCACAGGTGGGTGTTGCCAATGGGCTGGCAGTTTATGGACCGAATATCGGTATGGTGATGGAGCTCGAAGTGTCAGCGGTGCCCAACGCTTTTGGTAGTGGTAAGCTGACAATAACCGGAGTGGTGGATGAAGAAGAGATTGGCACACCAGGCCGGGTAATGAGGCGCAAGAGTATGGCCAAGGGCTCACTGGATAATGTACTTACGGTGCTTAGCAATCGATTCGGCATTGACTTTCAACGCTATGACATTCATATAAATTTCCCTGGCGGAGGGCCAGTCGACGGTCCTTCGGCCGGAGTGACGGTGGCGGCGGCAATTTATTCGGCCGTAAATGGTATTCCGCTTGATAATATGGTGGCAATGACCGGAGAAATCTCCATCAGGGGCCTGGTCAAGCCTGTCGGCGGGGTGAGCGCAAAGATATTGGCGGCGCGACAGGCCGGGGCGAAGAAGGTTGTTATTCCCAAAGAGAATTGGCAGGAGATGTACCAGGAATATGGGGTTGAGGTAGTGGCAGCGGAAACGCTCGAAGAGGTGTTAAATAATGTTTTGATAAGGACCAACGATATTTATCGGCTGGAGGTATTTACACCCAAACATGATTTATTGACAGCTGCCGGAGTGAAGATGTGACTGCGCCCCCAACGCTTATCAATACGGCGTTGGGGGAATTTTGTGCCGCGCTCGAAAGTCCTCATGCGGTATAAATATTTGCCAGTTAAACATTTAAACTACTCCGAGAAAGGATTTTTAGTAACTCTTTGAGAATATTTATAAATAGCGACGTTGAAACTAACAATGTCAGGTCAAACAGGAGGAGGCGAAGCCTATGTCTAAGGCAACGCGAAAAATGCCGCTATTGCCGCTTCGGGGCATTTTAGTTTTTCCATATATGATTATCCATCTTGACGTGGGGCGTGAGAAGTCAATCAGTGCCTTGGAGGAAGCTATGGTTCACGACCGGCTGATCATGCTGGCGACTCAACGGGACGCCCAGAATGACAAGCCGACGCCAGAAGATATTTTCGAGGTTGGAACGGTTGTTGAAATAAAACAATTGCTCAAACTTCCAGGCGGCACTATAAGAGTATTGGTGGAAGGGCTGCACCGGGCCGAAATTATCCAATATGAAGAGCTGGATCCTTTTTATATGGTGGAAATTATTGAATACAATGAAGCGGAGGCAAAAACCCCAGAAATCGAAGCTTTGACTAGAACTGCGGTTCATCAGTTCGAGCAATGGGTCAAGCTTAGCAAGAAGATTCCGCCGGAAACTCTTGTCTCGGTGGTGATGATCGAAGAGCCGGGACGGCTTACCGATCTTATTGCCAGTCATTTGTCGCTTAAGATTGAAGATAAACAGTCTTTGCTGGACGCCATCGAGGTTCAGGAAAGGTTGGAGCGGCTTTGCGATATCCTCGGACGGGAAATGGAGATTCTCGAGCTGGAGAAAAAGATCAACGTCCGGGTGCGCAAACAGATGGAGAAAACCCAGAAGGAATATTATCTAAGGGAACAGCTAAAAGCGATTCAAAAAGAGCTTGGCGACAAGGATGACCGCACCGCCGAAGTTGATGAATACCGTCAGCGGCTTAAGGAACAGGAGCTGCCCAAAGAGGCTGCTGAAAAGATTCAGAAGGAGATTGACCGGCTGGAGAAGATGCCGCCAATGGTGGCGGAGAGTGCGGTTATCCGTACTTATCTGGATTGGTTATTGTCGCTGCCTTGGTCAAAAGAAACCGCCGACAGACTGGATATTGATATTGCCGAAAAGATTCTTGAGGAGGATCATTACGGTCTGGAAAAGGTGAAGGAACGGATTTTAGAGTATTTGTCGATCCGTAAGCTTACCGAGAAAATGAAGGGCCCGATTCTTTGCCTGGTCGGCCCGCCGGGTGTGGGCAAAACGTCGTTGGCACGGTCAATTGCCCGGGCCATGGAACGCAATTTTGTCCGGGTATCACTGGGTGGGGTTCGGGATGAGGCCGAGGTTCGCGGTCATCGCCGTACTTATGTTGGCGCTTTGCCGGGACGGATCATCCAGGGAATGAAGACAGCTGCTTCCCGTAATCCGGTTTTTTTGCTGGATGAAATTGACAAGATGAGTGCTGATTTTCGCGGCGATCCTTCAGCAGCATTGCTGGAAGTGCTTGACCCTGAGCAGAACAATACTTTTAGTGATCACTATATCGAGGTGCCGTTTGATCTTTCTCGGGTACTCTGGGTGGTGACCGCTAATGTGATGCACAATATACCGCGACCTTTGATGGATCGCATGGAAATCATCACTATCGCCGGTTATACGGAAGAGGAAAAGGTCCAAATCGCCAAACGCTACTTGGTTCCCAAGCAAACCCGCGATCACGGGTTGACTGATAAGAATATTATTTTTTCCGAAGGTACTATTCAAAAGGTCATCCGTGATTATACCCGCGAAGCGGGGGTGCGTAATCTGGAACGCAATATTGCTAACCTTTGCCGCAAATCGGCTCGGCAGATTGTCCAGGATAAGCGGACGATTGTAAAGATTACCGCCCAGAATCTGCATACTTTCCTTGGTGCCCCAAAGTTTCGTCATTCTCAGGTCGAGCACACTCACCAGGTAGGTGTGGCCACTGGTCTTGCTTGGACGGAAGTCGGTGGAGAGGTATTGGCTGTTGAGGTTTCGGTGATGAAAGGCAAGGGCAAGCTGACGTTGACCGGAAAATTGGGCGAGGTCATGCAGGAGTCGGCCCAGGCGGGATTCAGTTATATTCGTAGCCGAGCGCAAGAGCTTGGCGTGGAACCTGACTTTTATGAACGGACAGATATCCATGTTCATTTGCCTGAAGGTGCAATTCCCAAAGACGGACCTTCGGCAGGCATTACTATGGCCACTGCCATCGCTTCAGCGCTCACCGGTAAGGCTATCCGCAATGAGGTGGCAATGACCGGCGAGATTACGCTACGGGGACGGGTGCTGCCTGTGGGCGGCATCAAGGATAAGGTTCTGGCAGCTCATCGCGCAGGTATAAAAAAGATCATCATGCCCAAGGAAAATAAACGCGATATGGATGATATCCCGGTCAATGTCAAAAGACATCTGGAATTTGTGTTGGTGGAGAATATGGATGAGGTGTTAAAGGCGGCTCTGGTGACGGAGGAATGAGCGACAGTATTTTCCTGGACGTTATTAACGCCAAATATACCGCTTCGGCTGTCTGGGCTGATCAGTACCCGGTGGGGGATATGCCGGAAGTGGCTTTTATCGGACGATCCAATGTCGGTAAATCCTCGTTGATTAATTCTCTTTGCCGTCACGGAGGGTTGGCACGGATCAGCTCCACACCAGGCAAGACGCAGACCCTGAATTTTTACACCGTTTCTCTCAAGGTTGGTGAAGACCAAAGAAACGACTTTTTTTTGGTGGATTTGCCAGGATACGGCTACGCAAAGGTCGGCCGGCAGGCTCGTCAGCAATGGTCCCGGTTTATTGATGAGTACTTGGTAAAATCCAGCCGGCTAAAATTAATTTGCCTGTTGATCGATATTCGGCATCCGCCGATGGAAAGTGATTTATTGGCGTTTCGCCGACTGAGTCAGTCCGGGATCCCGGTTCAGGTGGTGGCCACCAAAGCGGACAAGATTACCCGCATGGCGGTAATCAAACAGGCCGAGTTACTTAGCGCGGGATTTGAACTGCCGCTGGAGCGGCAGGCTCTAGCTTATTCTGCGACGAAAAACACCGGGCGTGATGCCCTGCTGGAGATAATTTATCAAATTTTTAAATAGCTTAAAGGGTAGTTCGCAGCTTCCTTGGATTATCGGGGGATGGTATGCTTAGTGTGTTCGATAAACAATTATTAAATATGATCCAAAGTGATATTCCATTTGCCAGTCGGCCGTTCGCAGTGCTTGCTGATCGTTTGGGGGTTGATGAGGCTCTGGTGATCGACAGGCTCTGCCGATTGAAGGATGCGGGGTATATCCGCCGGATAGGTCCCTTCTTTGATTCGGGACGGTTGGGATACTTAAGTACGCTGGTGGCGCTAGAGGTTGCTCAGGCTGTGATGCCTCAAGTGGTTGCGGAGGTCAATGCCTGCCTGGGCGTAACTCATAATTATGAACGTGAAGGTACTTATAATCTATGGTTTACGCTGTTGTCGACAGATAAGGCCTCTCAGGAGGAGACTCTGGAGCGGATTGCCGGATTGCCGGGTGTGAAGCGGATGTTAATATTGCCGGCAACAAAGAAGTTTAAGGTAAATGTTCATTTTACATTGGAGTGAAAATTAAAAACATTTGACATTTATGAGAAAACAGTGTAAAGTTTTAATCAAAGTATATTGACGAATAGTAATGATGGAGAGAGTAATCCTGCTGCAAGTTTTCAGAGAGTCGACGGGGTGGTGGAAGTCGATAACAAGCATTTGGACGAAAATCACTCCAGAACTGTATTTCTGAAACTTCAGTAAGAAATACCGGATTAGCCAACGTTATTCGGCTTAGGTTTGATAGAACCGAAAAGAGGCAGGCCGGCGAATACCGGTTATGCAGATAAGGTGGTACCGCGAGTGTAACTCGCCCTTGAGATTCAAGGGCGAGTTTTTTATTTTCCCCGACAGGTAATGACAACTTAATTTTACTGAAAATGCCCTTCGATTACCCCTATACGGCGCAAAACTTTATTTATAATGGTGGAGCAGGTGTTGCGGGGTGGTTATTGACATAACCATGATGATCCTGGGAGAAAATTAAGGGATTGGGGTCTTAGAGTAAGGTTGAGGTAATTGGTAGGTAGGAGTGAAGATTATGCTTGATGAATTGGATAAAAAAATTATCGCCGCGCTGCAGGATGATTTTCCTTTAGTGGCTGAGCCATACCGGGAGCTTGGGAAAAGAATCGGGATAAGTGAAGAGACTTTGCTCAACCGGCTCAAAGAGTTTCGGGAGCGGGGAGAATTAAGGCGCATGGGGGCGGTGCTTCGCCATCGGGAAATAGGTTATGTGGCAAATGCACTCTGCGCCTGGAAAGTAGCTGACGAACGGGTCGAAGAGGTCGCGTTTCTGATGAGCGAGTATCCAGCGGTTACTCATTGTTATGAACGGGTTACTTATCCCGACTGGCCTTATAATTTGTATATTATGTTGCATGGCCGGAGCCGCGACGAATGTCGCGAAATGGCCGGACGGCTGGCTGAGACAACAGGATTGACAGAGTATTTGATGTTGTTCAGCACCCATGAATGGAAAAAGGCCAGTATGCGTTATTTTGCTGGAAAATCGGACCAGGATTGAAATACAACCATATTTTACAAAATGATTGTTTTGCTAAAGACAAGTATAACGTCTGGCCTGCATCTGGGCAGAAAATGCTGACTAACACGGTTATGCATTTCGAATGCGGAAAGACTATAAATAAAAAACTGAGTTGCCTGAACTATATGGTATGAGGGGTCAAATTAGGCTCTTTGTATAAATGCAGCATGTTGGAATTAATTGGGAGGTGCTTTTTGTATGGCCGAGGTTTCACTCCAAGGCGAACAGCGAGTATTTATGACGGGAAATGAAGTGGTTGCCTGGGCTGCAATCGCCGCAAAAGTGGATATTATGTATGGTTATCCGATTACCCCGCAGAACGAGATCATGCATTACTGGACAAGGCTGGCACCGAAATATGGCAAGAAATTTCTCCAGACCGAAGATGAAATTTCCGCTGGGTTCACTACTATTGGCGGTGTATTATCCGGAAGGAAGGCTTTCACGGCCACAGCCGGTCCGGGGAATGTTTTGATGCAAGAATCAGCCAATATGGCGGAGATGATGCGGATACCCATTGTTTATGTCATTCAGCAGCGCGGCGGTCCTTCCACGGCTACAGTTATTTATTCTCAGCAGGAGACTACGCTGACTTGCTTCGGCGGTAACGGTGAAGGACATCGCGCCGTCTATTCCACCGCGAATCACCAGGAATTGTTTGATTACACTATTAAAGCTTTTAATACCGCCTGGACTTACCGTTTTCCGACTTTTATATTAGGTGACGGTTATCAGGCCAAGATGCGCGAACCATTGACTATTTACGATCCGGAAGAAAAGGGTATGAAGCTGGTTGCGCCTGAGGTTATTCTGGGGGATACTACGCCTGGCAAGAAGTCGGTTAATATTCGCAACACTTATAATACCGAGGAAGAATTGTACGAAGTTGTTATGAAGTTGCAAAAAGACTGGGAAGCCATGGCCGAGAAAATAGTGGAATGGGACGCCAGAGGTTGCGAGGACGCCGATTTTGTTATTGTATCCCACGGAGTGGTTTCGCGTGCAGCTTTAGCTGCATATGATCAGCTTCGCGCTGCTGGCAAGAAGGTAGGCGTTTTCCGGCCGATTACGATCAGACCTTTCCCGGAAATGCAGCTAAGAGAAGCAATTAAAGGCGCTAAGAAAGTGCTTGTCGCCGAATCGTCCTACGGCCAACTCTTAAAGATGGTGCAAAATGCGCTTTATGGAGAGACTGTCGAGTTGGTGCCGTTCCTGAAACCCGGAGTGGGCATCACCAGTGAGGAAATTATTGAGGAATACAGCAAACTTTAAGAGTAGGGGGAAGATTTGATATGCAAGATTTCAAAATGAATGACTCTCTCGCGCCGGCAATGCCGAAAAGCTGGAAAGTTGAGACTAAACCGCATAAATTTTGTCCCGGCTGTGGCCATGGTATTATTCTTAAATGCCTTGGCGAGGTCATTGATGAACTGGGGATTCAGGATCAGATGGTATTTGGTTGTGATATCGGTTGTTCGCTGTTAAGTTGGGATTTCTTTAATGTCGATACAGTCCAGACCCACCATGGACGTACCAACCCGGTAATTATCGGCATGAAGCGCGCCAATCCAGAGCTGATCGTGGTTGGCTACATGGGAGACGGTGGCGGTTACGCCATCGGATCGCAGCACTTGTTCAATGCCGCCTGCCGTAATGAGAAGATCACTGTTATTCTCTGTAATAATTGTAATTATGGCATGACCGGTGGCCAGATGGCACCGACTACTTTGCCGGGCATGAAAACCGAAACCTCGCCTTACGGACGTGACCCCATTGAGACCGGCTACCCGACCAAGGGGCCGGAAATGGTAGCTGCTGTGGCGCCGGAAGGAGCCTATGTAGCTCGCGGAACTACCGCTAATGTCCGCCAGTTGAAAGGGTTTATCAAGAAGGCACTGGAGAACCAGATGGCTGGTAATGGTATTTCGTTTGTCGAATGCTTGGCTGGTTGCCCAACCAATTGGCGCACGAACGCGAAGCAGACCTGGGAATTTATCGAAAAGGATCAGGCCAATGCTTTTAAGGTCGGCGAATTACGCGTACCAGAGGTAAAGGAGGGTTAGAAATGGCAAATACTATTAAGATTGCCATAGCCGGCGAAGGCGGACAGGGCGTCCAATCGATAGCGCAAATATTGGCTGAAGCTGCTTATGATGAGGGGAAAAACGCATTATACATTCCAAACTTTGGGGTGGAGCAGCGCGGCGGTGTTTCTATCGCTTTTTTGCAGATCAGTGATGGTCAGATCGGTGCACCGAGGTTCATCGAAGCTGACATTCTTATTCCGCTGAGTCCCCGAGCGGTTAAGCGTACCCAGATGCATGCCGGAAAAAATACTATTTATGTTTATGATAATTCACTTATCGCCGAAGGCGAGGTTAATGATAATATTGTTGGCATGCAGTATTTTGATGTTACTCCGCCCTGCCCGACCGCTGATGAAGCCAATAGCGATCAACAGGGCGATATCGTCGCTGGTGAGACCAAGACCTGCTCTTTTACCAGACCAGGTCCCGGCGTCGATCCGGCCGATATTCCGGAAGTCAAAAAGGTCATCGCTATTCCTGCGAATGACATCGCTAAGAACGAATTGCATCCCCGGGTATTCAATGTTATTGTTCTGGGTGCGATTATTGCTGCGACTGATGTTCTACCACTGGACAGTATCAAGAAGGCGCTTGAGAAGAATCTCGGCAGTAAGTTTACAGCCAATCCGAAGCTGCGCGATATGAATTATACAGCGCTTGAACGGGGCTACAATCTTGTTAAAAAGGCGATGTGAGGAGGGGCTGTAATGGATAGGAAATGGGAATCTGCTATATTCGAAAGTACTAAAGGCCAGTGGGCGATATTCCCTGGGCTTTGCAAAGGCTGCGGCCTGTGCATCGAAAAGTGTCCGGTAAAATGTATTGGCTGGTCGGATGGCTTGGGCGTCTATGGTACCCCCCGGGTTGATGCCGATATGGAAAAGTGTATTGTCTGCGGTATTTGTCAGCTGGTTTGCCCTGATTGTGCCATTCGGGTAGAAAAAAAGAAATAATTGATGTTAAAGGCGGGAGGCAAACGATTGCGGCCCGCACTTTTTTCTTGTGCGCCAGAACTGAGGGGCGTCAGGTTCCGGCAGAAATTATGTTGAGCGGTGAGGCGCGCCAAGTTCTTATGGGAATCGTAGATTGTGTAGGGTTCCGTAAATATTGATTACTCGGGGAATGGTCCAATTTGCTGGACGCGGCGCTGCTATTCTGCATTGTATGTTTATTGTGTTTTCCCGTCAGGACAGATATAATACATTTAGCACGATGGTTATGTAATAGCGGGAAGGGTGTGGAACAATGTTTAGTTTTAGCATGCCGGAATTAGTTTTGATCCTGGTAATTGCACTGGTTGTTTTCGGTCCTGGCAAGCTTCCCGAGGTAGGCAAGGCGTTAGGCAAAGGAATTAATGAATTTCGCAAGGGAATGGAAACCGGTCAGTCTGAACCAGTGAACATTCAGGCGAAACCAGTGGACAAGCCAATTGAGACTGTTTGTATCAAAAAGGACGAAGAAACCAAGTGAGTAAACGATAATGGCTGATTTTATTGAGGACAACGACAGCGGGCCGGAGGGTGGCATCGGCGGTGGAGTAATGTCGCTGATCGATCACTTACAGGAACTCAGGCGGCGCTTGATTATCTGCATTATTGCCGTGGCTATTACCAGTAGCGGCTGTTATTATTATGCCGCGAAGCTGGTCCATCTTGCTACTGTTAATGCTGGCAAGCTATATTATTTGAGTCCGTCGGAAGCTTTTTTTACTTATCTGAAGGTCTCGGTTTTTGCCGGGTTTGTTGTTGCTTTACCGGTGCTGCTATACCAGTTGTGGGCGTTTATTGCACCTGCTCTGACCGGTAGGGAACGTAAGTCGGCGGTGGTTTTTATCCCGGCGGCGGTACTGCTGTTTTTTACGGGACTTGGGTTTTCCTATAAATTTGTGCTGCCGGCTGGAATTAAGTTCTTTATGGGCTTTGCCACCGAAGATCTACAACCGCTATTTTCTCTGGGGCAATATATTTCGTTTGTTATTTCCTTTTTGTTGCCCTTTGGATTTGTCTTTGAGTTGCCGCTGATCATCATGGTGGCAGCTAAATTCGGGTTTATCAGTTCCAGCTTCCTGGTGACCAAACGCAAGGTTGTGTTGGTATTGTCTTTCGTTGCTGGGGCCGTCATAGCCCCATCTCCCGACGTATTTTCCCAGTCGATGGTGGCGGTGCCGCTTTTGGCCTTGTATGAATTCAGTATTTTGATTGTTAAATATGTTATGCGTAAATAGTTGTTGATAAGAATTGGGCGGCAGAATGAAAAAACTTCGTTGTCAATGGACTGGTGTCCTGGCAACGAAGTTTTTCATTTATTGAAAGTTTTTTATTATGTTTTTTCTACTCTTACGGCGCAAACTTTATATTCATATGTCTTGGTTACTTTGTCATAGGCGCCGCTGGTGACTTGATTGGTGGGACAGGCCGGAAAGTGAAAGGACATCCAGACGACACCAGGCAGCATATCGCTGGTAACGTTGGCTTTGGCCCAGACACGGCCCCGCCGGGAAAAGACGTTTACTTGATCGCCGTCGTTCACCCCCAGCGCCGCGGCATCTTCGGGATTGATCATAATCCTTTCTTCTGGCCGATGAGCGGTAAGGTGCCGGGAATAGCGATAGGTGCTGACGTTGTAGTGGTAAAGGATTCGGCCGGTGGTTAAAAGCAGCGGATAGTTGCTGTCTGGTACTTCCGCCGGTGGCTGGTATTCGATTGGCACAAAGCAGCCTAGGCCGCAGGTGAATTTGCCGTTGGCGTGGAGAAACTGGGTGCCGGGGTGATTGGCGTCGGGGACAGGCCACTGCAGCCCGGCTGCCTCTAGCCGATCATAGCTGATGCCGGCGTATATCGGGGTGAGGGCGACTACCTCGTCCATGATCGCTTGGGGGTCGGCGTAAGGCATAGGATAGCCCATGCGCTCTGACAGGTCGGCGATTATTTGCCAGTCGGGACGGCTTTGGCCTATGGGCTCGATGGCTTGCCGTACTAGCTGGACACGGCGCTCGGTATTGGTGAAGGTTCCGGATTTTTCGGCGAAGCTGGCCGCAGGTAGTACGACGTCAGCCAATTTGGCTGTTTCGGTCAGGAAAAGGTTCTGGACGACCAGAAAATCAAGATTTTCCAGTCCATGTTGCACATGGTGGGCATCGGCATCGGTTAGAACAGGGTCTTCACCCATGACGTACATGGCCTTGAGTTCGCCGCGCACTGCGGCGTCTAACATATCGGGCAGCATTAAGCCCGGTTTTTCTTTGAGGGTAACGCCCCAGGCTTGTTCGAATTTTTTGCGGATATCCGGGAATTTTAGGGCTTGATAACCTGGTAGGACGTTAGGCAGAGCGCCCATGTCACAGGCTCCCTGCACGTTGTTTTGGCCCCTGAGCGGATTGACGCCGGCGGAAAGTTTGCCGACATTGCCTGTCAGCATTGCAAGGTTGGCCAAGCTCATGACGTTGTCGGTACCACAGGTGTGTTCGGTAATGCCCAAGGTATAGAAAATGGCGGCTGAATCAGCGGTGGCATACATTTTGGCTGCGGCAAGCAGCAATTCAGGTGAGACGCCGGTGATTTGGGCGACATATTCGGGGGTGTATTTTTCCACAATCGCCGCCACTTGGTCGAAGCCGGTTGTGCACTTGTCGACAAATTCAGCGTCATGCCAACCGTTGGCGATGATCAGATGTAATAGTCCGTTGATCAGGGCAACGTCGCTGCCGGGCTTAAGCTGCAGCCAGACGTCGGATCGATAAGCCAGTTCGGTTTTGCGTGGGTCGACGACGATCAATTTGGCGCCTTTGGCCAGAGCCTGACGCATTTTGGCGCCGATTATCGGGTGGGCTTCAGGCGGATTGGCGCCGATGACGAACATGACTTCAGAGAACGGGATTTCGTTGATGGAGTTGGTCATTGCCCCGGAGCCGAATGAGGTGGCCAGACCGGCCACAGTGGGGCTGTGTCAGGTACGGGCGCAGTGATCGACATTATTGGTGCCGATTACCGCGCGCATGAATTTTTGCATCAGGTAGTTTTCTTCGTTGACGCAGCGGGCCGAGCTTAAAGCGGCAATGGCGTCAGCGCCGAAATCGCGTTTGATGGCCGAGAATTTTTCCGCCACCAGGTCGAGTGCTTCATCCCAGGTTGCGGCGACTAATTCGCCATCTTTTTTGATGAGTGGCGTGGTCAGCCTTTCCGGGCTGTGGACATAATCGGTGCCGAAACGCCCTTTTACGCAAAGTAGACGGCCGTTGACCGGGCTGTCGATATTGGAAGTGACCCCGATTACTTTGTCGTCCTTGACATTCAGGTCAAAATTACAGCCAACGCCGCAGAAGGGGCAAGTAGTTCTAACTTTCTTGTCCGGCAGGCCGGCGTCGAACCAGGGTTTTGCCGTTAATGCGCCCACCGGACAGGCAGAAACGCAAGTACCGCAAAATACGCAGCTTGAATCGGTGAGAGCTTCGTCGAAGGCAGGAGTGATCTTGCTGTTGAAGCCACGATCCGTCCAATCCAGGACATTGCAGCACTGCACTTCTTTGCAGACCCTCACGCATCGACCGCACAGCACACATTTAGTGTTGTCCCGGACGATGAAAGGGTTGCTGTCATCCAGCGGGTATTGCCGCTGATCACCTTGGAATCGAACGGTCCGGATTCCAAGATCAGTCGCCAATTTTTGCAGTTCACAATCAAGGTTGCGTTGGCAGGTTAGGCAATCGGTGGGATGATTGGCCAAGAGGAGTTCCACAACCATTTTTCGGCCTGCCCTTACGGCCTCGGTATTGGTGCGTACTACCAGGCCTTCACTGACCGGATAGTTGCAGGCTGTAACCAGGCCGCGCAGTCCGGCCACTTCCACGACGCACACCCGGCAACTGCCTTCAGGCGTCAGGTCAGCTAGGTGGCAAAGGGTCGGAATGCGGACGCCAACTTTGAGGGCGGCATCCAATATTGTGCTTCCGGGGGCAACGTTAACCTGTCTGTCGTCAATAGTAAGAGTCAGTTGTTCCATAATCCACACTCCTAGAGGCATAAAATGTCAGGTTTTCACCTAACCGCCAAATATTGTAACAGTAAGTCGAATATTTTAGCTATATTCCACGCAAAAACGGCAAAACCCTGCCGTTTATTAAATATACTCTGCGTATAAACTCCTTAACTTGACAATTAGTTTTGCGCACAGTATATTGTTACTATAACTTTATGTGACACAGGCTGAGAAGGGAAGAGTACACCGCATCCGGCTGTCCCAGAGAAGAAGCCCTTGGCTGTAAGGCTTCACGGCGAATACGGAGGAAAGTCACCCCGGAGCTGCCACGCTGAATGCAGTAAGTGTGGCCGGGTTGTCCCGTTACTGACAAGTGAGCCGGTTTGTGATTTTTCAGACCGGAAAGCAAGGTGGTACCACGAAAGCAAGTCCTTTCGTCCTTTTATTGAGGATGAAAGGACTTTTTTGCATATTTGCCGTGAATGACAGGGAAAAATGGATCAACGGAGCATAATGATTTGATTGTTTAAGGAGGGAAATATCTTTTGGCTGATTTGAATGAAAGGGTTGTGCTTATTACCGGCGCCAGTTCGGGCATCGGGCGTGCCTCGGCTGAACTGATGGCTTCCTGCGGGGCAACTGTCATTGTCAATTATAAGACTAATCAACAAGGCGCGCAGGAAACCTTAGAAAATATTAAGGAAAGTGGCGGAGAAGGCGTTGTCATCCAGGCGGATGTTACAAGAAAGGACCAAGTTGATGCCATGGTTGATAAAATACTCGGGCTTTACGGCGCGATCGACGTTTTGGTCAATAACGCCGGTGCGGGTGTAAAACCAAGTACTTTTATGGAGATCAGTGAGGCTTTGTGGGACGAAACGTATGATGTTAATGTGAAAAGCATTTTGTTGTGCTCGCAGGCGGTACTAAAAGATATGCTGCCAAGAAAGAGCGGTAAAATCATCAATATATCTTCCGGTGCGGCCAGTATCGGTGGGGCTGGTGAAAGCATTCATTACGCCTCCGCCAAAGGGGCGGTGAATACTCTGACTTTGGGAATGGCCAAGGAGTTTGCCGGACAGGGAATTATTATTAATGGGGTTGCGCCGGGAATGATTGATACTCCCTGGCATGCCAAATTTTCATCAGCTGATCGATTGTCAAAGTTTTTGCCTGGTATTCCGCTTAAACGCGCCGGAACTGCGCAAGAGGTTGCGGAAGTAATCGCTTTTCTTGCCTCAGATGCGGCAAATTATATTCTGGGTGAAATTATTACTGTAAGCGGCGGCAGGTAAGGATGCCGAGGTAACCAGCTTAATAAGGAGGAATATTCATGGAAATAAAAAACATTCCCACAGTTTATGACCCGCAAGCGGAAGAAAGCAAGTGGTATGCGTTCTGGGAAGAAAATGGTCTGTTTCACGCTGAGGTTGAAAAGGATAAACGCCCTTACAGTATTGTGATTCCGCCGCCCAACGTCACCGGGCAGCTGCATATGGGGCATGCCCTTGATAATATTTTGCAGGATATCCTGATTCGTGCTAAAAGGATGCAGGGCTATAATACGCTCTGGATGCCGGGGACCGATCACGCCGGAATTGCAACCCAGATCAAGGTAGAGGAAATGCTGGCCAAAGAGGGCTTGTCCCGCTATGATATTGGCCGCGAATCATTTATTGAGCGGGTGTGGGACTGGAAAAAGCAGTACGGCGGAGTGATAACTAATCAATTGCGGCGGCTGGGTGCTTCCTGCGACTGGCAGCGTGAGCGGTTCACTATGGATGAAGGTTGTTCGCGGGCGGTGCGGGAAGTTTTTGTGGCGCTATACGATAAGGGGCTGATTTATCAGGGAAACCGGATTACCAACTGGTGTCCGCGTTGTAATACGGCTCTTAGCGATATTGAAGTGGAACGTGAGGAAAAGCCGGGCCACCTGTATTATGTACGTTACCAGCTGGAGGGCAGCGCCGATGAATTCGTCACGGTAGCTACCACCAGACCGGAGACTATTCTCGGTGACACCGGAGTGGCGGTTCATCCTGATGACAAGCGCTATTGTCACTTGATCGGCAAGTTTTTGATCCTGCCGCTCATTGGCCGACGACTGCCAATCTTCGGCGACGATTATGTGGATCCGGCTTTTGGTACTGGCGCGGTAAAAGTGACTCCCGCTCATGACCCCAATGATTTTGAAATGGGACAGCGGCATGAACTATCGACGGTGGTGGTGATTAATCCTGACGGGACGATGGCTGATGAGGCTGGGCAGTATGCCGGACTGGACCGTTACGAATGCCGTAAGGCTCTGGTCAACGACCTTAAAGAGCAAGGATTTTTGGAAAAAGTAGTTGAGCATTCTCATGCAGTCGGCCACTGTCAGCGCTGCAACACGGTAATCGAGCCGTTGGTGTCAAAACAGTGGTTTGTTAGGATGAAGCCGCTCGCCGAACCGGCGCTGGAAGTGGTGACTTCCGGGCGGATCGAGTTTGTGCCTGACCGGTTTACCAAGGTTTACACCAACTGGTTGGAGAATATCCGCGACTGGTGTATTTCCCGTCAGATTTGGTGGGGGCATCGTATCCCGGCGTGGTATTGCGAGTGCGGGGAAACTATTGTGTCCCGCGAGGATATCAGCACTTGCCCGCATTGTGGCGGCAAGGTCGAACAGGATCCCGATGTGCTCGATACTTGGTTCAGTTCGGCACTTTGGCCGTTTTCTACGATGGGATGGCCGGATGAAACAGCTGAACTCAAGCGCTTTTACCCGACAAGTGTTTTGGTTACTGGTTATGATATTATTTTCTTCTGGGTTGCCAGAATGATTTTTATGGGACTGGAGTTTCAGGAAAGTATTCCTTTCCGGCATGTTTTTATTCATGGACTGGTGCGGGACGCCGAAGGCCGCAAGATGTCGAAATCGCTCGGCAACGGCATCGATCCGTTGGCGGTGATCGACAAGTATGGCGCTGATACTTTGCGGTTCATGTTGGTAACCGGTAATACTCCTGGCAACGATATGCGTTTTTACTGGGAGCGGGTGGAGTCCAGTCGCAATTTCGCCAATAAGATCTGGAATGCTTCCCGGTTTGTCTTGATGAATCTCGAAGGATTTGATCCGGCCGACGCTGTTAAGGACTTTAGTTTGGCTGATCGCTGGATTCTGAGCCGGTATGCTCAGACGGTAGCGGAAACAAGCGCGAATATCGAAAAATTTGAGCTGGGTGAAGCTGCCCGCGGGTTGTATGAATTCATCTGGAATGAGTATTGTGACTGGTATATTGAGACCGCCAAGGCACGACTTTACGCCAAGGATGACGTTCGCGGCCGAGCTACGGCTCAGTATGTTCTTTGGTATGTTCTGAATAATACGCTGAAGTTACTGCATCCGTTTATGCCTTTTATCACTGAGGCTATCTGGCAGTGTCTGCCTCACGACGGGTTAAGTATTATGGTGGCTGACTGGCCGGCTGAGCAGCCCGAGTTGGTAGACGCTGCAGCCGAGGAGCAGATGGCACTATTGATGGAAACGATCAAGGCGATACGCAATATGCGCGCCGAGGTAAATGTGCCGCCTGGCAAGAAAAGCGAGGTCATTTTGCTGGCGGCCGAGGAATTGCAGCCGGTTTTCGAGCTGAATATTCAGTATGTCAAGACTCTGGCTGCCGCAGTGCCGGAAATCCGCACACTGTCGTCCGAAAAACCGGACAACGCTATGACGGCGGTGGTGAACGGGGTGGAAATTTATCTGCCGCTCAAGGGTCTTATCGACGTAGAAAAAGAAAGTGCCAGGCTTACTAAAGAACTGGATAATTTAGGGAAAGAAATAGAGCGGATTGCCGGGAAATTGTCCAACGCCGCTTTTGTCGCCAAGGCTCCGGCAGAGGTTATTGAACGGGAACGGGTCAAGGAGCAGGAGTACCGGGAAAAGCAGGCGGCAATCAACGAACGGCTGCAGTATTTGGCAAAGTTATAAGTTGGCGGTATGTATGACTGGCGGTTCAGCAAGTTACTGTTGCAGAGCTATTCTGTGACGGTTCTTGCCAGCCAGATCTGGAGGATGGATAATGACTTATAAGCAGGCCCTGGAGTATCTGGAAAGTCTGAATAAATTCGGCATGAATTTCGGGTTGACGCGGATCGAAAAATTGCTTGCCCTGATGAATAATCCCGAGCGCCGCTTTAAAACTGTTCATGTCACTGGCACAAATGGCAAGGGGTCGACAACAGCTATGCTGGCAGCTATTTTGCATGCTGCAGGGCTGAAGACTGCTATGTATATTTCACCACATCTGCAGGATTATACTGAGCGAATGGTGATCAATGGCCAGCAGATCAGTAAACGGGCTTTTGCCGGTGCCATAGCCTATACCAGTAATTTTGTCACCGCGATGGTGGCTGACGGCTGGGAGCATCCCACCGAGTTCGAAGTGCTGACCGCTGCGGGTTTTTACTATTTTGCCGTCTGTGGTGTGGAGTACGCGGTTATCGAGGTTGGTCTGGGAGGACTCCTCGACTCCACTAATGTGATCGTGCCGGAAGTTGCCGTTATCACTAATGTCACGCTAGAACATACCGACCGTTGCGGCAATACGGTGACGGAGATCGCCGGTCATAAGGCTGGGATTGTCAAGCGAGGAGTGCCGGTGGTTACTGCGGCCAAAGGCGAGGCTCTCGCCGTAATTGAGGCGGTGGCGGCTGATTTGACGGCACGTTGTTATGTCTTGGGACGGGATTTTTATGGCGAACTGGAAGCCATTGATTTTAAAGGGCAGACCGTGACTGTGATTTCAAGTCAGCAAGGCAATCTCGGCCGGTTCAGGGTAAAGTTGTTGGGCCGGCATCAGGTAGAGAATTGTGCTGTGGCAGTGATGGCAGCGCTGGTTTTAGCGGAGGGGGAACCCAGGATAACGACCGACGTCATTCGTGCGGGACTGGCTGTTGTGGAATGGCCCGGCCGGTTTGAACTGATCAACAGTCGTCCGGTAGCTGTGATCGATGGCGCCCACAACCCAGATAGCGCCAGAGCGCTGAGGTTGACGCTGGATGAGGTTTTTTCAGGGCAAGCCATTACTTTCCTCCTAGGGATTCTCGCCGATAAGGATGTGGCTGGCATAACCAGGGAATTGGTAAGAAGTCAGGATGATGTCGTCTTAGTTCGCCCACTTTCCGCCAGAGCCGCCGACCCTGCCGAGGTTGCTGGTAAACTGAAGGCTAAACGGGTTGAAGCGGCGGATTCTATTGAAAATGGCTATGTAATAGCGCGGGCAATGGCAGGTGAAGACGGGGTGGTCTGCGTGGCTGGATCGCTGTATCTTGTCGGTCCGGCAAGAGCGGTAATCCGCCGGCTTGTATAGCCGTGCGGACCCTTTTCTCAGCCTAATCTGCCGGTAGACAAAATAGTTTGGTTAAGATATAATCAAGACGAAGAATTTTAGTGTTTTATTACTTGCAATTTAGGTGTAACGGTGAATATTGGCTCTCAGGCGATTGCCGTGCAGCATCGCTTAGATTATTTTATTGAATACAGTATTATGGCAGTGGTCTTTTTTTTGCCCTTATCATTAAATGCTACCAGCGTCTTTTTGGCTAGCGGAACGGTGTTTTGGGTTTGGAAGATGATTGCCAATCGCCATATGAATTTTCGTCGAACGCCTTTTGATTTGTTGATTGTTCTTTTGGTGGTTTTATCGGCTGCATCTATCTGGGGAGCTCCAGACCGCGACTACAGCATTTATAATTATTATCATCTTATGGGGCGCTATATTTTACTGTATTATCTGGTCATTAATAATATCTATTCGATAGACCAGGTCCGACGGCTGATTTACACTCTGCTGGTTTCTGCTTTTTTTGTTGCTGTTTATGGATTTTATCAATATTTTTACGGAGTGGATATTTCAGCGTTTCACTGGGTGGACAGCAAGCAGTTCCCCGATCTGAAGATGCGGGTATTTTCCACTCTTTACAATCCCAATCTCTTGGCAGGTTTTTTGGTTACCATTATGGCCATTGCCGGCGGTTTGGGGTTAAGCGCGTATCGAATAAAGGTGAAGTTGGTATTCTTTGGCCTGATTATGGTTATGGGAGTTTGCCTGGTATTGACCTATTCCCGTGGTGCCTGGCTGAGTCTTTTGGTGGTGCTGGTTACTTTTGGGGTGCTATATAACCGTAAGTTATTGTGGCTGCTTGTTTTAGTGCCTGTTGTGTTGATGCTGGGACATGATGTTTTTTTGGAAAGGATGCTTTCCATAATAAATCCCACCGATACTTCAACAACTGTAAGGTTAGCCCTGTGGCGTAGTACTTTAACGATGATTCGCGATCATCCGTTGCTGGGAATAGGTTGGGGCTCTTATTTACTGGTATATCCACATTACAATTTTTTTGTATATAACTGCGGTAATAAGATTGTTCATGCACATAATATGTATCTACATATTGCCGCTGAGATTGGTATTCCAGGCTTTTTAGTCTTTTTGACTCTGCTTTTAGGTCACATTCGAAATGCTTATCGTTTGGCTATTGGGTTCGCCGACCGCTGGGGAGCAGGGTTGATGTTGGGGATTTTAGCGGCTTTGCTGGGACTTGCAATTGGCGGCTTTACTGACTATGTTTTGTTTAATATCCAGATGGCGATGATTTTTTGGTTGTTGAATGCATTGGTTGTTGTTGTTTATCTCGATAGAGCGGTGATAAAAAATGGTAACTTCTGCAAAAAAAGATTTATGGGTTAGCAGGATTAATTGTAACGAAGGCGAATTTTCTTGGTATTCATGATTACAGGCGGCACCTTGGCCACAATTTTTTATACTAGGCATTGTGAAAAAGATAACGATATTGGATGTAATCTTGCTAGCTAAGGAGAATTGCCATGAAATTGGTTGATGTGCAGATGGTGCTTAAGTCGGAGCTTATTTGTGGATCAGAGCACTTGAACAAAGAGATCGGAACCGCCTGCGGCGCTGATCTGATGAGCGACGTTTTGGTGTTTACTAAAGGAAAGTCGCTGCTTTTGACGGGGTTGACCAATATTCAGGTAGTTCGCACCGCTGAGGTTGGTGACTTAGTTGGTATTGTTTTTGTTCGTGGGAAACGTCCGGGGCCGGAGGTTATCCAGATGGCTGACGACAAGGGTATTCCCCTGATGGTGACTGAGTGTTCGCTGTATGAGGCTTGTGGGATCTTATACGTCAATGGGGTCAAAGGGTGTTCCCGCGAAGGTGGTCAACGATGAAAAATGGCGGACAAGAGATTGTTCTGGAATTTAATCTTAAGGGAGCCGACTTTGAAACTGCAGGCGAGGCTTCCAGTAAAATCAAGTTGGTTTTGCAGCAAATCGGAGTGCGCTCAGATATTATTCGCCGTATTGCCATCGGGTCTTATGAGGCCGAGATGAATGTTATAATTCATGCCTACCGGGGCAAAATTACGGCGTCAATTTCTCCGCAGCAGACTGAGCTATTAGTAGAAGACGAAGGACCGGGAATCGCTGATATTAATCTGGCCATGCAGGAGGGGTATTCCACGGCACCTGACCATATCCGCGAAATGGGTTTTGGAGCAGGTATGGGGTTGCCGAATATGTCCCGCTGTGTCGACGAATTTTCTATTGAGTCCGTTGTGGATACCGGAACTAAAATACGGATGGTTGTTCGTCATGGATAATGGTGGTGAAATTTATGATCGACTATTTTCATTCCGTCAGATTAACTCCTGAAAAATGCAAAGGTTGTGTCAATTGTATTAAACGCTGTCCTACCGAAGCCATTCGCGTGCGGGAAGGTCGGGCGAAAATCACTGAGTCTCGTTGCATTGATTGCGGCGAGTGTATTAGACGTTGTGCCAATCATGCTAAAGCCGCAGTTACCGACAGCCTGGAGGATCTGAAGGCTTATAAGTATAATATCGCTTTACCGGCACCGACGCTATATGCCCAATTCGGGATTGATACTCCGGTGGATGTTATTTTATGCGGCTTGTTAAGTCTGGGCTTTGATGAGGTTTTTGAAGTGGCTCAGGGGGCTGAAATTTCTTCGGCAGCCATCAGGGAATATCTGAAATCCCCGAATATCAAGCGTCCGGCCATTTCGTTGGCTTGTCCGGCAGTGGTTAGACTGGTTCAGGTAAAGTTTCCTGAACTCTTAGATAATCTTATTCCGGTGGAGGCTCCGGTGGAATTTGCGGCGCAACTGGCCCGGGATTCATGCAGCAAAAAATTGCCGTATGCCAGAGAGGATATCGGCGTATGGTTTATTACTCCTTGCCCTGCAAAAATGACAGCTGTCAAACAACCGCTTGGTTTTGAAAAGTCCGATATTAATGGAACTATTGCCATATCTCAAATTTACGGCGATCTTCTTAAGGCGATTGCCAATATCCCGCGGGATTCCGTTTGCCGTAAGGCTACTGCCGAGGGTATTGGCTGGGCGTTGTCCGGGGGCGAAAATGCGGCTGTGAAGGTCGGCAATTGTATGATTGTCGATGAAATCCACAATGTTAGCGAAGTTCTGGAGCAGGTGGCCTTGGGGAAATTGAACAAGGTTGATTATATTGAGGCTTTGGCTTGTGCTGGCGGTTGTATCGGCGGACCGCTTACTGTGGAGAACCGGTTTGTGGCTCAGCACCGTATGCGTCAGCGATTGGAAAAGATGAAAGCTGAAGATGTTGCCAGAGGCACTAAACCGCTTGAAAAGCCTCCAACTTCCTCGCCGGTATGTCCCTGGAGGGCCATTGAGCCGCGACCATCTATGCGATTGGATCAAGATATTTTTAAAGCAATGCGTAAAGTCGAATTGATGGAAGAAACTTTGAAGAAACTACCGGGACTTGATTGTAGTTCTTGTGGGTCACCAAACTGTAAAGCTCTGGCGGAGGATATCGCACAGGGGCTTGCCAGTGAAACTGACTGTGTCTTCAAATTGCGTGAAAGGGTCCGGGATCTTGCTCAGGAAATGGTCGATTTGGCTGAGAAGTTGCCGCCGCCGTTGGAAAAAGAATCTAGCGAGGGACCGGGAAAATAATAAGGAGGTGACTGAACCTTGACGGTAGGAGATTTTGTAGAAAGATTGCCTTTAACGGTTGTAGCCGCGAAAAATGGACTGGATAATCAGGTAACAGGCGGATATGTCTCTGATCTCTTAAGCAATGTGATGGGCTTTGCGGCTGCGGGAAATGTCTGGGTTACGATGCAGGGACACCAAAATATTATAGCGGTGGCTTCTTTGGCGGGATTGGCGGCGGTAATTGTCGCGGGCGGAATCGAGCCGGAAAAAGAGACAGCCCAAAAGGCTGAGTCCGAGGGGGTTACCCTCCTGACCACCAAGTTGCCTTGTTTCGAACTGGTAGGGCAACTGTATCAGCTTGGCATCAAGGACGCGTAATGCAGCGTTTTGTTGCTGATCTGCACGTTCATTCCCTGTTGTCGCCCTGCGCCGAAGTGGAGATGACTCCGCGTAATATTGTCTGGCACGCAGCGGAGCACGGAATTGATATTGTGGCAATTACTGATCATAATTCCTGTGACAATGTTCAGGCAGCTATGGAAGCCGCTAAGGGCTTAAATGTTACGGTGCTGCCCGGGATGGAAGTAGAAACCAAGGAAGAAATTCATTTTGTTGTACTGTTTGATAAACTGCGGCAGCTCTTGGCCTGGAATCAGATCGTGATGGCACATATGTCTGGGAGGCTCAATGACGCTAAGCGTTTTGGAGCTCAATTCGTGGTTGACGCCGAAGATAATCTGGTAAGGGTTAAGGAAGAGATGCTTTTAACGTCTTTGTCTTTGAGTGCCAAGGAGGTCGCCGAACAGGTTGACGCCCTTGGGGGAATTTCTATCGCTAGCCATGTAGATCGACATGTATACAGTATACTTTCTCAGCTGGGATTCATTCCCTCAGACATCAAGCTAGCCGCGGTGGAAATATCACCGCGAACTAACCGGCAAGATATCGTTCAGAGGATACCGACTCTCGGTCGCTGGCCGATAGTCACGTCTTCTGATGCACATACTATTGAGGATTTTGTTTCCGGCCCTAAAACAGTTTTTTTGCTTGAACAGCCGACAGTATCGGAAATACGGCAAGCGTTTGACGGGCAGAATTCAAGAGAGGTGGTGGTTTGACATTTCAGTTTATATAGGAACTGGTATGTAATTTTGGGATAATAGGAGGAAATAGCATGAACGGTAATCAGGACAAAAAATGTTGCTGTGGCGGCGATGCTAATCGATTCGCCCAGGTAGACGAGATTTTGACTAAATACCAAGGTGTTAAAGGTGCACTTATACCTGTTTTACAGGATGCCCAAGACGCATATGGCTATCTTTCCAGAGAGGTTATCGAGCGGATCGGCGAAAAGACGCGTATTCCTGTCAGCCAGATCTATGGTGTGGTAACTTTCTATTCCCAGTTCCACCTAAATCCCCGCGGCAAGAATATTGTCCGGGTTTGCCAGGGAACTGCCTGTCATGTGCGAGGAGCGAAAGCCATTCTTAAAGCGCTGGAGGACAGTCTGAAGATTGTTGCCGGCGGTACTACACCAGATCTGCAGTTCACGTTAGAGACGGTGGCCTGCATTGGAGCCTGCGGCTTAGCACCTGTTCTGATGGTTAATGATAATACCCATGGCCGGCTGACGCCGGAGATTATCCCCGAAATACTTGCTAAGTACTCGTAATCAATATGCGAGAATTGGCGTTAAACATGCTGGATTTGGTGCAAAACTCTATTGAGGCCGGTGCTGCGCAGGTATTGTTGGAGATTATTGAAAATAGTGAAGCGGATACTCTGACTTTCCGTATTAGTGACAACGGGCGCGGCATGACTGAAGAGCTGCAGCGGAGTGTGTTGGATCCTTTTGTGACCACCAGAACGACTCGCAGAGTAGGACTTGGATTGCCGCTTGTCGATATGTCGACAAAGCGTTGCAATGGGCACCTGAAGATTGAGTCTACCATTGGACAAGGTACGGTAGTGGAGGCTGTATATCAGCACAGTCATCTTGATCGTCCGCCACTGGGGAATATTCTGGAGACTATAAAAACGTTGATAGTAGCCAACCCGGAGCTGGACTTTATTTTTCGTCATAATGTGAATGATCGCTATTTTTCTG
>Ga0364910_1115_pt1 | contig 30438 bp, 48 predicted proteins | sample SorcelJu500001C4_3_FD_206970 | JGI IMG/M metagenome (GOLD analysis project Ga0364910, IMG submission 206970) | Enriched cells from Trout Bog Lake Hypolimnion, Wisconsin, USA - BchlTB.June25.5000.01.C4 | ecosystem: Environmental > Aquatic > Freshwater > Lake > Hypolimnion/Profundal zone | place...
CTTCGCTGCTGGCTTTACTGCGCTTATCTTAGTAACTTGGGTCTGAGCTTTAGTCGCCTGTACTATTGCGCTTTTTATGTCTTGCTTAAGTGCCAGCTTTGTAGCCGGCTTTGCAGGAAGTAACGGAGCCTTGACGGGAGGTACTACAGGCGCTGCCTTTGACGCGGATCTCAGTGCTGGTTTCGGAGCAGACTTCGGAACCTGCTTAATTCCTCTTACCCTGGCCATTATGTGTTTGAAGCACTTCGGCGCTCTGCACCATGACTCACCTTTATACTCATATAGCGGAGTTCCGTTAGGTATCACATTGCCACAACAGGCGCATACGATAGCTGCTGCAACCGGAGCCTTACCCTTTCTCTTTGCCGGAGCCTTTTTAAGCGGTGCCTTCTTCGGCACTTCCCCCGCTACCCCACCCCACATGATTATGGCAGGGTTGGCTTTGCATGGGTATGGTGCGTGCTTTGGTAGCGGCTTGAATGGAAGCTCCACATCGTCGCCTGAGTCAGCTACAAACTCCGGTTGATTAATAGGAACTGCAGCATCGTCGTCCTTATCAGCCACATCGGCCACCAAGTTAATTGCATCTGGCTTCGCTGTGGTCTTACTCCGAGTTCTTGGCTTAATAGCAGACACTGCTATAGCGGCGGCTTTTACCTTTTTTCTTGGCATCTATTTTCCTCCTCGTAAGTGAATAATTATGGGTATACAGGGGGCATACTATCCTATAGGCCTGGATTTCTGGGCATAAATGCTTGCACGATGCTGTAACCCTGCATATAATTAGATACAGGAATACAGATTTATGCATCTATGTAAAGAAGGGAGCATGTAATTAATGGCCTACACACTTATGGTTGGTAACCAGAAGGGCGGGGTGGCTAAGACCGTAACATCAGCGATCATCGGCTACTTGCTTAGAGCAAAATACCGAGTGCTGTTGGTTGACCTTGACCCACAGGGTTCCTTAACCGAAATGTATACCGGAAAGCCTATCCGGGATTACCGGTTAGAGGGCTACGAGGGAATTAAGTTCGCCATGGAAGACGAGGACGTACGTCAGCATATTTTGCGCCTAAACGATAATCTAGATCTAGCTCATAGCGACGAGGATCTCGGGGCGATCAGCCAGCATATCTGGTCAAAACCAGTGCGCGAGCCAAGACTAATTCTGCGGAGGACATTGGCTCATGTGGCCGACAGGTACGACTTTATAGTCATCGACACTCCGCCTAACTTGGGGGACTTGTTGACAAATGCCTTCAATGCCTCCGACGGGGTAGTCGCATTATTCGACTGTGCATCTTTTACATATAGTGCGTTGTTCTCATTCTTTGAGACTTTGGAGGGCGTCCGGAACATATCCAACCCAGGGCTGCACCCACTGGGTATTCTGTGTACCTTATTAGAGGTACGTCGTAGTGATATGCAGGACTATCTGCAGCTTATCAAGGAGCATGAGAAGTTAGGGCCGCTCTGCTTTGACACCGTAATTCGTCGCTCAGCAGCGACAGGGCGCCTGTCATACGCCGGTTTCTTTGATAATCCAGAAGTAGATAAAGCGGTAGCTCAGTACAAACCATTTATGAGGGAGTTGATGGCCCGTGTCAGTCAGCGGCAAAGTAACAAGAATTAGACCAGGAGATCCCCGGCCAAACCCAGTGCTTGACTACCTGGAGGGAGGCCCAGAGCCTAAGGACTTACAGAATACCGTAGTTACAGCCCCTAGTGCTCCTGTAGATAAGGAAGTACAGGAACCCGCAGATACAGATAAGAGTGTCCCTGTAGATAAAGATTTACATGGTAACATAGCTAAGGAAATAAATACCCGTGTAACTCAGGAGTCACAGGTTCTTGTAGATTCATATGTACAGGCTAATGCAGGTACAGAACCACAGCCTCCTGAGAACCAGGAGGACCCGGCTGGGTACGTATTCACAATCCCCAAAGTAGAAGCTGACGATCCAGATTACTCAGCCACAAACCGCAAGGCCGCTAAGCAGGTTGCCCTTAAACGGGTCAAAGCCAGGATGGGGCAGGGGAGGGGCTCAGTTGTAGGCCAGGTAAAAAAAGCGACTTTTGATCTACCCGCCGATCTTCACCGGCGGTTGAAATGGGCTGCGTTTGATCATGATGTTGATATGGTCGATATTGTGATCGAGGCACTCGAGACGCACCTCGTAGTTCTCAACAAGAGGTAAAAGCACCTCGGGGTTCTTAAACAGGGTTACTAGTAGTTCTCCGCTCCACCCATCCGCGCATGCAGCTCCGGGCCCATGTCCAGCCTCTTCAGGGTCCTGGATCCGGCCGAAGGCGGGCTCATACCGGCAGCTCCGCCCGGTTAATGACCCGCACTTATTTTATTCTCGCGAATAGGGATTTAAGGCGTAGACTCTCCGCCAACAAACTTAATTGGTTCGATGGGCGGAGCGGATCACCACAGTTGGATTAGAGTTCGAACTTGGGCTAGGCCGCGCAATTCATTTGGATCAGGGAAACTGCCCGTCGGGGGCCAGCAGTGCCAGGTAGCAGCAATCACCCGCGGTAACCGGTTATAAATCCACAACAAACACTTGTATTCCAAGCTATTCTGTAGTAGAATGCCAGTCGATCGGAGCTCCGAGGCGCCTAAGCTTCCGCCGGCGCCACTCGAGAGTACTTACCGGGAAGAAGACTTACCTACCGGGAGATGTTCACCTCAACCGGGTAAGATATCACGTCTCACCGGGAAGTCAAGCACCTCATGAGGTGCTATTTTCCCTCTGATGCAGGCAGTCATCTGATGAGGAAAGTGCTCATCCAGAGATGACGCTGGTCTCGACCGGTCGACTGAGCCCGCAACCACCTGCTACCAGGTAGTTTTCTCGGCGACTGCACGCAGCGCGCGCTGGGCCCAGAGATTCTAGCCGGCATAACGTTCACTCGCTGCGGCCGAGCTCTTCTTGAGGAGCGCTTAGCCAAACTAGCCGTCCGGATCTGCGATCCACATCCATGGGCCGCCCGTGCCATCGGTGCTTGGTAGTCTCGTGCTGGATCTCTTCTAGGACCTGCGGCTGCAGATGCATTAGACGCCAGTCCGGCTGACTAACTTTCGAAGCCGTGACCAACAGTCACTGTCGAAGGCCGTCGAATGTTGTCGTTTCCTGATTTCCAAGGTTGGTGTGTCCACCGGGTAAATACAATTTGCCGGTTTACACTTTTGGGGTAATCTAAGATTACCAAGGGCTGGTGACGACGAATTCGTCGCCAAAGTGGTTGGGTACGCCTAGTCCAAGTTCAAACTCGTTCTCCATACTTCTTATACCAATTGTGGGGATTACTTTGCAGCCGCGGACTATTATACCTGAATTACATTATTGATAATCCGCACTGGTATTACTCATACCTGACGCCCGAGCCATTTGCGTTTACCAGTGACAAACACGGCGTTCTCATTAAGCGCTCCATCAGCGATGTCAATTAGTGTCACCAGTAGGGATTCGGCTTCATCGTTATTTAAGATTATGTTATTGCCAACACACTGCAGCAACCGATCCCCAATTGACTCGCTAAGCTCTTCCTCGGCTTTCTCCTCACAGAGCATAGAGCCGGGTCTTCCTGGAACGCAGAATACTACTTCTTGATCGCGGGTTGCTCCTTGAACGATCGCCTGCAGTACATCTAGTTTGCTTATGCACGCCAGCCCGTCTAGGAGGCACATAAAGGAGTCGTCGTAGCACTCGTCTTCAGCGAGCATCGCGGCGCCCAGCAGCCCCTCGTGAATATCGTTAACTGTATCAGCGACAAGGATTGAAACTATCATACTTTTCACCTCCGAGCGCCGAGTGTATCGGCGCTTTTAATATTGGCGCTACCTTGCTGCACAGAGGTCCAACTTATCGTGGGGCGTGAGCACCATCCCACAGTGTCCTACCTCGACGAATGTATCTATCTTCGTATTTAAAGCCCTAAGGTTGTTCAACTGCCCTAGGGCGTCAAGAGTACGGAATGTGCTGAAGTAGTCCTGCATTTCAGCCATATCAGTCCGGAGCTGGTGGTTGGCCTTCATAGCTTTTACCAACTCTCCCTTGACTACATCGTTCTCCTTCTTAATGGTATCGATGCCACAGGTGTCGGCTATTTTAGTAGTCAGCTGTTTAAATATTGGGGTCAACCCTCCTAAGACAGACTGCAGGTCGAACCCCGCTGACTCACTTACTGCCGCGAGTTCCAAGATAACATCGACGATGTTGGCGTTGGGTTTGACCAGAGACATCTCGACTATGTTGTCAGGAGTAGCCCCACGGACAGCGATACTCTTTCCGCGGTAGTATGCTGAGTTGGCAGTAGAGAAATTAATTCCAGTTATTCGGCAGTGCTCCCGAATTAAACCCTGCAGCGACATATTGGGAAACTTAAGTGCCAGAGCTTTGACCCCCGAGTATACTAAGTCGCTTCCAATCACATTTTTCATAGGTGCGAAACACATCCTCTTCATTTTTAGAATCCCAGTAGAATATCTAGAGCCACAATTGCGGTTTGATGTGCAGCGATCAAGTTCAGATTTCGTAGTGTAAGCACTGGTACAGGTAGTAGTGACACGTGTGCTATGTGGGGCTCAGGTGGTTCTGTGTCTGGGGCTGCAGCCTTGGGGTGCTTGACCGGCCTTTTCCTTTCAAGTGATATTTCATTTTGTAACAACTTACGAGCATCCAGCATCATCTTTCTTGATGGGTTTGAATAGTTACCGGTTTTCATAGGCAAGCATCTTCTCTCTTAAGTTCTAAGGCGAGATTATGCTCTCGCCCTGGCTACAACCATATCAATCTTGGCGGCCTTAACTGGGTCAATGTACCTCATATAAGCTAGCCGGCCGTTGAACTTGGACATATTTACGTTCTCCGCGTGATACCCCGCCAGGAGTGCCTCAAGGCGCATGGCAGTGTACTTTTTACGCGGGTATCGGATATCATTGGGCGCTGTGAGATGGATCCCCAGCATCCTCTTTATGCTTTGGACATAGTATCGCTTTGGTTTGACTGTTATCGTACCAGGAACAAAAGAAAAGTCACCAAGATCGCTCAGGTTCGTACTTAGTACTCCGACCTCCTCATCCGTGATCGGCCGTTTGTCCTTTGTGTAGATATCAATAACTCCGCTGGCTTTACGCCGCAATACATATCCGTCAGCGGTGGGGCCTCCCAGTGTGATATCCACATCTTCTGGGATACCAGTGACCGATACGCCGAAGTTGTAGGAATAGGCTTTATTCCGCATGACATCGATCTTATCGGGATGTGCCCGGAACGGACTTATGATCCGCTTTACCTGATCGATGAACTGCCATACAGTATAGTTGCTACGATCCTTACCGCTGAATATAAGGTCATCAGCGTATCTGGTATAGGCGAAATCACTCTGCGCCGCAAGCGTAAAAAGGGCTTCGTCCATATCATAGTTGAGGGCTATTGATAGCAGTGGTGACAGCACAGACCCCTGAGGCATCTTGCCGTCAACCGTAACCAATCGGGATAGGAACCAGCTTACAGCCTCGGAGTACCCTGTGATATTCTGGATCTTCTCCTGGATGAACTTTGCAGAGTGACTCGGGAAGAAGTCCTTTACGTCAATACGGATCAGCACCTCGCCAAACTTGTGGCACTCTGCTGCGTGCTTGATCGATCGGCCCTTCATATAGGCGTAGTTGGCCCAGTGCTTCGGCAGCTTGGCGAATACCGCCGCGCCAATACGGGCATGGAACCGCTTTAACTTATCATTCGGGGCAAGTATCTGTCTTAAGTTACGCCCCGGTTCGGGCTCAGACAGGAATTCTTTAGTATTTTTATCAATATAGAAGGTCCGGTAGTTGGCACCGGCGTCACGCACGATCCACCAAGCATATTGCGGTGTTACCCCAGCCAAATGGCATAGGGCATCCTCGTCGATCAGCGGTGGGAGGTTATGGTTTGGTGGCGGGGTCTGAATTATCCGGGCCACTTTAATGGTTCCCAGCTCAAGCGTCGGATGGATCGGCATTAGTATCAGCTCCTTCAGTTACGAATGTTTCAATCGCGGCAGCTATAATAGGTCCGCCTACTGTTCCCAGGTTCCGTACCAGGGCTGTCTCTGCCTCGGGTGCGTCCATCTGCGGGGTTGGGGCATCTTCCCGTAGAACCTTGTACAGCAGTTCTCCCTTTTGGGATAGATAGAACTCCGAGTAGAACTCCTTAGGGAGTCTATTTTCATTCACGCAAGTCAGGCCACGGTCCTGGGTATAGAACTCGCACTCAGTGTAGGCGGTAAGACCAGTCGCCGTGGCGCATGTTGTACATGCAGCAGGAACCGATTGGCCCTTGATGAATATCGTCATTGGGGCATCACCAACCGGGATCGTTATTCCACCCCGGGTAGACCCGAACCTGACTTCTTCTGACGGTGTGCTTACTCTGAATGGCACAATAACCATTACAGGTTCCTGTGCTTCTGTAAGCTCCGTTAGTTCTTCTGCCATCCATCCCCCAGGTGCTGCCGGCAATAAGTTGCGGCTCTGGGAGGCATGCACTAACAGACGGAATGCTGCACTTGTCATGGTAAACCTTATTCTGTTTGGGAAGTCCGGTAAGTCTACCTTTGAAAAGTAGACGCGCCGCGCCTTAATCCTGTTCAGTTTGAATGGACGCGGTGAATGTAATCTGAGCATTGTATGCCCTCCTTATTTTTAGCGAGTTAATCTTGACGCCTCGCCTCACGCTCTTTCTTCCGTTTTCGAATGATTATACGTTTTAGCCGCTCAGTCTGGCACCTGTAGCATGGTTTAACCTCATCCCACCGGCCGCAAGCGCACTCCTTTAAATAAATAGATGTCTGCGACAACTCCTGGCCCGCCTCGAAGTCCTTAAACTTATCCTTAGGGCTAAATAGCAATAGGCAGTTATTTTGAGATGATCCGGTCATATCTAGATACTCATTAGCCCCACCTTTGTGAGTAGTAACTGTCGCGTTCTGGTTGTACCACTTCAGCTGCTCGATCAGCGCTCCGACAGTATACATCCTACCTCCTTCAGGCATCATCTCAGTTCCACCCCACTTGCTTGGATACTTTAGGGGTGATTCCACCGAACTCTGTGAACAGCCGCTCACTAAAGCGTTCGTAGTAGGGGAACCGGTCGTCAAAGTATGGGTGGCCAGGGGACGCTCCCCTCCACAGTCCCACTAATTCGCGGTGCGTCATCTCATTGATTACACCCATGTGGTGCTCCACTTCTTCTGGGTTGAGTAGTATATCGGTTGTCATTTTCTCAGGCACTAGCTCACGCTCCTATCTTCCTTACGTATTCTATATTAATAAGCCAATCGGCTCAAATCTGGGAGAAAAAGTAAGAGCCTCGGGGTATTAACCCAGAGACTCTCTTAGTAGGGAGAGATTACAAATGTCATTCAACATAATACTTATACCAAAATTGAGGCTTACCTTACCACGCTGTCAGACAGGATATTGTCGACCCACTCGTCCGACCCAGGCAGCACGAAGTCGTCCAGGGAGTGCGCTTTAGCGTGTGGATTAACCGCCATCTTTCGAGCGGCTAGGCGCAGGTATGTTAGCGCGTGCGCAAAGTCATCTGGGATAGAGTTCTGGCGCAGGATCTGGTACGCCCTGAGGTTATCGTTGTAGTCGCAGGACAGTGTCAGCAGATCGGGAGCGAATGTGCTGCCCCAGCACCGGTAGTCTGGGAACTCCATCATCCGGGATTTAATATCGATGATTACCCCGGACAGAGCCCGTGTTCTGTCTGTTATCCAGGACATCGACTTAGTGTTGTAGTACATGCCTTGGGTTACCCTGGGCTTATACTCAATCTCGTACACTAAGGTATTAGGCAGCTTCTTGCGTAGAAAGGCATTAGCAACATGGCCACCACCACGGTCAGCAGCGATCATCCGGCAGCCGGCCTGGGCAATGAGGTCGCCAACCTCAGTCACCTGCTCTACTGGGTCTTGGTCAACAGGGAACTTCTTGGCGAAGTATACCTTTAATTTACCTGCAGGGGTAAGACCCCCGATAGTTAGAACTGTCCGGGTATTACCACCCAGAACGCCCCAGTCTACCCCCGCGAACACCAGGCGTAACCCCCACTTCCCATCACGATCTATAGTCCACTGGGGTTGGTAGTATTCGTCGCCTTCGCGGGTGGAGCACGCCCGGAGATGTCCCTCGGTGAGAAGCTTCGCTCCTACGTCGTACGGGAAGCCCAGACACTCGTTGGTGAACTTGGCAATGCCATAGAGCGGGTCTCTATACTTCTCCATTACACGGGACCAGGGGAGGCCTGTACCCGGATTGCCATAGATCATCAACTGGCTGATATGGAAACCGGCTACTCCCTTCTCTGGGAACTTGGATACGTACATCCCCGTAAGCGCTGAGATCGGTTTGCCACACTTAGCGCACACCAGCGACTCCTCGCCTAGGTTGGCGATGTCCAGCGGGATGTTCCAGTGGTTACAGGCCGGGCATTTTACCGCCCAGTAGTTCTGGGTGGACTGGTCCCATATCTGGGCGATTGGGTTGTCAAAGGTTTTCGGCGTCCCGGAGTAAACGATCTTCCTATTGACCTTACGGGCGGAGCACTCCTCGATGATCGGGATATTCTCCAGCAAGATGTCCTGCACTTCGTCGAAGTAGATGTCGTTGGCGGTGATACCACGGGCCCCATCAGCGGTGTGGTAGCAGCTACGCAGGAATATGAACGAGCCATTGGTGAACTCCTTGGCGCGCACCTGCTGCTGGACCTTGGAGTTTATCAGCCAGTCCTGAAAGAACGGCGAGTAATTAATCATGTGGCTAAGTCGATCTTTGGAGAACTGGATCACCTGCTCATTACGAGGGGCTATGTAGAGCACACGGTGATGCTCGTTGGCGGCTGTAGAGGTCAGCATTAGGGCTGAGTTATTCGTGCTCTTACCCACCTGCCGGCCGGTCATCTCAACCATACGCTCGTAAGGGCAATCTAATATCGGGGCCATAAAGGGAACGCCGGCTAGTGAGAACGGCTTCCCATCGAGATACAATATTCTTGATGCAAACTGGCTGCGTGTTACGCTTACGTGTTGGGCCACTGGTTAACCTCCCATGATTTACATAATATTACATTTGATATTATACCTGGGAGGGCTAAAAAGAAGAGAAGCCGCGTAGTTGCGGCTTCTTTCTTATGTTATCGATATTTTTGTAGGAAGCGTCTCTCCGTTATCCCCGGGGACTTGCTCTTGTTTTGTATTGCTAACTCGATCATGTCCTCTCTATATTGCAGGGCTACATACCCGTGCTCATAGGTTACGGACATCTCAAGGCCTGCAGCATCGCTCATGTTTTTAGCCCGAACACCAATGTTGGAGCGCGTTGTCCTTGGCAGACACCCCTCCATCCCGTGCTCTGCTAGATAGCTCCTTATGGTGTACCACTGAAGGTCTCGCTTTTTATTTATTGGCTTCCTGCTGCTAGCCTCCAGTACGCCAACCCTATCTGTTATGTCGGACAATGCCATAGTGTGCCTTTTCTGCTCGATAGCAAGTTCGCCCACCATTTTAGTGCTTATGGCAGAATTTACCGTAGTCGATGCCAGCATTTCTACTATTCGAGAAAGGGTTGCGGTCTGTTCCTGGACCGAGGTAGCCAGAATTAACATTGGGTCTGCCTCAATCGGAATAATCCTTTTTGCTGCGGCTGAGTTTTGCATAGTCCCCGGCGCACAAAACAAAGGCCCGGGTTGCCCCGAGCCAATGCGCCTTCCTCCCTTTATTTTACTTTTTTATCTCGCTTAACAATTCGTTACTAATGTGCACAGTATGTCCCTTGAGCCAATCTGCTAGGTAAGATATGTAATGATCTCTATCGCCTTCGGTGATCTGGGCCGCAGCGACCTCGAGAGTGAAGTTGTAACCCTCGTCATCATCAAACGTAGTTTCGTAACCGTTGTAGTCGAGGATAGTTATGGCTGCAAGAATGGCCACTCTCTTATTCCCATCCGGGAAGCAGTGATCCTTAGCAAAAAGGTACAGCAGCATCGCGGCCTTGGCAAACACCGTTGGGTATTTGTCGTAGTTAAAGACCGGGTGCTGCTGCGCTAAAATGCTTTCAACTCTATCTTCGCTATCAGGGTAAAGTCCCGAGAGCCCTAGGTATCGTTCCAACCCCTTGGTGTGGAAGGCAATGATATCTTCTAGTACCAGGACTATCAATGACCTAACCTCTCAAGCATCTTGTCATACTTTTTAAACGTCTTCTCCATCGATGCTTCCCGGCGCTCCTTGGTAACCCCGATAAAATTCCCACTACACGGGTTGTGTACTACGTGGCCACTAGCATGGTCATGTTTTACTGTGGAACAGCGCCCATTGGACGTGATCGGGGCTGCAAAGTCACCATGGACTATCTTAGTGCCTTGATCGCTAGAGGTTTTATGCGATACAAAGCCACCCTGAGCTGCCTTCTGCTTGTTCATTGTGTAAGCACCTCCTTAGCAGTATTTTACCATTATAAGATCCATGGCGCAAGATGCCCAGTTACTACCTCAACCAGCTGAGTCTTTCATTTACTCAACATGTTGAGATAGTAGTTATCCCGGCGTAGTGTGTGGGTTCTTTTAATCGACTCTTCTACAGCGATGATTGTCCCTAGGTCATCAAGCAGGTCTGTCACAACCAACGGATAGTACTCTAGGTACTCATTGGCGCTGATGTACACTGTATCTCCGACTTCTGGCATATCGACGTTTTCTTTGATCATGCTGTTAATATCCTGAAGGATGTGACTAAGGTTATCCCGCTGCTTAAATAGCATGGTTGCTAACTCGGAATTGCTTCTATTGGCTATCTTCATCCTGCTACCTCCTGTGCACCTTGGTCCTTATCGCACCTCTTTGCCTGTGGCGATCTCGATGATTATTCCCTGGTATTCGGTACAGCAATTTTTAGTCACAGATGTGGCTGTTGATCTGGCATTTTCGATGGTGGTACGGCAGCCGACCAGGGAGCCCTTGCCATCCTCGCCAACGATAATAACCATATAGGCGTACGGATGGTCAGACGTCCGTGAGAACGTACCATACTTTGTATCAACTACAAACTTGGTCTTCACTGTGTAATCCCTCCTACTTCCTGTCCCTAAGCACCGAGTACCCAATACCGTAGGCTACTACGCTCAGGGTGCACATCGTTGCGGCTGCAGCTAATACCGTCGGAGTTTTAGCGCCGGATACTAAGTCCACTAGGGTGATCACCGTTACACATACTCCACCCGCTAATATGACCGCTGCTGCAATGACTGTCAGCCCTAGCAAAAGCGCGCAGACGTGGTGTGTAATTGTTCCCTTGCCCATTCTTACTCCTCCACCTTTAGCATTATCTTCTTCTCAAACACCGCAGTAAACTTCCCACCTGGGAAAGCATGGTCAGCGTGGAAGTGCCCAAAAAACCACTCCCCAAATGTGAGCTTCGACTCGAACTCATCCAGCATTGGGCACACTGGGTCGTCCATTTTGTAATCCGCTAGCGCTGCACAGTACCGCGAGGGCGCCGTATGTGTGAGAACTAGGTCTACTTCCCAGTTGTGCTTATCAAGGTTGGTCATGGCCTCCTCGATCTCCGCGTGATTTGGGATCTCCTCAGGCCACCAGGATATGCTTTCAGTGCGATAAATCTTATCTACCGACCGTCCGCCGCCGAAGGTGAAGATCTTAAACCCAGCAATCTCGTAGACCTGTCCACGCATCAGGTGGATAACATGAGGGGCGATTCTATGAATCTTTCCCCCATGCCACTCTGTGACCGGGTAGGCGTTCAGCCTATCAAAGTTCTCGTGGTTACCGTCCACGAATAGAGTCGTAAACCGGCGGGCGTTAAGCTCCTTCAGCACATGCTTTGTGTGCTTAGACCCATCCCAGGTAAGTCCAGCGTCACCACAGATGGCAACATAGTCATCCTTGGTCATAAGAGTCTGCTGGGGGAACCGATCGACGGTTAGCTTCTCCATGTCAATATCGCCGTGAGTATCTCCTGTAATACAGATCATATTGTCTTATCAGCACGATGGAATACAAAGTTGCCACCCCAGCGATCGTTAAGCTGCCGAAGAAAGTATATGGCCTGCTTAACATTCTCCAGGTCTTCTTCCCAGCTAATACGTTCAGTTTCGTCTGTCTCCCTGCTGGCCAGGCCCTCCAGGGCATCTTGCACCTCCTGCAGGCCATTAAGCACTTTATCAAGTTCGAAGCGCTTTTGACGCCGTGCGTCCAACTCATCCATATGCTCAGCTACAAGCTGAGCCATCAGTAGGTTCGTGCTATCTACCTTAGAATCCATGATTACCTCCTAACTGTTTATCCCAAAATTCTTATACCACTAATACCTAAGCTCCCAGTTCTTGCCCCGGCCACAGTCCTTCTGGGGCAGCCGGGATTATTATTTCTGGCTCGGTGATCCCCGCTAGACGGCGATGCCATTGCCCAAGAATGTTGTCCAACTTAACTGGCATGTATAACTGCCGCTCCAGCGAGAACGCCCAGTGCTTATCATCCCAGAACTCGTGCTTGGTGTCATGGGTATGTCCGTGGACGTTTAGATGTCCTTCAGGGATCTGATCATCAGACAACGGCCGGTGTGTGAAAATAAGCTTGTACATTGTGAAGGAATCGAAGGCCATTATGAACCCATTGTTCAGCGGCCATTTTAGTGACTTAGAATCATGGTTACCTCGGATCCTAACCTTGCGGCCGGGCCGGGCGCCTAGCCACGCTCCGATTAGGTTGTGCCTAAAGGTATCGTCGCCCATGTCTATCACGATGTCATCGGGGCCTATCATCCGATCCCAGTTGGCGAGGATCAGCTCCTCAAACCCGTCCGGACGGTTACAGTAGATCTTAATGTTCTCGTGCCATAGGTGCATGTCCGATATTGTCCAGAATTGCATCGCGGTGCACCTCCTCTCACGGGAGCGGCGCTCCCATTGCTTTTAAACCCATAATAAGAAACCCACCACCGTACATGAGCACAAAAATTGATGCGACGACGGCACTGAAGAAACTAATAACTTGTAGCGGCCCATAGTCCCTCTTCACTAACGCAGCGTAGCCACTCATAAGTACGAGTGCGACCGTACATCGCGCTATTCCTCCGAAGGCCATTTCTTTGTCTGTTGGCATCAGCATTATTTTAATACCTCCTTAACTCTGTATCCCTGTAAACCTTTATTTAAACAACTACGGATTACCGTAGCTACAGGCAGCCTAGCACACCTTGCCAAGATCCAACATCTTCCATTTCCGGTATAATACACTCTGAGCTACGGAGCTCAGAATACGTAACACGAGGTGCATACCCCGCAATGAACGTCACAAATACGTCCGGCGCAGCTATCAACGTTGACGGCCAAATAACTATCCCCTCGGGGGCTACTAACTTCTACATCCCCGACGAGGAGAGTCTTTATACACGCGTGATCAAGTTAGCCTCTTCCGGAAAGCTGACCTTTTCTGCAGGATCCTCAAACGGGATCGTTACAGTGTCCAACTTCCCATCAATCCAGCCTATAAGCGGTAAAGTTGGCCTCCAGGTGGGTGGTACGGATGTTAGCACTTCGAATACTGTGCCGATCTCCGCAATCGATGGTGGGATCCTATCCTTGGAACCACCACTGACCTCGCTGTTACTAGTGCCAGTGCCTCAGCAACAGTTATAGCTGCTCTTAAAGGAATACTAGCCGATTTTGCTTCAGGATTTCAGATTACAACTAGCCCAGGAGCACCGGTATACACAGTAGGTGCATCATCCGTAACTGTACAGAACCTAACTGCTAGTGCGCTTAATGCCGATCTAGTAGCTGGTGTGGATGTAAGTCTGTATAATCAGGCAACTCTTCAGGTCACCGGAGTTGGAGTTGGTACAACAGCTACAATTTATGGCTCAAATGATGGTATCAACTATAATACGGTCCTATGTTCCATGCAAAGTGCTGCATTGACCTCCACTAGCACTGTTAATGGCACTGGAATGATGTATATCCCATTAGGATTCAAGTATCTTCGGATTAGACTGACTGCTTGGACTAGTGGAACTATGTCAGCAGCTATAACCTATTCCAATGTGCTATCAGAACCCGTGGTCATGGTAAACGGTGGTAATATCGGCATCTCGTACTTGGCTAACGGTATATCTCTAGACAAATACAGTGCTGTAGCTAGTAATGGACTAAGCACTAATAGGCTAGTTGTTCTAGGAACAACCAACTTGACTGTTGTAAAGGCCGGTGCGGGTCGCTTCTACGGTTATGAGATCTATAATAATGCGGCGTCTGTACGCTTTGTTAAATTGTTTAATAAAACTACTGCCCCCACACTTGGCACTGATATTCCTTGGAGAACGATCGCAGTACCTGCCGGTACTGGACGAGCTATATCGATACCACAAGGAACGTCTTTTGGTGTTGGTTTATCATTTGCAACAACTACTCTTGCGGCGGATCTTGACACTACAGCAGTCACTGCCAACGATCTTATAATCAATATTGATTACGCATAAGGAGGGTAACTTATGAATATCCAAATAGCTCATAACTACCCTCGCTTAGTAAATGTAGGAGCCTATCCTTATTCAGCAGTCGGTGATGGGGTAACAGATTCCTCAGTTATATTCCAAAATGCACTTAATGATGTTTCATTACAAGGCGGCGGCGGCATCTTTGTTCCCACCGGAACATTCTTGCTACGGAATATCTTAGTTCCGTCTAATGTCTATATCCAAGGAAACGGGACTGCCAACTCAATACTGATGCAACTTCCGAACCCAGGCAAATGGGAGTCTATTCTGTATATAGGTGCACCGTCATTAGCGATTCAAGTTGCCCAGACTAATACCAATAACAACATTCGCAATATAGTGATCAGGGATATCCAATTCCGCAGCAGGTGCGATACAGAAGGTTTTCTTGAGCAGTGCAACCAGGTATGCATAGTCGGCGGTTCTGATGTTACATTTAACAATGTATTGTTCAAAGGCGCTAAGAGTGACGGAATTTATCTAGGGGATAATACATGGTCGTACTTCAGTACCATGGCTTTTGAACGGCATAACAGCAATGTTAGAGTAATAAATTGTTCTTTTGATGGGATTAATCAACAAAATAGGAATGGAATAAGTGTAACTGATGGGCTAGATATCCTAATAGATAACTGTACATTTGTTAACTTTACTTCCTCAACTATGCCAGCTGCCATTGACATTGAGCCAAACGGTAACGGTTATGAGATAATTAAAAGGATCTCTATTAAGAACTGCAATATCTCTAATTGTGGCGGCGGTGGAATATTCTTCTATTTAACTGCTATGACGTCAGACCTCCCGTCGCAGATAGGTGACTATCTTATTGAGAATAATGTCATTACTAATTTTACTGGACCTGGGAACGCTGTTGCTGGGATAATGATCACGCATCCGAGATTCGCAACCATAACCGATTCTAGTACTTCAACGAATGCTGTAGTGAGAAACAATACAATATCTGGTGGACTTAAATGGGGGTTAAACTGTGGGGGTAATAAAGATAGTTCCTTTATAGGAAATACTATTACCGATTGCGCCCAGGGTAACATCTTAGGATTTGACAGTACATCTCATGGTTCTTACCGGACATATTTTCAGAATAATGTAATCAGCAATCCAACTGTTACTATGGCTAACGCCGGCTTGTATATTCCTAACTTCACCAAAGGAGCCATAATAGGCAATACCTTCAATAACTGCGGTAACTACTGGAATCTACCCTCCTCCATCTATGTCCCCGCTAACACTAATGTTAGCAATACTACTATCTCCGATAATACGTTTTCTTGCACAAATGGCCAAACACTGACTCCAGTTCTTACTGGTTCAGGTGCTACTTGTACTGGTGCTGCTAATGCGTGGCTCAGAAATACAGTTTCTTTTACACCAACACAGGTTAATAATTTTAAAGCAGCGATCTCGGATGATGTTAATGTAACTGCCAGCTAATCAGTAGACGCACGGAGAAGCCTCGTTTTGAGGCTTCTCTTTTTATTACCCACCACCTACAAAGTCCCAAAATATTCCATTCCAGGTATAATACAGACTGAGCTACAGAGCTCAAACTACGCAACAAGAGGTGCAAACACCGCATGAACGTTACAAACACGTCCGGCGTGGCCATTAATGTTGATGGCCAAATAATCATCCCCTCCGGGGCAACTAACTTCTATATCCCTGATGAGGAGAATCTTTATACGCGCGTAATCCAGTTAGCCTCGGCAGGTAAGGTTACTTTTTCTGCTGGATCTTCAGGTAGCGGAGGGAATGTCACAGTATCCAACTTCCCGGCCATTCAAGCAATATCCATTGTAGACGGGGGCTCGATAACTCTTGGTATAAAGGGTGATCCCTATGTTACAGACCCAACAGCGGCACAGTCGCTGATATCGGCGGTAAAGGGACTACAGTATATACTGCAGAACCAATCGATTGAAGTGGTTAACACCCAAGCTACTCCGGTAATAACATCCAAAGGGCCAATAGTTATGCTCGATCCGGTATCAATCGCAGCTAATGGAGATTTAATCCCTTCGACCGATGTATCTGGCTATCTAGAGGCCATTGTCCATGTTACCGCAATACCATCAGGAACTGTAAGTTTCTACTTCTCCCAGAATGGAGTTGCCTGGAATAACTTGGCAGGGGTTAATATGGTAGGCGGAACAAATTACTCGGTGAGTTCGATAGCTACAACTGGTGGGCTAAAATTACCGCTTGGATTCAAGTATCTGAAGGCCACGGTGTCCGGGTGGACCGCTGGTACGATAACAGCGATTGCATCCCTGAATACACAATCCACCACTCCCACAAGTATAGGTGCAGGCGTTATTGTTACAGGTACACCAACCATTAACTTAACACAAATTAGTGGAACTGCTATCATAACTGGGGGTCTAGCTGGCTCGCTGGGTATTGGTGGTCTGGGCGCCACTAACGTCGCTTTGGTTGGTAACCCTGTTCTGATTGCTGGGTCTGACGGGACTAAGGCGCAGTCTATCGGCTCGGGGGTACAAGCAAGCTTGGCATTTACAGCCTCCACGGCTCTACCACTAACACTAATTGGCGGTACGGACGGAACTAATGCTCGTACTTTCTTGGTTGATACTGCAGGTAGGCTACAATCCAATATCAACCAGATAGCGGGTGGTACGGCGATTAATGGCGGTGTTACCGGGTCATTAGCCGCTGCCGGAAATATTGCACATGGTGCCGCCGGTACTGCATCCAACCCAATGAAGATCGGAGCTAGGGCAGTTAGTGCACTGTACACCACCCTAGCCACAGGCAACGTCGGCGATCTTATTATGACGCTGGCCGGTGCGCTGATATCTAAGCCCTACTCTATCCCAGAGCAGGACTTTAACGTCGCCGCACCCAAGGGAGGGCTACTCAATACAGTTACACCACTAGCGATCAAAGAAGCTGCTGGAGCTGGTCTTAGAACCTATATCACGAGTATGGACCTATACTCGGAAGCAGTTACAAATGCGACAGAGGTTGAGGTCAGAGAAGCGGACCTTACCTGTTCATCGCAGACCATCGCATCAAACATTATAACTACCAGCGCCAACCATGGATTATCTATTGGTGACCCTATGGTCTTTACAGCATCAACGATGACCGGTCCCGCTCTGAACACGACTTACTTCGTCCTAACTACTCCTGCTGCCAACACAATGACTTTGAGCGCCTCAAGAGGCGGAACCACACTTACTATCTCCGGAACTAGTGTAACTGCCACTCTTCACAAGTGCTTATGGAATAGCAAAATTCCTACAACTGGCAGACCGGCCGCGCTAGTCACCTTCCCGACCCCACTAAAGTCAAGTGTTAATACTGCATTGCTTCTGCAAACAGTGACCGCCTCTGGCGTCGGTGCGGTATTTATGAACTTTCAGGGGTATGTAGGACCTTAAGGAGGTTTGGTTGTGAGATATAAGCTAACCTGGTCCGATGAATTTAATGGCGCAGTCAATACTCCGCCGGACAGCACCAAATGGGGATACACAACATACGATGTCGGTATGGCGGCATTCCCTACCAACTCAAGAGCCAACAGTTTCCAGGACGGGAACGGAAACCTCGTCATCCGCGCAATATCTGACAGCACTTCCCACCCGGGATGGAGTTATACTACTGCGGTACTCAGTACTAGAGGGAAGTTCTCTCAGCAGTACGGTAGGTTTGAGGCGCGGATGAAGATACCTTATGGTAAGGGTCTCTGGCCTGGCTTTTGGTTGGAGGGCGATAATGTGTTACCGTGGCCTAGTTGCGGTGAAATTGATATTGTAGAGAACGTATCAACTGCACCCAATAGAGTCTATAGTACACTCCACGGACCAGCTGACCCATTAGGTAAATATATTAAGACTTTTGACTGGCCCTCGGGAAATTTAGCAGATGGCTTCCATGTTTATGCCCTCGAGTGGGACAAGAATGGGATGACGTACTACATTGATGCCAACGTAATAGGCACGGTATCAAAACAGCAGCTACTGGCCACCAACAACTGGGTATATGATCAGCCATTCCTCATTATCGTCGACCTCTATGTAGGTCTTGGAGGAAGTTGGGGCGGCCCACCAGACGGCTCAACCATATTCCCAGCCGATCTACTGGTGGACTATATACGAGTGTACCAACCTTTTGACACACCAGCTCCTGCTAATATATCTAGAGCACAGACCAAACCCCACTTAACCGCCTATATGCTCACTCGTAACGTAGCCGGCAACATTAAGTCTCAGCCCTCTAAACTTAATTAACCACCCAGAGAAGCCTCTATTTGAGGCTTCTCTTTTTATTACCTTCCGCTCCTAGCCACCGATCCAGCGACGATGTCGTGGAGCGCACTCATCTGCTCCAAGTTAAGCTTGGCGCCCTTGGTGTGTATTACCTCGTCCAGCAGCGAAACAGCCTCCCGGCTACTAAATGGAACCACCTTGAGCGAGTCGTGCACTACCTTTGCTGAGGACGGATGAACCTTAACGATGTCAGCGTTCAAATAGACAACATAGTAGCCATCCTCCATACGCAGAACATCTGCCTCAACCTCCTGTAACTGACCACCGTATGTGAGGTTAGTCGTGAATTTAATGCGCTTCATCTTGCTGTCGCTCCCTTATCAGTCTTTTAAAGTTGTCGTACCGGTGCATTACCTCGCGGTTATGCGCACACGGGTTCTTTTTAGGAACCCAGCCTTCACCTTTACGGAAGTCGAGGAAACCCTGGTACACCGCCTCTGAGTTTGCGCTAGCTGACACTCCCGGGCAGTCTGTGGTTAGCGCGCCCTCCATTAAGTGGCACACAGTGCAGATTGCCAAGCCACCCTCGCATACCATGCAGGACCTATCGCTATACTTGTCACAACTGCAGGTCTCAGGGGTGCGGTAGATATGCCCGTGGTACTTCGGGCTTGGATTGGGTTTATGCTTCTTGGGTAGCATCAGCAGTCCACCTCCGAGTCCCAACTTTGGATTACTTTCTCTATCGATTCTATAAGGTTTGCAGCGTTAGCGACGGCTTTATCATGGGCAAAGATCTCTGGGTGCGCTTGCACTAGCTCCCGGCGTTCATCTAGCTTGACTTGGATCTCCTGGGTAAGATCATTAAAGCGCTGCTTAGCTTGATCTGTCGTCATTTTTGTTGCCTCCTTAAGGCTGAATGTATTTGTAGCTAACCCAGTGGATTAACTCAACAAGCCCTACTAACACTGTGCCTACTACTACAGGCCAGAAGATATACCAAGGGGAGTGCCACACACCCCAAAGTCCATATAAGCCTATAATTAAGACAACGAGCATTGCTACAAAGCTAACTAAGTTAATCATTATGTATCACTCTCCTGCCTTCACGTTGTAGATCGGTTTAAGAACGCAGACTCCCAGGACGGTATCGCCGATGTTACCTATTATCTCCTCGATCGGCTTGTAGGCCATCGGGCTTTCGTCCCTGGTTCCCTCGTTAACCGACGTAGTAAATATGCCTTTCATCGAATCATGGAACTCTTCCATAGTCACTACCTGCTTGGCTGCACTGCGGCTCATTAAGCGGCCGGCGCCATGCGGAGCTGAGCAGTTCCACTCAGAGTTCCCTCGGCCAACTCCAATGAGTACGCCGTCACGCATATTAAGCGGGATGAGTACAGTATCGTCGCGGTTTGCCCGGATAGCGCCTTTACGCAGGATAAGGTCGCCAACCCGGTTCATTCCTTCGATGTAGTTATGGGTGCACTCAATTACCTCGCCTGCACTATATAGCTTTGCAGCCCGCATAATCTCGTTGACTATCGTCTGGCGGTTAAGCTGGGCGTATTCCTGAGCGATCTGCATATCTAGCAGGTATGCCAGGCGGCTCATCCCCTCAAGGTATGCTAGGTTGCGATCTACCCTGGGAGGTGTGAGCTTCTTAAGCTCAGCGGGGATCTCCTTTTCGCGGCCGTCCCTCTTTAACTCGGCGATCAGCTCTGCTCTCTTGGTACTCGGGTTAGTCAGCTCTTTGTACGCCAAGTCCTGGTAGTACTCCGCGATCTGCTTGCCCATATTCCTGGACCCTGAGTGCACCACCAGGTACAATATCCCCATGGGATCCTGGTCCACCTCTATAAAGTGATTCGTCTTGTTGCGCATTACGAAGACGCCACTGGCGAATTTGAATGCTTTTCGCAGTACGCCCTAGTGCAAGCATTGCGTCAGGCACCGAATGAGTCTGAACGTATTCATCCTCCCATTCAACCCAGCTCTTCTTACCAGTTACTCTACGCATTTCGATAGGCCGTACCCAGCTGAGGGCGTTGTCAGCTAATACCCGTTTCCTCCCCAGGCACAAGCACTCAGGATAGTACATATCTTGCAGGATCGACTGGGCCTCTTCTTTGAAATGTGCAATGTTGTACACATTATCTCTGGTGTTCCGAGACGCACCATTAAACCTAAGGGTTAAGGCGCTTGCGTACTCTTTGTATGACGCCGCGATGTAGTCGCTATTGGTGACTACCGACGCAAAAGGAAATCCTCCTGCAGTCAGCCCGACCGACCCGTTGGCGTCAAACAGTCCTCTATAGTAATCCCTGGGAGAATAAGCTACTACTGGCGCGCAAGACATCCCGCCTTTGTTTCCCACTATGTACCCAAGATCTTTTAGATCCTTTCGGAACTCCCATGTGCACACAGTTAAGCAGCTTGCGTGGTAGTCATCGGCGAAGTTAGTGCTCCTAACCCGCTCGCTAATGCTGGAGTTGCAGCTTAGTAATTCTTTGAATTTATGTAGTACCTCACCATCCTTACTAGATAACTCCAACCGGAACTTACCCCTATTTCTTGACCCCTCGCTAAGATGGCCGTCTGCTTGGAAAAATCCATACATGTAGGCGTGCTCTGGAATCTGTAGATTAAGCATTCAATATTCACCTCCGTTCGTAATGGGATAAGGCATTTCTGCTTATCTCTATAGCTTCTTATTCGCTATAGGTCGGAGCACACTTTTAGACTATACCTAACGGCATTGAGCCTAAACAAGTCCCTCTGCTCTCTACGGGGCGTATTACCGCTTCCCTCGGAGTTGGCGTCTCAGCGTTCTCCGATTTGGACGATTTTAACTACTGCTGGCTATTAACCAGCACGGAGGCAATCACTTTTACCTCCGCCGAGTGTTCCGATGGACAGCACCGCCCGATTAAGATCAACGTGCTCCTTGCAGTGGAGCGACCTTAACGGCCTATAATCGTCACCAAACAGCGCACTATCCCGGACGTTGCGCCCCATTGGGATCACCTGGCGGATTATCTTGTCCAGATTATCCAGGTTGATGCTGTCCGCGCTCAGCTTAACCGCGGTTACACCGCAGCCGATATCCACACCAACCATATTGGGTACGATCTTGTCGCCAACGGTCATTGTCGTACCGATCGTGCATCCGGCCCCAGCGTGGACATCAGGCATCACCCGGATCTTGCTGCCGGCCATGAACTCTTGGTTACACATATTAAGCAGCTGCGCGTAAGCAGTCTCCTCAATGTTGTCAGTGAACACCTTCGCAGTATTATACTTTCCTACTATTTCGATCATGTTAGTCCTCCTGCACTGGTGCCATGTATGCATAACGCTTAGCGTTTGCCTCATCAATAATCGTCGCAATTTCCGACTGCCACTCCACCCCATAGCCCTCTAGGTAGACATGGCCAACCGCTGCATTCTCAATCGCTCTAGCTACTGACTGGAGGTCGTACGCCATCAACCTCATGTCTTCTGTTATCTTTATGACGTCATCTACAGCAACCTTCTCCCCTCGATGAATCTGAAATAGCCTGGTGTCTAGGTTCCCTGTATAAGTAACTACCGCGTGCCCAAGCCCCTGGATCATCCTCATAGCGTCAGCCAGGCTAGTAATGTTTTTGAGTTCTTCTTCTTGGATAGCTATTACCTTGACTTTCATAGCCCCTACCTCCTTTTATTGCTTCCCGAAATACGGCGCAGTAAGCTCACAGAAGAGCACTCTCTATAGGTACTTTGAGATCCTCAAGAGACTTGCCCTTTAGAACTTCATATCTCCGATCCATTCCATCTTCGTGAACAACTCCGGTGAATAGTCATCATCAGCCCGCCTGGCGCTGTCATGGTAATGCTCACACTTATACCTCCCAGGTTTGACCATCACGCTTACCACGCCATATTGCTTAGCACAGTCTTCATTAGCAATCCTGGTTCCATCCTCCACCCCGAAGGTCTCAATAGCCATCGCTTTATATGTCTCAAAATCGAAAGCCGTAGACCACCAAAGGTCGGTGCAGATGGAGCCCATGTAGTCACCATCAGGCATGAGCGAAATATCAGTTTCTTTGTCGCTGTCCGCTTCACTGGCATAGTACCCATCCCGACCAACGTACAATAAGTCTTTAGTTGGTCCAAGATACACACCAGGAGAATTATTGCCGACAAATAAATGAGCCATATTAAGCTTCTCTGCATAGAAGTTGCTCTCGTCAACCCTCCCTTTGAAGGCGTTGATATTGAAGTTCCTACCATTCTCATGAGACTTAATTACCTTACCACCGTGCTCAGGCCAACTTACGATGATCATATTCCCTGACGGGACAGTAAACTCAACTGAGTAGGGCTTAACCTCGAAGCACGGCCTTGTATCCTCTTCCCATTTGCTGTTGCTAAATTCTCCCACGAGCTCCATCGGGCGCATGGTATTGCCATTAATCGCGTAATGTATGTATTCCCCACAGGCGCTGCAGGTGTCGCCATCATAAAGATAAAGGTCTTCGTCTGGTTTTACTTCACCCATGAACCTCATTACTAGGCGACTGGAAATTCGTTTTATTGCCTCTTCTGGCTCATGCTCTAGCTCCCACTTAAGATTGGTACTATGTGGGCAGCTGACTACGACTTTCTTGTTCAGCACGAGATCTCGAACATACTCCTCGGCTTTTGTCCTGGCAGCATCCAAGAGAGCATGAATTTCTTTCGTGGTAAGTTCAGACATTCTTAAGTTCCTCCTCAAAAATTGATCATACCTAAATATCTATACGGAGTTTATCTCTAACCTCCATCAGAATTTTACCGAGCATATTGTGTCCCCGGCCGTTACATACACCCCAATAAATATCACCCCAGGTATTCCCCTCGATAAGCTGGGCGTCGCCAGTAGCCAAAAGCTTTGCCTTTAGTCCAGGATTCTGATCAAATTTAGCAAAGACAATTTTTCTCATTGCATCGTCTTTAACAACCTCCCAGTCCGCACGAATGGCAACATCACGGCCCGCTCGTTTGGCTTGTCCAGGGGTAGGTAACGTAGCAATCTTCTCACGCTGTAAAGGCTCCAATGTTTTATTAGCTGCATAAGCATGCTCTGAAGTCGGATACCTAATGCCGTCAGCTAAGATGACACCATTGGGACAATCCCCAAAGTTTGATAGAAATCTATATTCCCCGTGAAAATCGTCGATAGTATGTACTGCTGTAAGCAGCATGGTCGCACCTCCTCAAAAATTAATCATTATGCTCCACCACAGCAGATCTATAGCTACGTACCACCCACAGAACTTCCCTATAGCTAGCCTTAAGCCGAAGTGACGGCTATCTGAATCGTTATAAATCCTCATTTGCACACCTCACCCAATCTTTTAAAGGCTGTCTTATTCATAAGCACGATCATTATGTGCCAAAACAAGAATGATAGTATGCAGCAGTAATGGATTCGTCCGGTCTTACTAAGCTGGAACCCCACTTCTATTGCGTTGCTCTTAGAATAGAACTCCCCTTCTATCTTCCACGTATCAGGCATTATCAGTACCTCCCTTGAGAATCGCTCTCCAAATATTCAACCTCTATGGATCTTCCAGCCTCACCGTACACAGTTTCTTGGACATAATTGTGGCGCTGCACCAGGCGCTTATACAACTCATCAGCATACTGGTACTTACCACGGGACTCACACACGATCTGAACCTGGTTAGTCATATTGCCCATATTCATTGCGAAGTTGCCTGAATTCTGCAACCCGTTAAGGTGTTTCATATCTGATTGATACGCATCAAAGGCTTCATGCCTATCAAGGCCTACTTCTTTAATGATATCTTCCAAATCGTTCTTCATTGTAATCACTCCTCATTATATTTTTTCATTTATATGTAACCCCGTCAAATCTGGGATATAATGTCTTCGAGCTCCTAATTTGTGCGGATATATTTATGGGCTCCTAATTTGTGCGGATAACTTTTTTTACACTCCTAATTTGTGCGAATAGACCCTTTTCAGGGGTATATGCACTCCTAATTTGTGCGCATAGTTCTTATACCAGTTTTAGTGTCTTCCACTCCTAATCTGTGCGGATAAATTTTGTAAGGATCCCAGTTTGTGCGGATAGGATCCCAATCAGTGCGGATAGGCTCCCAATTTGTGCGCTACGCTCCCTATTTGTGCGGGTATAATCCATTAATATCAAGGGTTTAAAGCTCCTAAAGGTTGTCCCTCTTTGTTTGTTGTTTTATTATATAAATATAAAGAACAACAAGACGTACTCTACAACTTGTGGATAAGCCAATATAATTACCTATATATGCTATCCGCACAAATTGGGATCCTGAAAATGGGACGTTTTATGCGCACAAATTGGGATGGTTCACAAAAATTCTTTTATATGCTATTCTTTTCCTAGAGTTAATTTAGGACAGAGGTGTGCTTGGTGGCTAGCATTAAACAACCCCCTACACATGATATAGTGGAGATCCACAGAAAAATAACCAAAGACACCATTATCACCAAAAGCCTGGATGTTGCACAGGCTAAATTTCGACCGGTAATGACCTTGGTCATGAAGCGTTTATTTCATGCTATCCTCGCCATTATTTCTCCCGAGGATAAGCCCTTTACCGCATATATGCTTAACCTCAATGAGTTAGCCAAGCAATGCCGCTTACCCCCTAATAAGTGCCAGGAGCAGATTCGTGCTATCACGGAGAAGATGGTGGGAACAGCGATTGTATTTAGGCCGGGGAATCACACCGGCATAAAAGAAACGCAAGTTCCTATGCTAGCCCAGTGCGACTACCTGGACGGAGGGTGGGTACGAATACTAATCTCTCCCGGAATGTTTGGTTTGTTTATAGGGATAAAGAAGGAGTTCGACATACTTTATCCGGCCAACGTCCCGCTGCAGTTTAAGAAACTATACTCCTTCGCTATGCTGGACTTGCTTAATCAGTTTATAGGCCAGGGGGATATCGAGATCAGCCCTGACGATCTGCGTGTTGAGCTAGACGTGGATCCTGGAAAGTATGAAGATTTTCACCATCTAAGGCAGCGGGTAATTGAGCCGGCTATCGAGGAAATTAATGAGTGCACCTGGCTACAAGCTTCATTCAGACTTAAAATGCAGGGAAAGAAATGCTTGGCGGTTGTACTCAATGTAGACATGAAGCCTGGGAATACTCACCCTATGGCCCCTAAACCAGCTATCGAGCAGCTGTCATTGAGCCTAGGGCTAGTTATCCCACCAACTGAGGATATTGCCGCCAGGATGGAGAAGCATGGATTCGAGAGACCCGTAATCGCCAGGTTGCTAACAAAGTACCCCGCTGAACGTGTGTGGGACAACATCCTCTACGTTGAGGGCATGAAAAGAGTAGCTAACTTCCCCGCCTACGCCCACCACGCCATCAAGGAGGATCTAGCTGCCAAGCAGCGGGAGAACTCCCTGCTAAAGAAAAAAGAAAGCAAAGCAAGAGCGGCCCATATCGCACAGGAACTGTACGATCAGGCCGCCCTAGAAACCGCTGATAGGGAAGACGACATTGGGGATGTTGATGTCGAAGCCTTCTTTGCTAAGGTACGAGCCCATAATTCTAAGGGTTCGACAGGAGGCCCTCTCCGCAGTACGGGCATACTTTAGGTGAAGGGATATAGTGCTGCGGATCTCCGCTATGGATCATCCACATTTTATTCCGGTAAACTATGATCACCTCGTTTTGCTGAGTCCCCTCACATACATGTCGAGGTAGAGCTGTTGGCTCCTGATCTCCCATTAATAAACCTCCTAGCGGCGATGTATTAGCAACATGATTATTTTTAGACCCCAAGATTAGCTACCCACCACTCGTAGCAGAGGTTTAGCTCATTAGGCCAATCACTCATCTCCGCCTCGTACCATTGCCAAAAGGAGCTAACTTTTGGGAGTAGTATACCCATCGGGCAGGTCATGGACACATTAGTAAACCCGTATGCCCCCTCAACTAGCTGGAATTCCAGAATTATTATATCCTGACTACCATTAGAATCTGTGTGAATGGCCTCAATAAACATCATGCCAGTAGCTTTTCTATACTCACGGTAAGTCGGCGAGGCCGCAAGTTTAAGAGACCAACTCCCAGAAAACTTATTATATTTAAATATGTCGGGGTATTCCCGCCCTTTGATATTCATTAGTTACCTCCTTTTAGTTCCGGTGTATAACCCAAGCTTTATTTCTTCCACAGCGAGGACATAATTCCTGCACAGTACTACCGGCAGATAAACTGACAATATCTGTGCATCCGCACCGGCAGGCCGGACCCTCAAAGAATTCCTCTTCGCTTTCTTCCAGTGCTAAGCTAGCATCTGCAGCGTACATAGAAACACCTCCCATAGAATTAATAGGACCGGCTGAGTTTATACTCACCGGTCCTTGCTTATTAATCTAGCCCCAAATACTTCTCCAGGGCATCCCAGTCTGCTCCACCAATGGTTTTGTCATCAAAGAACAGGTCGCACCCGATCTTACGGGGGTCGTTACTATACTTAGCTATTCGACCTGGAATGTTCTCATTAACGTAGTCAATGGGAATGTCATTCGCCAGGCAGAACCGGACCGCATCCACGAGGGTAGGGCCCTCACGACATGTCCATAAGATAATTGTTCCTCCAGCTCTCTTGTACTTATGAAGGACCCTATGTGCCCCATCCCGAAGCTTGCCTATTCTTGGAAAGTCTTCCCCCACAACTGTTCCATCGAAGTCCAAGCCTAGTACCTCGTGCTCTAGCTTCACTTAATCACCCTTTCTTTGCCTGGATTATACCTGAGTTAGCGTACTGGGACTCTTTACCAATTACGCTAGGTAAAAGTATAACGACATCATTACAGATGCCGACGTTGCATTTCGTAGAAAGAATCCAGTCTTACTGAGGACGAATTGGCGTTCAGCGCCAAGGCCAGTTGCTGGAATGGAGATTAGTGCAGTATGGTTATGACCTGCGTACACCCAGCAGAAGTCCGCTACGATTAACATTATTGCGAATACGAACAGTGGGGTCGTGCATAGGTAAACTAGGTATGCTACCTCGAGCAGCTCTATAAAAGCATCACTCCTCCTAATTCGGTTATGCGCTTGTGTGTTTATGCTGGTTATGTAGCCGGTATAGTCAATACTGTTAGCTATCTCATATACTGCGAAGATCACTGGTAGATAGATATACAACATTTCATTCACTCCTTATCTAAAATTAATTAAAAGAAAAGCGCTGTTAGCCATAAGGCCAACAGCGCTTTGAGAAGGGTTATTTAGTTCATTTTAGTATTGGGGAACATAGGGGCAAGTTCCTTAACAAAATTGTCTAGTTTGGAACTCGCAGTCTGGGTCACTGCAAGGGTTAGGGTCAGCAGCTCACCCTCATGCTGGATGATGTACTCCCGGATTAGTTTTGCTACGTCTGCATCTGTCAACGCCCCAATGCGGCACTCCAGGGATACCCCAGACGCGCTCTCCTTGTCATTATGGGGCTTGACGGTTGCATCGCCTTTTAGTATTATCTCTTCCGTACTATTCCACCCCTCTCGTACTTTACTTCTGGTAGGCATTATTAAGGGTTGCCCAGCCCTATCAATGTGCGAAGGTCACTTCGCAGCCTTTTATTGAAAAGGCTATAAATATAAAGAGGCCATAGCCGGCCTAGTAAGCAATGTCAATCTCTCCAGCAGTTGTGGTGCCTGACGTCAGCGAGTAGTAGCACACTGTTACAGCTGGGGCACTTTAAGTACTGAGTCCCATTCGGGAGGACCACTGGGTAGCCATAATCATTAGCTACTTCAAAGTGAGTTGTTTCGTCATAGGATCGTGGTAACTTAGACCAAGTTATGTTAGTCAAGTGGGCACTTCCCATCTACAGATAATAATGACAAATGTTCAGAGGAGGAGCGACATAAGCCGCTCCCCTCCCCGGTCCAGCCCCGACCTCGCTGAAACCGCACTGCCGGACCGCCATACGGCGCCAGGCCTTTCCCTTAAGCATAACATTCGGTGAGGTCAAAGTTATTCCTGCTTAGATATTATTAGGCTACTGATTCTTCGAAGGCTTTATTGGCACGATATTCTTTGATCTTCTGACCGATGTACATCCCCAAGCCGAAGCTGGCCACGCCACCGACGAAGCCGACGATGACCGATGCAGGGTCAAACATTCCGGGTTTTACTGCATTAGCAGCGGCTTCCTCAGCTATTGCGCCTGCGACTCTGTTTGTTAATACGTTTTCCATTTGAACATCTCTCCCTTTATTTTTATATTTTTGTTTTGGGTGATAGAAACTAAGGGCCGCTCTGTATGAGCAGCCCTGGAGCTGAATAGGTTAGTTGGCTAACCCGAGATCAGAGAGAGCTTTCTCCTGAGCTTCCTCTTTGGATTGAGCCATAGCCATAATTACTCCGGTGAGCATGTCTACTACGTAAGTCATTATAATCTCCCCTTCTCATTTTATTGGTTAGCTCGATCGCTAACTTTATACATCACAATCCTTGTACCAACAAAAGGGGCGTTTTTGGGGTTTATTGGTAATTAGCGAATAAGTTGCAGTACAGGTGGTAATACTAAGTTATTATGCCACGAGGCGAACGCTACATAGGGTAGGACAAACGAAAAAGCAGGGTGCTAACACTCGCACCCTACTAAAATTTATGGTCTTAAAACGAATCCTAGGAGGTTAGTTTAAACGTCCTTAATCTTCTTAACCTCTAGGTTACCTCCAGATGAAACCAATACATAGGTCTCACCACTTACCGAATCGCCATCGAAGTCACCGGCGAAGCCTTTAAGCACTAGTGGCGGGATGAAGATCGACTTACCCTCTACGGGAATCGGCTTGAACGCCATCATGTTGTACTTATGCAGAGTTGGAGCTCTGTTAAGCAGTACCGGGCGCTTAGTTCGTTCTTCCTCCAGGGCTTTCGTCGCTACCTGAGTATGGTCGATGACCTCTTTAGTAGCCTGGACTGGTGAGTACCCCTTCATAACGAGGTTCTTGATGAGGAAGGGCTTAAACATCTCCATCATCATTTCCTTGGGGAGTTTAACCTCATCTACACTCAGCGTCGGATCCGGGAGGATCGTTCCCCGGCCGGTGGCGTCCTGGGTGCGGTAGAGGATCTTCCTGTGGAAGTAGCCGTCTTTAGCGGTGTTGCCCGTCAGCATTGGGAGTGCGCCTTTGAGCTCCTGCTTCTGGGACTTGACATTGATTGGCTCAGTGGTGCCGACGATCGCGCCGACAGCCTTGCTAAGCGACGCCTGCAGATCCTTCTTCTCAGCGTCTGGGTAGTCCTTCATTCCGTGCAGCTCGTTGTTGACGTTGATCAAGTCGCGGTAGAGGTGATTAAGGTCGGATACCATTGGGCTGCCACCATCCATTGCTGGGTAGATCGGCCTAAATATTGGCGGGATGATCGGGAACTTGGTAATGACGTACTCACTGGGATGAATGTTCATCTTCTTGGCTGCAGTGAGATACCGGAGTTCCTTGAGCAGCTTGTCGCGCTTAGATGCGGCAGTGACCTTGACCTGCTCGGTAAGCTCCCCGATCCGCTTGTCTATGTCAATACCGGCGAGGGCTTTCTTG
>Ga0364910_1122_pt1 | contig 30370 bp, 23 predicted proteins | sample SorcelJu500001C4_3_FD_206970 | JGI IMG/M metagenome (GOLD analysis project Ga0364910, IMG submission 206970) | Enriched cells from Trout Bog Lake Hypolimnion, Wisconsin, USA - BchlTB.June25.5000.01.C4 | ecosystem: Environmental > Aquatic > Freshwater > Lake > Hypolimnion/Profundal zone | place...
GGCCATTGCTCCACAAGATGGTCAACCTAATATTGGTTGACGTGGGGTTATGGGCGTATTGATCTTTCTTTGGCTAACTCCCGATACCGGGACAACTTTCGTCGCCGGTATCGGGATTAGCATTTTTCTAATAGATTAAATTACTTGTAGGTTCTTACGCTTAACCAGCTTGCCGGCTCCGGCTTTTCCAGTAAATTTGCCGTTTTCGGCGATAACTTGACCACGGGCTACAGTCATGACAGGATATCCGGTAACCGGTATTCCCTCATAAGCAGTGTAGTCAACATTCTCATGCAGAAGGGATTTAGTGATGACATGTTTTGCTTGTGGGTCGAAGACCACAACATCGGCGTCACTGCCAACAGCAATAGTGCCTTTCTGCGGATATAAGCCATAAATTTTGGCCGGGTTGGTGGCGGTAAGCGCAACAAACCGTTGCAGACTAAATCTGTCCTTACCCACACCATAGCTATAGAGAACTGCCATCCTGGTTTCAACACCAGGCGCACCATTGGGGATCTTGCCGAAGAACTCACGGCCGAGATCCTTTTGGCCTTTGAAGTTAAAGGAACAGTGATCAGTAGCCACTACCTGCAGCGTTTGATTCTTAAGTCCTTGCCACAATGGTTCCTGATTTTCCTTCGGCCGGAGCGGCGGCGACATTACATACTTCGCGCCGTTGAAATCCGGTTCTTCATAATTGTCATAAGACAATACCAAATACTGCGGGCAGGTCTCCGCCATAATCGGGAAGCCCTCTTCCCTGGCCCGTGCAACTTCTTTCAGGGAATCCTCACAACTGAGATGAACAATATATAGCGGTGCTCCCACTATTTTGGCCAACCTGATTGCCCGGGAAGTTGCTTCGCCCTCAGCCAGCGGAGGCCGGCTAAGCGCATGATATTTCGGTTCGATCTTGCCTGTCTTCTGGAATTCCTTGAGATAATAATCAATGACATAGTAGTTTTCCGCATGAACGGAAACTAAACCGCCGTTTTCCTTGGCGATGAGCAACGCTTTCATCAAAACATCGTCGTTCACCCTCAGACCGTCATAAGTCATGAACAGTTTGAAGCTGGGGAATCCGTTAGCGATTACCTTCGGCATTTCGGCCATAATCTCTTCTGTCATGTCAGTAACTGCCACATGGATGCCGTAGTCGATAGGACAATCGGCCGCCTTTGCTAACCAGGTGTCAATTGTCTGGGTCAAAGTCTGCCCTTTACCCTGGATGGAGAAATCCACCACCGTCGTTGTGCCGCCGCAAGCAGCTGCCGCGCCACCAGTGTAGAAGTTATCGGCTGTCACGGTTCCGCCGAACGGCATATCAAAATGGGTATGGACATCAATCCCCCCCGGCAGCAAATACTTGCCGCTGGCATCGATTACCCGCGTGGCCGGAACATCAAGAGACGCTCCGATCAAGGCAATTTTGCCGTCTATGATGGCGATATCGCCATCATAGACATCTCCGGAGGTAACAATCGTGCCTCCCTTGATTAATAAATCATACGTCTTCATGTAAGTACCTCCTTACCCGACTCGTTTAATCTGACCAATCTGACAGATTAAACCTGCTCTCTCCAAATGTTTACATCTTCAGGTTTAGCTTCTGACTCAAGCTGTACTTTTCTGCCCTTCATGAGGAAATAGTACACAACCGCCGAGACGCCGAAGCCGATAAACCAAGCAAAATTAAACATTTCTGCCAGACTGGGGACGAATTTGCCGAGAAGCGCTAAGAACACGCCGATCACCAAAGCGATGATAGCTCTCATGTTGTAGCCGCCCTCATAAGTGTATTCGCCCTCACGATACAGGTCTGGAAGGTTGAGCCATTTTTTGCGGATGATAAAATAGTCGATAATCATGATGCCGGCGATGGGACCGAGAATTGCGGAATAAGTTCCCAGCCAGTCAAAGATGTACATGCTCGCGTCAGACATCAACTTCCAAGGCATCATGGCGATACCGATGATACCAGTGATCAGTCCGCCGGTTTTGAAGGAGATATATTTGGGCGCAAGGTTGGCGAAACTGTAAGCCGGAGCAACAATGTTAGCCGCGATATTGACCGACAATGTCGCTACAATGATGCCGAACAGGCCGAAGCACAGAACAATTGGGTTGGTGAAATGGAGTAGCAGTCCGGTCGGATCCCATACTGCTTTGCCCCAAAGAATAATTGTAGCTGAAGTAACGATTACACCGATGGAAGAGAAAATGGTCATTGTTGTGGGCAGTCCAAGCAGCTGACCAGCCATCTGTTCTCTCTGACCTTTGCCGAAACGGGTAAAGTCAGGAATGTTCAGTGACAACGTCGCCCAGAAAGCGATCATACCTGTAAGGGAAGGTATAAAGACAGGCAGGAATTTATCCATGGTATCAAGTTTGCCGGGATCGCTCAGGATCGGGCCTAAGCCGCCAGCTTGACTAATCATCCAGATCAACATCATAATAGCCATAACCAAAACTAATGGACCAGCCCAGTTTTCAAATTTACGGACCATATCCATGCCTCTGTAAATAATCCAGATATTCATTGCCCAGAAAATCATAAAGGTAATGAAGGCCGGCAAGCTCATGCCAATAATGTTGGTGTCTCCGCCGAAAGTAGCCCACGCTGGCCACAGAGCCGCGAGGAAGTTATTCAGAGCAGAACCGCCGATGAAAGTATTGATTCCAAACCAGCCGCAGGCTATCCCTGCACGAAGAAGAGCCGGTATATTTGCGCCGAAAGTGCCGAAAGAAGCGCGGGCCAACACCGGGAAAGGAATGCCGAATTTAGTGCCGGGATGAGCATTTAAGATCATAGGAATAAGTACAATTAGATTGCCTAAGAGAATGGTGAACAGAGCTTGTTTCCAGTTCATCCCCAGAGCGATGAGGCCGGCGGCCAGCATCCATGCAGGTACACAGTGGGCCATGCCAATCCAAAGGGCGCAGAAATTATAAGTAGTCCAAGTTCTTTCAGATATTTTAGTTGGCGCCACGTCCGCATTATACAAGGGACTGCCAGTTATGTCGTGCTTAAGTTCCACCATCTCATTCTTAAAAAAATCACTCATTAATGCTTCCCTCCTAATTTTTGTCTCCAGGTTTAAGCCAAACGACTGTTTTCCGATCACCTCCCCAAAAGAAGATTAGAACGTAGTGACTTAATTGTCACTCGCAGTGAAATTGCAGCGAAAGTCGCTGATTTCAGCAGCATGCCTGGTTTAACATACTCAAAGGATCGCCACCGTGCACTTCGCAATACAACCTAAGGCACTAGAGGCAACCCAAGCCCAGTTAGTAAAAAGTCGCCGCTGAATGATTAGATAAATAAAGAGCCATAGCATCGAATCCCTGGCAAGAATGAAGTTGTTGCAACAACATTCCGATGAGGAGGTGCAATCATGGCTCAAATCAGATCCGGCGAATATTTCTCAATTTCTTCGAAATCAGTCATAAATTAAGTGCCATACTGCCGAAACCGTTATTGAACCTGCTATTACAAGCTCATGCCCAGTGAGAGGTTCGACTTAAAGTACCAATAAATTCAGACTTAATTCCTCAATAACTAGCATAACAATAAAACTATTCAATTTCTATTGTTCGAAATGAATGAATATTTAAATAAGTTACTGGCATTTTTGTATAGCCTATATTATGATAGGAAAAAGTAGTTAAAGGCGGAATATTCCACAATCGGTAGCTGTTGGAAGATATAATATATAACCATAATTATCAGCCGATCTTTGGTCATTACTTCCATAGAATTTCCCGGTTATTTCAAATATATTTAAATTGGTGGCAAATACTATCATAATAAGTCGTCAAAGCATCTGATGCATCACTGTTTGCCAAAAAGTCAGTAAAGGAGTGCGATTTATGTATTATTTTTTGTTGGCGTTAATTGGAGGCGCGGCGGCAACCACCCAGGTAGGAGTCAACGGAAGGCTGTTATCGCATCTTGGAAGCCCAATTCTTACATCATTTATCAGTTTCTCGGTAGGAACATTGGGCTTGGCGTTAGTTTATGCCCTGGCCGTTTGGGGTGGTGTACAACAAGTTCCGTCTCTAAGCGGCATACCGCAAACAAGCGCCTGGATGTGGGTCGGCGGACTGCTCGGAGCTTTTTATGTATTCACCACGATTATTTGCGCACCTAAAATCGGCTTTGCAAATCTATATAGTTTAGCTATCGCCGGTCAATTATTTCTGGCAATAACCTTTGACCACTTCGGTCTGCTGGGCAGTCCGCTACATTTTATCACGCCACTCAGAGCGGCCGGAGTGCTTTTCCTCATAACCGGAGTATATCTCATTCAAACCCATTAAATCATAAATATGGCAAAACTGCTAATTGATTATTTTTATTATAACCAATTTACTTTCATTATAACCAATAATATTGCTAGGCGCTACCCCTGTGGAATGCCTTTTCCATGAAACATAGTTATTTTCGACTAATAATGGTTAATGATTACTGCCCAATGCCCTTGATAATAACCCAATGCCGGCACCCCATAGCGGGTTGCCGGCATTTTATATCATTGGTGGTTTTCAGAAGTATCATCTGTTCCCAAAGTACGACAAACTTGCTCCCGGAAAAGCAGACACACAACGCTGCCGCGTTGGATGTGGTCGCTTTGTTCGCTCGCCAGAGCGAACTTCATATGCAGACGCAGATGGGGGTTATGGACGGCCCTACCTCTTATTCGAATAATACGGTGGACAGATACCTCTCGCCGGTATCTGGCAAAAGCACAACAATTATTTTTCCGGCGTTCTCCGGGCGCCGGGCGATCTCGGTTGCGGCAAAGGCCGCCGCGCCGCTGGATATACCGACAAGCAAACCCTCGGTCTTAGCTATCTCCTTGGCGGTGGCAAAGGCTTCTTCGTCTTTTACCTTAAATATTTCGTCAATGATTTTTACATTCAGCACTTCAGGAACAAATCCGGCGCCAATTCCCTGAATCTTATGCGGCCCGGGGTTGCCACCCGACAAAACCGGCGAACCCGCTGGTTCCACAGCGATTATTTTTATTTTGGGGTTGCGCGCTTTGATGACCTCGCCTACTCCGGTAATCGTGCCGCCTGTGCCGACACCGCTGATGAAAATGTCTACTTTTCCGTCGGTATCCTTCCAAATTTCCTCGGCGGTTGTCTTTCTATGAATTGCCGGATTGGCCGGATTCTTAAACTGTTGCGGGATATATCCATTAGGGGTTTCAGCTACCAGTTCCTCGGCCTTACGGATAGCGCCTTTCATTCCTTCTGAACCAGGCGTCAGCACCAATTCGGCCCCCAGCGCCTTTAACAGATTGCGCCTCTCCATACTCATCGTTTCCGGCATGGTGAGAATCAAACGATAGCCTTTGGCCGCCGCCACAAACGCCAACCCGATCCCGGTATTGCCACTGGTAGGCTCAATAATGACCGAATCCTTATTTAACAGTCCCTTATCTTCCGCATCATTGATCATCGCCAAACCAATTCTGTCCTTCACGCTGCCCAGGGGATTAAAGTATTCCAGTTTAGCAATGACCTTCGCCTTCAATCCTTTGGAGGCATTGTAATTATTTAGTTCCAGCAGTGGCGTATTGCCAACCAGTTCCGTAAGATTTTTCGCAATTTTAGCCATCTTTCATTCCTCCTGAAATTATTATTTGCCTGAATATAGTTAGTCTTTTGCCGACAATCAAAATAAAAAGACTAAGGAATCCCTGCAAGAGAATTTCCTTAGCCTTCAGAATTCTGATCAGCCGCTACAATATATATTATTGTAATAATATATACCACAACAGATGAAGTTCGTCAATACACGACCAAGGAAACTGTGTAATTTCCCGGCTGTCGATAAAGGCCCATCTGCTGCGTTGAAAGCGACCACATCAATGCTGAAGCATTGTGTGTCTGCTTTTCAGAGCGCTTGCTAGCGTACACCAGTACGCGTCGCGGCGCGTTCTTCCGGTGCGCCTTGCAGCTGGACCTTTCTCACCAGCCTAGGTTTATCTACACTCAGGTTCTTATTTACCCTCCAGATATGCAAGATCGAAAGGTGTTTCCTGATAAACATAATAATTAAGCCAATTGGCAAACAAAAGATTGGCCGCACTCCGCCACAAAACAACCGGTGGCTGCGAGGGATCATTACCAGGATAATAGTTTTGCGGAATGTTGATCGGCACGCCCTGTCCGACATCCCGGTCATATTCAGCCTTAAGGGTAAGCGGATCGTATTCCGAATGGCCGGTAATAAAAAACTGGCGATGACTCGTGCTTGCCACTGCATAGACTCCGGCACCTTCAGCTTCAGACAAAATTGTCAGTTGGGGGACCTTTTCGATATCTTTGCGCTTTACCTCAGTATGTCTGGAATGCGGAGCATAAAATACATCGTCAAAGCCACGCATCAATTTTTCCTGTTTTGCCTCAACAGTATGGGGGAAGACGCCAAACGTCTTTTGCGGCAAAGCGTATTTGGGAACGCCGTAGTGATAATATAACCCGGCCTGGGCTCCCCAACAGATATGAAGCGTGGAGTAAACATGCTTTTTACTCCAGTCCATGATAGTACACAATTCATCCCAATATGCCACTTCTTCGAAAGGAATTTGCTCCACAGGCGCTCCGGTGATTATCATACCGTCATAATTACGGTATTTTACATCTTCAAAGGTTTCGTAAAACTTAATTAGGTGTTCCTGCGGCGTATTCTTCGGTTCATAACTGGCGGTATAAATAAAATCAACGTCCACTTGCAGCGGAGAGTTGCCAAGCAATCGAAGCATCTGGGTTTCAGTAACAATTTTGGTGGGCATTAGATTGACCAGCAATATTTTTAACGGGCGGATGTCCTGGCGATACGCCCGGTCTTCATACATCACGAAAATATTTTCACCCTCAAGGGTGCTGGCTGCTGGTAAATTATTCGGGATCTTTATTGGCATGTAAGCGCCTCCGTTTCATTAGCCTCCGGCGTCCAGAAAAATTCCCCTGACACCGGAAGGACAGTTAATCTTTTTCTATACTTTACCTTTTACCGACATAGTTTCTATTTGGCAGCCAGCAGAGCCTGCTCCAGATCGTTGATCAAGTCTTCCGGATCCTCAAGCCCCACCGACAGACGCACCATGTCATCCGGCGCACCGGCAGCAGCCCGTTGCTCAGATGTCAGTTGGGAGTGAGTGGTGCTGGCAGGATGAATCACCAGTGACTTGGCGTCACCCACATTAGCCAGTAGCGAGAATAGCTTCAGCGCATCGATAAATTTCCTGCCGGCATCCAGACCGCCCTTGATACCAAAGGTCATAATAGCCCCCGCCCCTTTGGCCAGATACTTCTGGGCTTTGGCATGATCGGGGTGGCACGCCAATCCCGGATAACTTACCCAGGCTACATTCTGATGCCCCACCAGATACTTAGCTATCGCCAACCCATTGTCGCTGTGGCGTCTCATCCTGAGAGGCAGCGTTTCCAGACCCTGCAGAAACATAAAAGAATTAAACGGGCTCAGGCAGGCACCAATATCTCTTAACACCTGCAACCGCAGCCGCATAATAAACGCCAGCGGCCCAAAGGCCTCAGTATAGCGCAGATCGTGATAGCTCGGGTCAGGCTCGCTTAAGCTGGGGAATTTGCCGTTATTCCAGTCGAATTTTCCCCCGTCCACCACCAATCCGCCCATCGACGTTCCGTGCCCGCCAATAAATTTGGTGGCTGAATGAATGACAATGTCGGCGCCAAACTCAAATGGCCGGGTGAGGTACGGTGTGGAAAAAGTGCTGTCAACAATCAGCGGCAGGCCGTTCTTGTGGGCGATATCCGCCACCTTTTCGATGTCCAGTACATTAATTTTGGGATTGCCGATTGTTTCAGCGTATATCGCCTTAGTTTTTAGGGTTATCGCTCTGGCAAAGTTCTCGGGATCATTGGAATCGACAAAAGTAACTTTGATCCCCATTCGCGGCAGGGTATGGGCAAACATGTTATATGTCCCCCCATAAAGGGTAGACGAACTTACAATCTCATCACCCGCCTGAGCAAAGGTGAGAATCGTCGAACAAATCGCCGCGTGGCCGGAAGCGAAGGCAACGGCCGCAGCTCCGCCTTCCAGGGCAGCAATGCGTTTTTCCAGAACATCGGTAGTAGGATTCATGATCCGGGTGTAGATGTTGCCCGCTTCTTTCAACCCGAACAGATTTGCAGCGTGCTCGGCGTCACGGAAATTATAAGCAGTGGTCTGATAGATCGGCACCGCTCTGGATCCGGTCGTAGGATCGGGTTCCTGACCTCCATGTACGGCCAAAGTATCAAAGCGTAATTTTTCCGGTAAACTCATTGTAATTTCCTCCTCATTGTCAGTAATTAATTGATCAGCAAAATTGACTAATGCATTCATTAAAATTCAGCTGCTTTTCGCCTTAGATTCCTTCGCCGAAAAGCCCGCTCAGATCTTCGAATCTTTGTTTTTCCAGTATTTCAATCTGAGAAATCCTATTATTCCGGACCACGACAATTATCTGACCAAAATGTAGTCCGTCCAGCAACTCACCAATCCTCTGTCGCAAGGTACTTCGGTTCAAATGCTCTTCAGTCCGTTCAGGGTGCTTTGCTTTTTCAGCACCCAGGGGGACTAGGCGAATCTTCTCTGTTTTGTCGATTTGAATAAGATGATTGTCTTGCACAACTAGCGCCACAGTTCCGTGGCTAGTACTGATGATTTCCGCTTCAATTATGTCCCAGGCATGCTGTGGAATATTCGTGCTTGCTCACCCTCTTTATTGATATCAATTTTGATTATATGCCATCACCGTTTATTCCCCGGAACTCGCTAATCATGGCAGTATTGTCGAACCGCACCACTTTGCCATTGGTGATGACAATTATAATTGTGTCATCACTTTTATTATTCCTGATGGATAGGGCTTTCGGCCCTTTTGCGGTTTCCGGCGGCGCCAAACAAGTTCCCTGACTCACGGTGATTCGAATCTCCTTCCATAGATATGGGAAAAATAATAAGCCCCTTCAGATGAAAGGGGCCCTTTTACAGCGCACACTTCCTCTCATCTTCCAGGATTTCTCCTGCGGGAATTAGCACCTTGCGCTTAACGCCGGTTGCTGGGTGTCATCGGGCCAGTCCCTCGACCACTCTGGATAAGAGTTAATATTTAATTGCTTATGATACTATCATATTATTATAGAAAATGTCAATAACCCCGATAAAATTTTCCGCTGTTTTTTTACCATAATTATTGCCGTTGTCCAATGAACCAAGTCTACCAAAAGTCAGTAAATTCAATGATATACCTCACCGCAGCGAGTTACATCAACACCCCCATCTACAGCGCTATTTATGACTCAGAGTCAATAATCCAGGCCGCTAAATCATTAATTAGTATTCGCTATTTTCAAGCACTCAATAATAACACCCATAAATTAACTTCTCTTATTTAGCGAATCCCTTCAGTAAAAACTAGCTATTTCGAGCTAATATTTACCCCATCACCAAAACCTCGAAGAAGCTGATCCTGACTTATTACATAACAACAGAATAAAAATTCCATAAAATATCGCATACCACAATATATTGAGGCCCTAGTTTAGCGAGTTGCTATATATAGTAGTATCCATTCAATCAATTACAACTACAATAGTTGTATATTATCCACTTATTTATGCTTAGTCCAAAACCCACGTTCTGCCTGCTTCACAGTAATTAATCATCTCCTGACTAAACGAACCTGCGCTGCCGAGCAAACTTGAAGTTAGTAGTCATTTTACTTCTCCTGACGATCTTTGTCCAAGGGCTTTAAAATAGCTGGACGCAAAATTTTCGAAGGCATGGGCAACCGGAACAAAACGTCTTTCATTGCAGCGAAATTAAAAGGCACCAATGGCCAAAGATATGGATAATCAAAAGATTTCGTAAACACCGTCATCAGGAAGAGCGCCACCAAACCGACAATTAGACCCGGGAACTTCCATAACATTACCAGTACCAATAATATTAACCGGAAAAACCTGACGGCCATAGAAAGCTCTACGCTTGGTGTCGCAAATGCCCCCACTGCGGCAATAGCAGTATAAAAGATCACTTCATTGCCAAATAGTCCCACCTTGGTTGCAAACTCACCCAGCATAAACGAACCGATGAACCCCAAAGCTGTGGACTGGGCGGACGGAACATGAATAGTCGCCATACGGACAAGCTCAATGCCGATTTCCGCCAGAATAAACTGGACTCCGAGCGGCATCACTCCAGGGTCGTGGGGTCCCAAGAAACTTAAAGATGCTGGCAGAAGATGGTGTTGATACACCAGTGCCAGCCATAACGGCGGCAGCACCAGAGCCAGAATCACACCAAACAATCGAACCAACCGCAGGTAAGACCCGATGAGCGGATTTTGATGGTACTCTTCCACATGTTGCACATGGTGCCAGAAGGTAGTCGGCATGATCATGACACTGGGAGTGGTGTCGACCAGCACACAAACATGGCCTTCCAACAAGTGAACAGCCACAGCATCTGGTCGTTCAGTATACCTTACTTTAGGCAGTGGATTCCAGCGATTGCCGCCAGTAATGAATTCCTCCACCGCTTTTTCTGCCATAGGCACGCCATCAATAACAATGTTATTAAGCCGCTCCTTGATGGTTTCAATCAAACTCGGGTTGGCGATGTCTTTGATATATGCAATAGCGACATCGGTCTGAGAACGGGCTCCGACCTTTACAATTTCGAAACGCAAATTAGGGTCGCGCAGCCGCCGCCTGATCAGCGTGGTATTAAACGGCAACGTCTCGACAAAAGAGTCTCTTGAGCCCCTGGTTACTTTTTCGATGTTTGATTCTTCAGGCGAACGGATGGGATAAGCCCTGGCGTCAAATATCAGGACCTGATCCTCATTGTCGACAAAGAAAATAAGTTCGCCTGAAAGCATACTGATAATCGCGTCGTTCATATTATCCACCAGCTTTACCTGGGAATGGGTCGCGTGAGAATAAAACAGCTTTTGCAGGGTATTGATCGACAGCTGCTCTTGGTTGAAGATAAGCATGTCCTGAAAAATGCCAGAGAGTAGCATGTCATTGGTCATCCCGTTGATGGAAAAAGATGCCGCTCGGCGATGTCCGACCTTATATTCCCTGAAAATGACGTCAAAGGTCTCCCCCACACCAAGTAAATCTTTTATATAGTTGATATTACTGTCTATTTCCTTATGGATTTTCATATCTATTTCGGTTGGCACGCCTTAGCCACCCCATTTCGCTAATTTGCCACTTTCTACGGTCGGTTTTTTGCCACAACTGCATCAGCCAACTTGTAGTAAGTTTGACCACAATATCTTTCAGCTATGCAGTTTGGGACGAATGCATCCCGACAAATATCACCATAAACACCTATAGACAAGCAAAAAGTACCGCTAAGCCCTCTCCTAAAGGACGTTAGCGGTACTTTGTTTTTAACACTTCTCATCGGTCAGCGGTTCGGTCGTCATAATACCCCTGCCAACACCTGCGACAACTAGCAATTTCAAGGGAGACTAGCTTTGATTTTTCAGACTATACATCGCTCTATCAGCAAATATAACTAGATCATCAAAGTTCCTGGTATCATCAGGATATACAGCGATTCCAACTGAAATAGAGAGTTCAACCTGTAGTTTTTCATATAATTTATGTAATTGACTATTAAAGCGGGTAATAATTATTTCAATATCTTTTTTATCAGCATAAGGAGCAACAATTAAAAATTCATCGCCACCCCACCGGGCAACTATATCACTTTTTCTTATACAATTGGAAAGAATTACTGAAAAATCTTGTAATACTAAATCACCTTTTTTATGACCAAAAGTATCATTTATCGCTTTAAAATTATTACAATCCAAAATAGCTATACTCAGCTTTGCCTGACGCCTATCGACTTGTGCCAAAAGCATCGGGAAAACATTATCAACAAATCTGCGATTATATAGTCCAGATAAAGCATCCCTCTCTGAACAGTATTTTGCCCTGTCATATTTCTTACCAAGCCACCAAGCAATAAACAAGCAAATGATTCCCCCAACAGGAGGAGCGGTTATTGGATAGTTTAAATATTTATAAGCAAATACCCTCATTATTACAAAAATCGCCAAAATGAACATTGAGCAAATTATTCTTCCAGTATATTTCATAATTCCACAGTTCCTCTGCTATGATGGTATGTATTTTCATTTATATCATCATTACAAAATTCGTTATCAGGCAAATCCCATGCGAAAATACTGCAACGGCAGAGCCCTGCGCCTTGTCCTCTTGCCACGAAGCCCGTTTTCACATACTACGCCTATTCGTACGTGGCTAATGCTGTATCCGCACACAATTTTGCGACTTCTTCCGGCTTGAAAACTTTTACGACAAATCTTGTCAACTCTTTTGTCAAATCAATAAATTTATCTTGGTCGGAGTTAATTCTCTGTCCCGACTTGTTGAACAACAATCTTATGATCGGTCTTGCCTGTAATTTAGGATAAACCATCGTAACAACACCGATTTCTCCAGAATCTATAAGAACCAATGTACCTACAGGGAAAAGGGCTACATTTTCTAAAAATACATCAGTTATTTGGGGGTCTAGCTTTGTTCCTCTGGAGCTAAGAACCAGTTCGTACGATTCATTGGGAAGCAATGCCGGGCGGTACGGCCTGTCCGATGTAACCGCATCATAAAGATCGGCAATAGCAGCAATTCTGGCATACTGATGAATATCATCCGCCGCTATTCCACGTGGATAACCAGTCCCGTCAAAATTCTCATGGTGTTGATAGGCTACATGAGCAGAGGTTAGCGGAATAGAGGTTTGTTTCCGTAAAATTTCGAAGCCAGTTTCCGAATGTTCCTTAAGTAATTGCCATTCCTCCGAAGTAAGAGCCTCTTTTTTATTCAATATTTCTGGTGGAATTAACATTTTACCGAGGTCGTGCAGTATGACTCCCAATGATAATTCTTTCAAGCTTTGTTCGTTGAGGCCCACTTTTCGTCCTATCACCGAAGCTATCAGGCACGCATTGATTGAATGAGCGAAAGTATAATCGTCATGATTTCGAATATCCGTCAGGTTAATTAAAACGTTTTTGTTATTCATGACATCTTCTACGATCATTTTCACTGCGCGGTGAAGGCCAGCGAAATTTATCTTTTTAGAAGTGCGGAAAGCCGTAAAAGCGTTCTTCGTAAGTTTAATTGCCTCAACCCTGGTCTTTTCGCGAAGGATTTCTTGCGGTTCGTGGTCACAATACGGGTTTTTCACGTAAACAGAATCAATACCCATATCTGCTAGCCTTGCGATCAACCGCTCATCAAGCATAATGTCGTGACTAAGCAGCAGGCAGCCATTACCGTTATAAATGTTACGGGCAACCATTAAACCTGGTTGTAGATTTTCAAGTGATAATCGTAGCATGTATAGCTCCTTAGATTAGGGACCTTGCAAAGGCCCTAAAACTTTGAATAGTGCAGCAACGTAACAACATCTTACTTTTCTCTCATCTTTCGCTAAATCCTGCCGGTTTACCAACAAAAAAGCTCACCGCTTCTTTTTATTTTATGGCAAAAGTGCCATCCCCCCCAAGTGAGTAGCACTTTTCTATCCCACTATATTTTGCTGGTTAATCGAGAGATTAACAACCATATAATATTATCCAGAGTATCAATAAGTATTTCATTTGAAATTCCGGGAAAATAAAATGCCCGGCTAAAAATCTGCTAGCCGAGCACTCTGCAAAACAAAGACTTTTTATGTATTATCTAGCAGCCTGGCAGTGCGGCTGGGATAAAACCACGCTTCCGGTAATAAGCGCCAAGAGGGCCATGCGCACATATAGACCGTTGTGTGCCTGTTCAAAATAACGGGCGCCTTCAAACTTGTCAACACCTATGGCAATTTCGTTGACCCTCGGTAGTGGATGTAAAATTATCATGCCTTTTTTGCAGCCAGTGATCATTTCTTCATCGACAATAAACTCGTACTTAACTTTTTCATATACAGCCGGATCGGTAAACCGTTCGCGTTGAATCCTTGTAACATATAAAACATCAGTTGTACTGAGAACCTTCTTCAAATTACCGGTTTCTTCGACCTTTACGCCTCTATCCCGCAGACTACTTGTAATCTCCGCAGGCATCCTCAATTCATCAGGGGATACAAGCACAAGTTCGCAGCCATATATAGCCAGAAATTCAACTAAAGAATGCACAGTACGACCAAATTTGAGGTCGCCAAGCAAAGTAACCTTCAATCCTTCCAATGTTCCTTTATCTTTTAATATTGTATAAATATCAAGCAGCGCCTGGGTGGGATGCTGCCCGGCGCCGTCGCCGGCATTAATTATCGGATGCTTTGCCGCCAACGCCGCAACATCGGCCACCCCTTTTTGTGGACTGCGAATAACAATGACATCTGCATACCCATCAATTACCGTGATACCATCATGCAGAGTTTCTCCTTTGGCGGTCGATGATGTTTGGTTTGTTGGGGATTCCGCGACAGTAATTACCGAACCACCCAACCTGAGCATAGCGGTTTCAAATGACAACCTTGTCCGGGTGCTTGGCTCATAAAACAAGGATGCCATTACTTTGCCTTCCATATCTTTCAGAATCCTTTTCTCCCGTAGAGCCTGTTCATAATAAGCAGAGGTATTCATAATTACCTCTAATTCCGCTTTATCGAATTGTGGAGCGGAAAGCACATCCTTCCCTTCAAACTTTGCAATCTGTTCCAAACAAGGTTTTTTCCAAGAAGTACCCACAAAATTTACCTCCTCATCCATAGTGCTTTTAGCGTACCTTTTAATTTCGTGCAGCAATTTCTCCTGAGTAATAGGCAGTTTTTCCATTCCTACTCTTACTGCGTCATTTATAGCATTGATGGGGCTTTTCGTCACAACCATCTCTCCTTAAATTTATTTTTTCCGCTAGCCGGCAGACAATGCCGAAAGACATGAAAAAGCCTTCTTGGCGCGAAAACCAAGAAGGCATACTTGACACAGTACCTCGTATCATTCCTTCCTGGCCTCACAGGACCAGTTTAAAGGTATTCAATTATATCAGCCTGCGCTGGTTCAGTAAGGTCCCCGGGATATCGGCCAACTAAAATAGCCTTCCCGCGTGTGAGCATACGCAAGAAGGCACATAAATAACAAAATGCCGATTGTCCTTCCTAGCCTCACAGGACCAGTTTAAAGGTTATCTTTTTAAGTTATTGTATCAGATAGCATGGGAAATTGTCAATATCTCACCGGACGGCTCCAGTGACACATAACCTTCTACACTTTTTCATTATCCATCATCTGTCCCTCCAACGATGCCCACAAGAAAATATCCGCCTTATTCGCCAGCTCTAAAGCGGCCTGATAACTATTACCCGACAGCCTGGCAGTGCAGCCGGGCTAAGACTACGCTCCCCGTTGTTAGCGCTAAGAGGGCCATGCGCACATATAAACCGTTATGTGCCTGCTCAAAATAACGGGCGCCCTCATACTTATCAACACTTACCGCAATTTCATTGACTCTCGGTAACGGATGTAAAATGATCATGCCTTTTTTGCAGCCACTGATCATTTCTTCGTCGACAATAAACTCATACTTAACTTTTTCATATACCGCCGGATCAGTGAACCGTTCACGCTGAATCCTGGTGACATATAAAACATCAGTTGTGCTGAGAGCGTTCTTCAAATTACTGGTTTCTTCAATCTTCACCCCTCTGGCCCGCAGGCTTTCAGTCATCTCTGCAGGCAACCTCAATTCCGCAGGAGATACAAGCACCAGTTCGCAGCCATAGATCGCCAGGAAGTCCACTAAAGAATGCACCGTCCGGCCAAATTTGAGATCGCCAAGCAAAGTAACTTTTAATCCTTCCAGCGTCCCCTTTTCTTTTAAAATCGTATAGATGTCAAGCAACGCCTGGGTGGGATGCTGACCCGCGCCATCGCCGGCATTAATTATCGGATGCTTTGCCGCCAACGCCGCAATATCGGCCGCTCCTTTTTGCGGACTGCGAATAACAATGACATCTGCATAACCATCAATTACTGTGATACCATCATGCAGAGTTTCTCCTTTGGCGGTTGATGATGTTTGGTTTGCTAGGGATTCCGCGACAGTAATTACCGAACCGCCCAGCCTGAGCATCGCGGTTTCAAACGACAATCTCGTCCGGGTACTCGGCTCATAGAACAAGGATGCCATGACCTTTCCTTCCATATCCTTCAGAATCCTTTTTTCCAGCAAAGACTGTTCATAATAATTAGCGGTATTCATAATTACATCCAACTCCGCTTTACTGAACTCAGGAGCGGAAAGTACGTCCTTACCTTCAAACATTGCAATCTGTTCCAGACGAGGTTTTTCCCAAGGTATACCCACTAAAATTCCTCCTCATCTCTTGTGCTATTTACGCACCTTTTTAATTTCACGCAGCAATTTTTCCGGAGTAATCGGCAGTTCTTTCATTCTTACTCCCACTGCGTCGTATATCGCATTAATGGTCGCCGGCGTAATAGAATTATCGGACGGCTCGCCAACGCCTTTGGCCCCATACGGGCCCAATCCGCCGCCAGACTCGACCATGATCGTCTCAATCTCCGGAGTGTCAGCCGAAGTGGGTATCAGGTATTCTGCAAAAGAATGTCCTTTGGTATAACCTTTCTCCCAACTTAAGTTTTCAGTAAGCCAGCCCAGATTGTAAATTGCCCCGCCTTCCAACTGGCCTTCGCAACTGTTCTTATTAATTGCTCTACCCACATCGTAACAAATTACGATTTTTCGCACGTCAAACCTTCCAGTTTCTTCATCAACAGCAACTTCCACGGCATGCGCACTATAGGTATAATCAGGATGGATCTGCCCCTTAATATCACAAAGATTAGGAACGTCGGTGAACGGTGCATTAAACTGCCCTTCGTGAAACAGCGGTATCCCGTCATTAGACAAGGCGGCAACCACCTTGACAAAAGCAACACTCTGCGCCGGGTTATTAATTACACAGGCCTGTTCATTAATTAGCTTAACGTCTTGCCGGTTTACCTGGAGCATCTTAGCCGCCATATTCAGCAAGCTTTCTTTCAACACCCGCGCTGTAACCAAAGCTGCGTTACCAGACATATACAGCTGCCGGGTAGCAGTAGTCGTACCACACAGCGGGGTCAAATGCGTATCCATGATATAAGAATGGACTCTCTCCATCGGCAATCCCAGTTCTTCCGCAACAATCTGGCAGAGGACAGAGGCCTGGCCGCCGCCGATATCAGGCACACCGGCCCGCAGAGTCACACTGCCGTCCAATTCAAGCCTCACCCCCACCCGGGCGGAATCATGCATAAACGTCAAGCGTCCATAACTCATCATCCCGATGGCCATTCCCCGACCGATCTTTGTGCCATCAACACATTCCGGTTTTGGCCCGGTAGCCTCCAGGGCGCCCCATGCTTTCTGAGCTATTTCTTCCAGCGCGATATAACCTTCCGGAACAAAGCCTGTCGCAAGTTCATCTCCGTTTCGCAGGCAGTTCTTCAAGCGAATTTCCAGCGGAGACATCCCCAGCTGTACAGCAAGTTCATCCATCTGTAATTCATAAGCCACGTTAACTTGATCAGCACCAAAACCCCTGTTGGCGCTGCAGGGAGTATTATTGGTAAAAGCGGAAATGGAATCAATCTGCACATTAGGAATATTGTAACAGCCGGGACCGCTAAGTGTAGAATACATCTGCACCCAAGGAGTCAGCAGCTTATATCCGCCACCATCCATGATAATTTCCGCCTGCTGGGCAGTGATTACTCCTTCTTTCGTTGCAGCTGTCTTATAACGCATAATTTCCGGATGACGTTTACAGTGCATTTCCAGTGATTCTTCCCGCGTCCACACCATCTTTACCGGTCGCTTGGTTTTTGTTGTCAGCAGTGCCAGGTAAGTTTCGACGGTAATATCTTCTTTTCCCCCAAAACCGCCGCCCACCATGGCGCCAATATTCCTCACTCTGTTTTGCGACATTTCCATTACTTTGGCAATAGTCCGGTAGTGTTCCAAAACTTGCGTCCCGACCCGCATGGTGACGACCCCGTTCTCATCAAGCCAGGCCACACCTGCCTCGGGCTCGAGATAAGCATGATCATGGGGCGATACCCGATACTCATTTTCCACAATCACAGCAGCTTCGGCGAAAGCTTTATCCACATCGCCCTTGCCGACATGGCATTTCATAACCACGTTGCTTTCATTCTCACCCGAATCGCTACTGACGATATAAGCGCCAGGTTTCAGAGCTTCTTCCGGATCAAAGACACCCGGTTGTTCCTCATAATCAACATCAATCAGACGGCACGCTTCCTCAGCCACTTCCTCAGTTTCAGCGGCGACAAGAGCGATTGCCTCACCCTTAAACCGCACCTTTCCCTCGGCCAGAACTTTATACAGACCTTCGAACCCACCACCAACATCTTTCATCTGGCCAAATTTTGAAATCTCTATATTCAGCGGGACATCTTTGGCTGTCATTACAGCGAAAACCCCCGGAAGCGCTTCGGCCTTGCTGGTATCCACCGATTTCAAAATCGCTGCAGGATATTTGCTGTGCAAAACCTTCGCGTATAACATCCCAGGCATAACAAAATCATCTGAATACAGTTGATCCCCCTTTGCTTTTGCCCAGGCATCGTGACGCGGAAGCGCTTTGCCAATAAGTTCAAAGTTGCCCATTTCAACACCTCCCTATCGTTAACCGAAAACTATTCTTGCATCTGTTCGGCAACATCATAAATGGCGTCGACTATCTTCTTGTAGCCGGTACAACGGCATAAATTGCCGGAAATTGCTTTTTTAATCTGTTCTCGATCCGGAGTTCCGCCCTGCTTGAGGTAAACTTTACCGGCGATAATCATCCCCGGCGTGCAGAAACCGCACTGAATAGAGCCATGTTCAACAAAAGCCTTTTGCAGTTTTTTAGTCAAGGCATCAACAACACCTAACCCTTTATTGGTCCACACTGAGGAGCCATCAGCCTGAGCGGCTAATGTGACACAAGATTTCACCGACTTGCCGTTAAGAACCACTGTGCAAGTTCCGCAATCTCCCATCTCACAGCCGCATTTGACATCAAAAATACCCTGGGAACGTAAGAACCGTAACAAGTTCATCTCAGGCTTGGCATTCGCAGTGATTGTAGTACCATTCACAGTGACCGTGATGTTAACCTCATTCATCTTCTGCCCCCCCCCCCGGCCGATTGATAAACCCCCATCTGCGTCGTTGCTCCTCAGAGTGCTTGCTAGCGTACGCCAGTACGCGTCGCGGCGCGCTCTTCCGGTGCGCCTAGCATCTGGGGATTTCTCAATCGGCCTGATTTTAACTTTCTCAACTTTCTTCCTATCGGTTATTACAAGTTCCCGATTTTTTTCAGCGCCCTTTTTACCAGCACCACAGCCATGTCCTGACGGTATTCCCTGCTTGCCCGAACATCGGTGATCGGAGATATATCCCCACCCACCGACTGGGCGGCCGCCTCGATGTTTAGCGCTGAAAATTCCGTTCCAAGCAACGCTTTTTCCACCGAATTGGCCCGCACTGGCGTTGCCGCCACAGAACCCAGGGCAATGCTGACCTTTTGAACTTTTCCCGCTTTAACCATTACACTGGCGGCTACGCTGACTAGCGATATAGCCATGGCGTTTCTTAGACCGAGTTTAATAAACCAACTGGACCTGTTGGCTGCCTCTTTAGGAACTTCGATCATAGCAATCAGTTCATCACATTCCAGGGCCGTCTTGTTCACCCCCACGAAGAATTCATTGATCGGAATCCTTCTTTCGCCCCGCGCCGCACTCACCGCAGTCACAACCGCATTCAAAGCAAGTAGCGGTGCGGCAGTGTCCGCAGCTGGCGAGGCGCTGGCAATATTACCGCCGATAGTCGCACTGTTACGAATAGTCGGATCGGCAAAATTCAGCGCAGCTTCAACCAATGCAGGCGCATACTTTTGTAATATTGTTGATTTTTCAATGTCAGCAAGGGTAGTTAAAGGACCAATCAAAACTTTTTTGTTAGCTACGCGAACATAACGGAGTTCCTCGATATTTCTGATATTAATCAACGTTTTGTTATTGATTTTTCCGTTTCTGATAAACGGCAGGGCACTGGTAGCCCCGGCAACAAGATAGGCTTTCTCTTTCTCATGTTGCAAAATTTCCAATGTTTCCGCAACACTAGCGGCATTAGCATAATTAAAGTTTTTCATGATTTATCCCCCCCTCCTCTTATTGTTTGTTCGCTTTGGCACAGGACTGTACAGCCTGCACAATTGCTTTATACCCAGTGCAGCGGCAGTGATTTCCTCGCAAATAGTCTCGGATATCGTCTTCGGTCGGCGATGGGTTTTCAGTAAGCAGCGCGTGGGACGTCAAAACCATCCCCGGTGTGCAAAAACCGCACTGAATAGCTCCTTTATCAATAAATGCCTGCTGAATGGGAGCCAGTTCGTTTCCCTTTGACAGCCCCTCCACCGTAGTGATATTTTTCCCATTGACTGAGACGGCCAAAAGCATACAGGCCAGCATCGCCTGGCCTTCTACCAGCACCGTGCAGGCTGCGCACTCGCCAATGCCACAGCCATACTTCGTACCAGTAAGCGCCATATCATCTCTGATGACATTAAGCAGCAGTTCATTGGCGGCAATTGTTAGCCGCCGTTTTTTGCCATTTAGCGTAAACTCAATCTCATGCTTATCCATCGATTACCCCTCCCGAACGTTGCCACGCAGCTATTATTGCATCCGCAATAATCACCCGGGAAATCGCCTTGCGGTATTCGACCGTGGAGCGGTTATCATCAATCGGTTTTATTTCTTCCGACACAATCCGGGCAGCCTCGCTGACGGAAGCTCTGTCTATTCTTTGCCCGTTTAAGCTTTCTTCAGCCTTCTTTATCCTGATTACGGTGGCCGCAACAGACCCCAAAACAATTTTACATCCTTTGACTCTATCCCCATCACGTTCGATATACACCGCAGTATTAATTTTGGAAATATCCGATTTCACCCTGCTTTTCTTGATAAAAGCCACTCCAGTTTGGAGGGCTGGCACTGGAACCACGATTTCCGACAAAAGCTCATCTTTCCCCAGAATATTTTTACCCGCTCCAGTGATAAAATCGCTAATCGGTATCACCTTAACCCCACCGATACGTTCCAGAACCAGTTTTGCCCCATACGCGGTCAAGGGTGGAATGGTATCACCGGCTGGCGAAGAATTGCAGATATTTCCACCAACAGTGCCCATATTGCGGACGGCGATCGCAGCCATCGTTTGGATTGCTTCACATAAAGCCGGCAGTTTTTCAATTATCAGTTCATTTCTCTCAATCGTTGACAGCGGTGTGCAGGCCCCGATCAAAACCTGATCATTTTCATAGCGGATATAATTCAGAGCCGAAATCTCTTTGATATTCATCAGGTAATCCACTTTACTGTCTGCCCCGGTTTTCAACTTGACTATCAGATCGGTCCCACCGGCCAAAATCTTGATATTGTCATATTCTTTCAGCCGATTCAAGGCTTCTTTTTTTGTCTTCGGTTCCAAGTAATTAAAATCCCGGGGCATGATCCTGGTATTTACGCCCACTCTTTCCAACTCCTTTTGGGAGAATAATCTCAGGCAACATACATTCTGGTATCTGTGGCTCACTTGTTCTCGTTAAGCGCTTTCAGGACCCTTTCCGGAGTAAGCGGTAATTCATAAAATCTGATTCCGATCGCATTATAGACTGCATTCGCAATAGCCGCCGACACCGAACTGAATGCCGCCTCGCCCATTCCTTTGGCGCCAAAAGGCCCACTTGGCTCATAGGTATCAGTCAGTCTTACCATGAAGTCCTCCACTTTTGGCATTTCATAAGAAGTCGGAGTTTTATAATCGACCAGAAACCCATTACATTTTAAATTGCCATGCTCCCGATCATAGGCGGTTTCTTCATAAACAGCCATCCCCAGCCCACGGTTAAAAGCGCCGATTAATTGCCCTTCCACCATATCCGGATTGACCGGGGTGCCGCAATCGCCATAAATCAGTGCTCGCGGGACAGCGATTTCTCCGGTACGCATATTGACTTCCACTTCAACAAAGTGGGTAACAAAACAGGGTGGGCAATTCTTTTGCCGGAAACTATCCATATAGGCAATAGTGCCCCAGCTATGAATCTGGGCGTGCTTGGCAACCGCACCGATAGTAATTCTTTTGGACGGAAATTCTTTTACACATATTACGCCCTGACCAACCGCCTCATCCCAGACAAGCTCCAAATTTATCGGGTTCTCGGCCAGCACCCTTCCGGCAACTTCCAACAGTTTTTCCTTCACCTTAGTAGCCACATAGTAGGCCGCACCACCACCGCAGTAAACGCCACGGGTAGCGTGGGTTGCCACATCATAGCCGGTGGTGCGGGTATCAGCCGGAGACAGTTCCACCATCCCTAAAGGAACCTTTAAAACATCCGCAGTAATCTTTGCGATTGCTTCCCAGGTGCCGCCGCCGTGGTCGCAGACAGGCGATATCACATCCACCGAGCCGTCTTCATTGATCTTGATCATACAGCTGGAATAATCGATTACTTCCCCTTCTTTGGGTCCACCAGTGCCGGAAGTGTGAAAACCACGAGCAACCCCGATTCCCCTCCGGATATCACCGGCCTTTTCCTGATGAGAAGCCCTTTTATCCCAACGAAATATTTCCCGCCCCTTAACCAGGGACTCCTCAACACCACAGCTTTTAATAATCGACCTGATCGTCGGCCCCTGGCCCCAGAATTCATCTCCAATGCCCCGGTAATTCTTGAGCCTAAACTCGATAGGATCAATTCCCAATTGCTCTGCGACAATATCTACCGTACTTTCAACCGCATAATTAATGTCCGGGTTGCCATAGCCCTGCAAAGCACAACACGGTACCTTATTCGTATACACTGCAGTGCCTTCGAACTTTAGATTTTGATACTTATAGAGAGAAGCAAACCAACCTGATACACACCCCAAATACGCCAGCGCCTGAATATGATGGCCACCGATTTCCACCAGTGCCCTAACATGCGCTGCGGTAAGCATGCCGTCTTTCGTCACACCCATTCTGACAGTAAACTCATTAGGATATTTGCAGTGACTATAAAAATCACCCTCACGTGTGGAGATCAGCTTGACAGGGCGTCTGGCCTTGATAGCCAGCGCCGCGCAAATAGGAGTTACCGTATTCACCTGAATGCTGCCGCCAAAACCTCCGCCAATTGCCATTTTTACAACATTCACCTTGCTTAAGGGAATGTTGAATATCTTTCCTAGCAGTTGGCGGTTGGCGTGAATCGACTGCGCCGTCGCCCATACAGTGAGCCCACCGTCAGGTTCCGGTCGGCAGACTGCGCCTTTGGTCTCTAACTGGTCGTGGTACGTCCGCGGAGTCTTATAAGTCCTTTCCACAATAATATCGGCCTTGGCAAAGCCTTCTTCCACATTACCTTCTTCGATGTTACGCACCACAGCGATGTTATTTTTAATTTCGACGACATCGTCGCCCAAAAAGACTTGCTCATATAACTGGGGAGCGCCAGCCGCCATCGCCGCCTCGGCATCGAAAACAGCAGGCAAAACTTTGTACTCAACCTTGATTTTTTCCATCGCCATAACAGCCGCTTCTTCTGACTCAGCGGCCACGGCTGCTATCGGCTCTCCCACATGACGGGCTTTATTCGGCAGAACGGTGCGATCCCGATAAGTTGCCGTCGGAACACTCACGCTGCGTTCATTGTAAACCACCGGATTTATATCGTCATACGTCAGGCATACAGCGCCCATTGCTTCTGCTTCACTTGTGTCGATACTGACAATCTCAGCGTGCGGGTGGACACTGCGCAAAACAACACCATACATCATCCCAGGTAAACTTATGTCGGATGGATACTGCTGCGCTCCAGTCACTTTACTAATCCCATCTTTCCTCGCCGTAACCTGACCTACGTAGTGCGCTTCACCCTTCATCCTCTCAACCCCTTTTACCCAGATAGCTTGTTATAAAACCGCTAGGGAATAATCCTCGTGCCGTTCTTTCCATCCAAAGCGTCTTCAATTTTGTCCGGGCAGGTGATCAGGGCTTCCTTGCCTCCCGCTTCAAGATATTTGATAACCGCGTTGATTTTTGGCCCCATGCTTCCTGCGGCAAAATGTCCTTCAGCAGCATACTTTCTTGCTTCAGCTAAAGTTATTACATCCAATGATTTTTGATTCTCATTGCCAAAATTAAGATAAACCTTTTCCACAGCTGTTGAAATCATGAACAAATCCGCCCCAATACTAGTTGCCAGCAAGGAAGAAGCATAATCCTTGTCAATAACCGCTGCCACACCAATATAGTTGCTATTATTCTCCACAACTGGAATTCCGCCACCTCCTGCCGCAACAACAATATATCCAGTATCAATCAAAGTTTTGATCGCGTTCTTCTCAATAATCTCCTGAGGCATTGGAGATGCGACCACTCGCCGCCAACCGCGCCCGGAATCCTCAATAACATTCCAGCCATCTTCACTTTGTTTCTTCATTGCCTCCTCATAAGACATGAAACTGCCGATGGGTTTGGATGGTTTCTTAAAAGCCGGGTCATCAGCATCAACCAAAATCTGCGAAACAACAGTAGCAACCTTGCGGTCGATCCTTCTTTTCTTAAATTCATTGTTCAGACTTTGCTGAATCATATAACCAATAGCTCCCTGCGTATCGGCTACAATAATATCTAACGGAATGGTCGGCAACTCAGTTGCAGCGATTTCGATGCGGCGAAGCAAAAATCCGACTTGAGGGCCATTCCCATGAGTTATCACCACGTTCCAGCCCTTTTCCACCATTTTGGCGACAAAAAAGCAAGTTTCCTTTACAGCCTCCAATTGATCAGCCATGGCGATTTTTTTACTGTCTTTTATTAATGAATTTCCGCCTACCGCGATGACGGCAGTCTTGTTCATGGTTTTCGCCCCCGCAACATATTTTCCGCCTGCCGGAATTAATTTCCGTTATTATCAGGATTACTAATAATATACTAATGATATACTATTTCCTATATCATATTCCATATATTACCATAAATTATTTTCACGCATCAGATCACCCAGAATCGCTGTCAAGGCTTACACTCATGAAAGCCGAAGAAATTTCACACCATTTACCCTCCAGTATGTGGTTTGATAAATTTGCCTGTCGGCTCCCCAATAATTTGTCCATTGCGCATAACTGTCTTTCCCCGGACAATCGTTGCAACCGGAGCCCCCCTTAACTCTAAACCATCAAATGGAGTTACCTTGCTTTTACTGTGTAAATTAACTTTTCTCACAGTATGTATTTGATTCAAGTCTATTATCGTGATATCGGCATCAGTGCCTACTTTTAGTGAACCCTTGCCTGGATATATACCAAATAATTTGGCCGGATTTTCAGAAAGAACGGCGGCCAAATCATTGATAGTGATTTTCCCCTTACTGACTTCATTAATCATAAGCGGAACCAACGTCTCAACACAGGCCATTCCAGCCGGAATCGACCATAGATCTCCCATTTTTTCCTCTTCGGTATGTGGCGCATGATCTGAGCTAACTATTGACAAAACGCCGTTTCTAAGGCCACCCCACAGCATATCCTGATCTTCTCTGTGTCTAATCGGCGGATATACTTTCATCGCCAGCCCCACCCGTTTATAATCTTCATCACACAAAACAAGATAATGTGAACAAGTTTCGCCGGTAATACTGTATCCTTCTTCTTGGGCTCTTTTTATTAACTCCACCCCTTCTTTGGCTGCGACATGAAGAATGTGCAATTTGACAGCAGTTCTTTTCGCGAAAGATATTGCCGTTTGAATAGTAGTCTCTTCCGCCACATTGGGCCTTCCCTTTAAGAACGCCTCGTAGCTTTTATCCCCGCTTCTTTCAACTTGCTTTGTCAAAGTTTGAATAAGGTCAAAATTCTCGGCATGGATACCTAGAACTTTGCCTGTCCTGCCTATTTCTTCAAACATCTGATAAATTTCCCCATCTCCAAGTGGCGGAATGACATTCTCCATTTCAGGAGAATAATTGTATATTAATTGATAGGTATTTCTATTGATTGCATATCCCCAGAAAAATTTAAAACCTATTACCCCAGCCTCACTTAAAGGTTTTAGCTGGTCTTTGTTCAATTCTCCTAAGCATAGCCCCCAAATGGCAAAATCAACATAAGCCTTGGGGGTTAGATTTTTGACCTGTTTATAGAGCATTTCAACATTAAATATCGCAGGATTTGAATTAGGCATCTCAAATATTGTCGTCAGCCCACCAGCAGCCGCAGCCATAGAAGAATGATAAAAATCCTCCTTGTATATTGCTCCGTTCTCTCCATCCCGCGAATGAACATGGCTATCAATCAGCCCGGGTAGCACATACTGACCTCTGGCATCTGTTACCTCAGCAACCTCCCCCTCCAGGTCTCCGTGAGTTATGGCAGTTATTTTTTCATCCTTAATATAAAGATTAGCCTGGTAGCTTTGCTTTTCATCCACAATAATTCCGTTCCTGATTACATGATCCCACTTCATTTATCTCCAACGACCTTTCCTGCACGTTAGGTCACTTTCAATAACTGTATTGCTTTATCACTCAGCTGCCGATTAGCTCCCGCTCCCTGTGGCTGGCAGTCATTGCCTGCTGCCAGCCACTTCCGCCCTTACAGCAACTCCCCATATCCAAGGCTTACTATTGATTGAGATTTTTTAGGCCATGTTTCGCCAGAAATTCCTGATAAACGTTTATGCCGCCAAGACCTGCTTTATGCTTTTCTTTATCGCCAAGCAAGTGATAAAGGATCATCGGAATTACCAACATTGGCACTCCGATATATGCCGAGATCCTCAAGTCTGGACTGACAAACGTATAAACCATAATGAGCGCCATCAAAAACAGGCCCAGATAAGTCATATACGGAAAATACGGCATGGTAAATTTCAGTGTTTTCGTAATGTCCACACCTTGCTCTTCCAACTTGCGGCGAAAACGCAACTGACAATAACAGATAAACCCCCATGACAACAAACCGGTGAACCCGGATATGGCAATTAGGGTAGTATATACTCTTCCGCTTGTATCGACGGTATAGACACCAAGTGCTATCCAGGCAGGAATCATGCACACAATTACGGCGTTAAAAGGCACACCGTATTTATTCAATTTACCCATCCACTTTGGGGCCATTCCGTTTTGAGCCATCCCGTGCACTGCCCTGGATGAACCATAAATACCACTGTTAGAACAAGATATGGCGGCTGTCAGAACGACAAAAGTAAACACCATACCAGCCCAATGGAACCCATACGAATCCAGCGCAGCCGCAAAACAACTTTCTTCCAATCCCGCCTGTTGCCAGGGAAAAATCAAAACCAGTAACAACATTGGAATGCAGAACATAGCTATTATCCGGAAAGTGACGTTTCTAACCGCCATCGGAATGGTTTTTTCCGGGTTTTCACTTTCTCCGGCAGCAAGACCAATCAACTCCGAGCCAAGATAATTATTGATGATCAGCGCCATACTGAGTAATATGACCATAGCGCCACTGGGAAAAAATCCACCGCTGCCAAGAAGAATTGAAGTTCCCAACACATGTCCTGAATGGTTGCCGATCAGGCCAAAGAAAATCAATATCGCAAAAATAATAAAACCGACAATGGCGAGAACCTTAACCAAAGCCAGCCAGAATTCCATTTCGCCAAAAGTTCCGACATAAAGCATATTTACTATTGTCAAAATAATCCCAAAAGCGATGGAGAAGTAAAGCTGATTTACCTCGGGAAATATACTGTGCATCATAATCCCTGCGGCAATAAACTCCGAAGGAATATACACCACCCAGTTAGTATAGTAAGACCAGCCGACCCCTGCCGCCCAAGTAGGAGAAACCAAATCATTGGCATAGTTGATAAAAGATCCGGAGACCGGCATCGCCACAGCCAATTCACCCAAACAATAAGTCACAATATAAACAATCAGCCCGCCCAACAGAAACGCCAGAAAAGTGCCTGGTCCGATAGTGCCAACCAAATAGCCACTGCCAAGAAAATAGCAACTTCCGATAATTCCCCCCATGGCAATCAACTGGATATGGCGGCTTTTTAGCCCGCGGTTTAAATGCTGCGGCTCGCTGGCCGTCAGGCCTGTTTCATCCTTGTTTTTTATTTGCTCCATTTTACTATTAATCCCCCTTTAAATTTTATCGGGAGAACCTCTGCCGAAGTATGAATAGCGTTTCAAACCCATTCATACCTCAGCAAAGAATCCTCAGTCCAGCTAGACCAAGGTATCCAAATAGTAGCGGGCCTAGTTTCCTGCCCAAATGGCTTTTTCATATCACCCTTCTTTTAGCACAGTATCCTCAGTGCCAATTAGACCAAAATATCCAAGGCCAATACACCTTATGCTTTTCCGGCGGCCACTTCTTGGATCATTTGATCAATTTGTCCGGCAAAAACAGCTTCAACTTCAGTTAAAACCTGATCAAGAGTGTTTACTACCCGATCAATTTCTTCGTACTTAATAATAGCCGGCGGCTCAATCCTAAATACCCTGGCGTTGTTAAGGGTCCCCCCGACCATGATTTTTCTGGCGAAGAGCGCTGTGGAAACAGCGAACCCTATTTCATCAGACGGATACTCCAGGCCAATAAGCAGCCCTTTACCTCTAACATCCAGCAAAACTTTGTGTTTTGCCTGCAACTCCTTCAGACCTTTCATAAAATAATCGCCTTTTGCCTTGAATTGGCCAGGAATATCATTCTCCGCCATATACTTAATAGTCGCAATAGCAGCGGAACACACAGACGGGTTCCCCCCAAAAGTGGGTGATCCTAAAATCCAGGGGTTCGCAACCATCTTATCCCAGAGCTTAGGCTTAGCCGCAATACCGGTAATCGGCAAAATTCCACCGCCAAAAGCTTTTCCAAAGGTCAGAATGTCTGGAACAACATTATAAATGTCTGCCCCCCACCATGCGCCCAATCTTCCCAAGCCGGTTTGAATCTCATCAAGAATCAGCAGCACATCATATTTATCACAAATTTGGCGAACTCGCGGCAAATAATCATCAGGAGGAACATTTACTCCCCCTTCCCCTTGAACAGGCTCAACAATGAAAGCTGCCACAGTTTCACCTACCGCAAGTAAACTCTTAATCATATCTTCCAAAGCATCTGCACTGCCGAATTTAACGTGATGCACGCCTTGAACCATGGGAAGATAGGGCTCTCTGTAAATATTTTTCCCACTTACGGAAACCGCGCCAAAACTTTTTCCATGGAATCCATTCACAGTAGAGATATATTGTGTTTTTCCGGTAGCAAGTCTGGCCAGCTTCAGAGCCATTTCTACCGCCTCGGCGCCACCATTACAGAAAAAGGAGTATTGAAGATCCCCCGGAGTAATCATCGCCACCAATTTAGCGAGGAACCCCCTTAAAGGATCAACCAATTCCAAGCTGTGCAGACAATACCGATCCATTTGAGCTTTGACAGTATCTAATATTTCCTGGTTGTGGTGGCCGCAGGAGAATATTCCGCAACCGCCCAAGCAATCCAAAAACTCTGTCCCATGCGTACCGACGATGTAATCGTCATGATCTCGCCATTCCACAAAGGCAGCATCAGTTGAAACTGATTTTCGGTATTCCAACCAGCCTGAATTAACAAAAGTATTAAAGTTCGAAATCGAATCAGAAACAACAAAATCTTTTTGTTCATCAGTCAATTGTTTCGACCGTATTAACTCAACATACTTAGACGACTCTTTTTTGACCTCTTCAATACTTGCCCGCATAATTAAATCCCCCCGCATTTTTTTATTTTAGAAATATTCATAATTTCTTTCGTTTTCCCAGTTTCCATGTAAATAGTCATTTAACATCAACCCGCTCTACAAAATATTTTGCTGGTCATCTCCCCATATATACCCACTCCTTTTCCAGTAATAATTACATGTTGGAGTAATACCGTTGTCTTGTTAGCGATAAAAACGAATAGCAAAATACCATAAACCTATCATCCCCACCAAAAGTAACTGGCTGACCGCATGCATTGAAATTGGCTGCACTAAATTGCGATAATAAACTAACCATTTTGCAAAACTATTAGTATTGAGATGGGAACTTGATTTTTTCCCGTTGATTAAAGCCTTCTAAAAAAAGCTAAAACATATTTGGGGCTCCCAACTGAAACGTTCTCATCATATTCCGCTGGGTGGAATATGATTCCATTATTAACAAAATACTTGACCTTTTTCAGCTACTAAT
>Ga0364910_1123_pt1 | contig 30342 bp, 30 predicted proteins | sample SorcelJu500001C4_3_FD_206970 | JGI IMG/M metagenome (GOLD analysis project Ga0364910, IMG submission 206970) | Enriched cells from Trout Bog Lake Hypolimnion, Wisconsin, USA - BchlTB.June25.5000.01.C4 | ecosystem: Environmental > Aquatic > Freshwater > Lake > Hypolimnion/Profundal zone | place...
CACTTGAAGGGAGTCCTGCAAGACGCGCAACATGGATGCCATAGCTTTTGTCTGTTCCCCCTTTCACAATCTTGCGTAGAAAAGTAATCTGACCTTCAGCTTCATGCACAGCCACGTTGTAATTCACTGCACCTGGAATTTTTTCTTCGAGCTTTGTGAGTTCCCAATAATGAGTCGCAAAAAGAGTTTTAGCCATGCGCTGAGCCGTTGTTAAAAGAAATTCAGCAACCGACCAAGCGATGGAAATGCCATCGTATGTACTCGTGCCTCTTCCAATTTCATCTAAAATGACCAAAGAGCGCGAAGTCACATTGTTTAAAATATTGGCTGTTTCTGTCATTTCCACCATAAAAGTCGATTGACCTCTCGACAAGTCATCGCTGGCTCCAATGCGGGTGAAAACTTTGTCTACCATTCCAAGATGGGCTTTCTTAGCAGGAACAAAAGATCCGATTTGAGCCATAATGACAATTAAGGCAACTTGGCGCAAATAGGTGGATTTCCCGGCCATGTTTGGACCGGTAATCAATAAAAGCCGCTGCTCTTGATCATTTAGGTAAGTGTCATTGGGGACAAATTTTTCCTGTTTGCACGCTTGCTCGATGACAGGATGACGTCCTTCTTCAATGTGTATGGAATTTCCTTCGTCGATGATAGGGCAGCAATAATGATTGTGCAGAGCGATTTCTGCAAGAGAACTCAGGCAGTCTAAGCGGGCGATTGCTTGAGCGACATTCATGACAGCTTTCGTGTACTGAGCGATTTCCTGCCGCAGTTCTTGGAATAATTCGCTTTCGATGGATTGCATACGCTCTTCTGCAGTCAATACTTTGCTTTCATATTCTTTAAGAGCAGGAGAAATATAACGTTCAGCGTTGACTAATGTTTGGCGTCGCAAAAATGTATCCGGCATGCGATTTGTCTGTCCGCGGCTAACCTCGATGTAATAGCCGAACATTTTATTAAAGCCGACTTTTAGCGTTTTAATTCCAGTTTGTTCACGCAGTTCGGTTTGGTAGCGTGCAATCCAAGCTTTACTGTCGCGGCTGATTTCACGCAATTCGTCCAGTTCGCGATGAAACCCGTCGCGGAAAATTTTTCCTTCTCCAATGCGTAAAGGCGGTTCATCGACCAAAGCTTGAGCAATCCGTTGATTCATTTGCGGCAAGGGATCCAATTTTTGCGTCTCTTCCTGGATCCACGAAGAAGAGAGAGGGGCTAGTAAGACACTCAAGGAGCCGATGGGCACAAAAGAATGGTGCAAAGCCATCAGGTCGCGCGGTGTAGAATAACCAGCACTTATTTTCATGATGAGCCGCTCGATATCCTTCACTTGGACAAGATTTTCTCGAAAAGCCTTTAAGGCTTGTTCATGATGAAGAAAAGATTGGATGCCTTCTTGACGCCGGCGGATTTCGCTTGCAGACAATAAAGGCTGCTTGACCCAATGCTGCATAAGACGCGCTCCCATGGCCGTCTGCGTACGATCCAAAACATCCAACAATGTATTTCTTCTGCTTCCGTCTTGAAGAGATGCTGTCAATTCCAAATTCCTTTGCGTCATGCGATCCAGCGTCATAAAATGGGAGGTCGTATAAGCGCGGATTTCCTGGATTTGGTGAATGGGCAGGTTTAATGCTTCTTGAAGATAGCGCAGCAACGCGCCGGCTGAGTTGATGGCAGCCACCATACCGCGCAAACCGAAACCGTCGAGATTGTAGACTTTGAAATGTTGGCTTAAAAAGTCATAGGTTGTTTGGTGATCAAAATGCCACTCTGCCTGTGTGTTGATGAGGAAAGGATAAGTTTGGCGAATTTCTTCGAAAAGATCATGATGTTTTGTTTTGAATTTTTCTGAGGTTAAGAATTCAGCAGGGTGTAGGCGGTAAATTTCATTGAGTAGATCCCGTTCATGAGTAAATTCACTGACCCAGAATTCGCCGGTCGTCAAATCGAGAAAGGCTAATCCTATGACTTGACCTACTTGTGTTAAAGAGGCGAAGAAATTGTTCGACTTTTCAGATAATAAATTGGAGTTGATTAATGTTCCGGGCGTTACAATCCGGACAACTTCTCGTTTGACTAACCCTTTGGCTTTTTTGGGATCTTCGACTTGTTCGGCAATGGCTACGCGATATCCTTTGGCCACCAGCTTATCAACGTAAATGTCGCTTGTGTGATAAGGGACCCCGCTCATGGGGATCTCTTGCCGTTTTGTCAAAGTTAATTCAAGTTCTTTCGATAATAAAACTGCATCCTCATAGAAAGCTTCATAAAAATCACCCATGCGGAAAAGTAGAACGGCATCCTTGGCCTTTTGCTTGCAAGCATGCCATTGAGCCATCATGGGAGAAGCTGTAAGTTCATCAAAAGAAGATTGTGTTTCAATTGTCATATATGTGGATAGGGTAAAAAAATTTTTGAGAAAAAAATCATGTGAATGAAGTATATCCACTCATGAATAAAAAATGCAAATTTTTGAGAAAAAAAATAAATATCAGAGCGGAATGCTGGAATGGAACTTGGAGGCTTGATGCCAGACCTTCCCCATTTGCTTTTGTCTCTCTCTGTGCTCTCTGTGTGCTCTGTGGTTGATATTAAACCACAGAGCACAGAGAGACAAAAGCAAATTGGAACTTAGTAGCCTGACCTCCAGAACCTAAACGATATAGGGGATGATTTTGTAAGGAACCTGCCGGCAATAAGTGTCCCAATCTTTGCCATATTTTTGTGCACACCGCCTATCATCTCGATACGCTCTTTGAAATAATAGAAGAGTAAGATACACGACATAAAAATAAGGCAAAAAATTTGTGAATAGAGCCGGTAAGCTCCAAAAAAAGGCTCCAAGAATTTCCGGAATATAATGGAAGTGACGCGCAATTCCCCACCAGCCCGAAGCTAGAAGGAAATTTTGTTTGTTCTCTCCCTTTTCTGTCGTATAGTTTGCCAAAGTGAGCAAAGGCTTTCTGCCCCATATTTTACACTCGCCTTTACTAGACCTGATGATTTGGCGTTGCCTGTCTGCCCAATAGTTTGTCAAAATGCATATGGAGCCCAATGCAAAAATCAGCGTAGCCCAGAAAGGGCCCAAATGATTGGGATGGTTGACTAAATAAAAAATGGGCGATGTGTACATTCCAGGGACCCAAACCAAAACCCCCCAGCAAATGTAATAGCCTGCACGATCATGCATGATGTCCAGAGAACCAAGATAACCTGTCTCCCAAACAAAGAATTTTGTGATGTAAAGGAGTTGTAAGGCAACTGCTACAAACATGGAATCGCTGAGTCCATACAACTGTTGCTGTTTGGCTGCAAAAGATAAGATCAGTAGAGGCCAACTCATCATTCCAAAGCGGCAATTAGTAAACATTTTGACGTCCCATCCGAAGATGCGAGGATAGAGTTCTGTGCCCCAGTAATAATCGAAGACGATATTTCCTGAGCTTCCTGAATCGGAGCTTGAGGGTGCCAAATATCCCTTTAATAAGAGAAAAAAACAGAAAATAAAACTGAAGATATTCAAAGCACCTATGATATCGGGAAAATTGTCATAGAGAATGGTGGGCGAAAAAAAGTGAAAGCGAAAGGCGCAAAGATAAAAGAGGGCAAGGGTCACCCCATAAGCAAAAAGGCCATTGGCCTTATAGATAGGAATATTGCCGGCAGGCGTTACAGGTCCCCTAAAGGTTTTTCCTGGTAGCAAGCGCATTAATAATAGTTCAACTCCGGCAAAAATGGCTATGATTTTCCACGCAGTTGTCGATCCAAAAAAATATGGAGCCCAAATTGATTTGATCGTTGTCCAAAAACCATTTTGCGCAAACACTTCCCCTAATTTTTCAAATGATCCGTCTAATGCGGTATTGGTATACCAAAAAAGAAATATGGTCGGAGGACAAGCGAGAAGTAAAAATATGGGAAAAAGAGTTTGTCGAAGCCAACGTATGAAGGTCGAACGAAGTGTAAGAGATGTCATAATAGAGTCTTCCTCATAAAAGAATAGATGATCTTCTTTCTAGAATTTTAATGAATTTTTACAAAGAAAAATAAATGCAAAAGTGAGAAATTTTTAGTTGCAAAATAAAAAAGGTTAGAGAAACGCAGGTTATGTTAGATTTGCTTATTCGCAAGCAGACTCTCGATTCTTTCAAGCTCTGGTGCGATTTTTTTGCGTTCCTGTTCAGACAAATAATCGATATTTAAAATCCCTTGGAGATGATCATATTCATGCAAAAAGTTTGCTGCAGGAAGACCTGTAAGCGTTTCTTCAAAATGCGATCCTGTAAGATCGGTCGCCTGAATATGAATGCTTTGGGGTCTTGCGATGGTGACGTGAATCTGCGGAATTGACAAACAACCCTCTTCCGACTGTTGCATTTCTGAGCTTTGACTGATGATTTGAGGATTTATAAATATCCGGTTTTTACCTCTAAACCATTTTCCGTCGCTTAGAATAGGAACACATGATACAAAAAGTGTGATGGATCGAAATATCTGGGGAGCTGCTAAACCGATGCCGCGAGATAGATGCATCGTTTCAAACATGTCGTTGACAAGTTGACGGAGTGCATCATCGATGTAATTCACACGCTCTGCTTTTTGGCGCAAGATAGGATGAGGGTGATAAGCTAGCGGCAACTTCATATAAATTATTTTATTGTTTTAATAAACAATTATATATAAAAAAGTTAAATAGTTCAACAAAAAAATTAAGAAATAGTGTTTTTGTTTTTTTTAATGTATTATAAAGAGAAGCTTTTAATGAGAAAAGTTCTTTAAGTCAATTGAAAGAGAAGGAGTCCTGCTATGCGAGATCCAAGAGTAGACAAATGGGCAGATGTATTGGTTAACTTTTCCTTGGAGGCAAAACCAGGGCAGACGGTTTTTCTGTTAGGAGATCCTGAAGCCTATCCTCTCATCGAGGCATCTTATGAAAAACTCATTTTGGCTGGTGCTAAAGTTGAATGTATGACTGTTCCTCGTTCTTTATCGGAGTTTCTGTTGAAACATGGCTCAGAAGAGCAAATCACATTTACCCCTTTTGCTAGGCTGGCGGGAGTCCAAAAATATGATCTTTATCTCTATATCGGAGCGAATAACAATTCTAAAATGCTTTCACAGATTCCGCCAAAAAAACAGAGTTTAGCAGCGGCAGGTTATAAACCTATTTTAGACACTATTTTGGGTCGTTCATCTGAAAATAAAATCCGTTGGTGTTTTACCATGTTTCCGACGGCATCGGCCGCTCAGGATGCTGAAATGGGGAATCGTGATTATGAAGAATTTATTTTCAATGCCGGATTCTTAAATGACGAATTTCCCGTAGACTCTTGGAAAGCATTGGAGAAGAAACAAGATGCACTCATTCATTTCTTGGAGTCTAAAAAAGAGTTAAGATTCCGTAACGTTCAAGGAACTGATCTCTTAGTGAACATTGCAGGAATGAAATGGGTCAACTGCTGTGGAAGAGTTAATTTTCCTGATGGAGAAGTTTTTACAGGACCTAATTTAAAAGCAGAGGGTGGGGGAGTCAATGGAATTGCACGTTACTCGCTCTCTACTATTTATCGTAATGTTGAAGTTCACGATATAGAACTCGTTTTTAAAAATGGGGCCGTTGTTGAAGCGAAGGCTTCGAAAAATGAGTCTTTTCTCCATGAAATGATAGCCCAAGACTCAGGGGCAAAATTTGTAGGCGAAATCGCGATAGGAACCAATTATTGGCTGCAAAAGTGCACGAAGAATATTCTTTTTGATGAAAAGTTAGGGGGAACTTTTCATTTAGCGCTCGGTAAAGGATACCCGGAAACTGGGAATACCAACGAATCAGCCCTGCATTGGGATATAATTTTTGACCTACGTCAAGGAGGAACCATTGATGCAGATGGAGAACTGTTCTCGAAGGACGGTCAATTTGTGAAATTCGACGGGTCTTTGTAGTTTGTTTATGGATCACTTGGGTTCGAATAGCAAGCCTCGACAACCAATCCGATGTTAACAAAAGCTACGCATACTGCAGCACATGATACAAGGAAAAGACTCGCGTTGTCATAAGCGTTATAAGGTAGACGCCCTCGAAAAAGAATATCCAAAACAAGAAGTGTAATGATAGCTACGAACTTCGACTGAAGGAGCACCCATCCACCGGTTCCAATAGCTACAAAAGCTCCAAAAGTTAAAACATTAACCACCCAGTCGCTTGGGTCTTTCAGATCCGGATCAGGAGGGCTCTCAGCTATTATTTTAGAGATCATTGGATAAACTACAAGCGCAACGATAGCGGCTTTGCCGACAATTGATTTTGATGCTCCGTTATATAAAAGACCTCCAGCCGCCATTGTGCAAATCAACGGACGTGCAATATCTAAACAAGTTTGTATGTTCATAAAATCATTCATTTAGTATTTATAATATTTACAATTGGAATGATTTTATCGTTTTTCTATATATAAAATCAAATAGACTTTTCGCCTAATTAGTTTAGTCGGAAAGATGCAGTGGAATTCTTGAACTCTGCGTCACCCTCACCTCCTAAATAACAAATTGCAACTTTTCTCTCTCTGTGCTCTCTGTGCACTCTGTGGTTCAATATAAACCACAGAGTGCACAGAGAGCACAGAGAGAAAAAAAAGCATATTCTACCTATTTTATTTCAGCCTATGCTAAGATATAAAATGCACATTTCAACGATGCAAATGAGTCCATCAGCCAATATGGACCAACTTCATCATTGACTTGGCACGCTATTCAAGGTAGGTTTTTAGCGTCAAATTCATTTGTTTACGTGCTAAATGCGTCCCATTAACAATAAAATAATAAAGATAATAAGGACGATACCTAAAATTCCGCTAGGACCATATCCCCAAGCAGCACTATATGGCCAGGTAGGAAGAGCCCCCAACAGGATAAGAATCAAAATGATTAATAAAATTGTGCCTAACATACCTTCTCCTCCACTTAATGGTTACTCTGAACAGTGAAGCATTTAGTACATCTGAACCTATTATAGCATATTTTTTTATTTGCTAAATTGGCAATTTTTTAAAGTCATTCAAGGCATATCACATTTAAGAATGTGTCCATTTAACGACAAAGGGGGAATAGTCGATAGATGTCGATGTTTGTCAAGACTTTACCAAAATAAATTTTGAGGATTCAAGAATCTCTTGATAAGAAAGGATAAATTTATTGATAAGGAAGAATAAAGGAAAGTGAAAGTGAGGAATGTCATGGTGTCCGATTATTTCTCGGTTTACATTTATTTTGCCTTAGTGGTTTTGGTAACACTCCTCGTGCTAGCGGTCTCTTCCATTTTTCCATCGAGAAAATCATCTCCAGTGAAATTCATGCCCTATGAATCTGGCATCATAACCACAACAAATCTGCTCCATGAACGATTTACAATGCATCACTATTTAGTTGCTTTGATGTTTCTTGTTTTTGATATTGAAGTCATCTTTCTTTATCCGTGGGCAGCCATTGGTAAGTCGATCGGTGCATTTGCCTTTTATGAAATGATCTTCTTTTTAGTCGCGCTATTTGTAGGTTTTGCCTATGTATGGCGTAAAGGAGGTTTGCAATGGGAGTAGCTTTAGCCTTGAAAATACTCAGAATCGATCTTCAAAAGGAAAAATAGCCATGGGGCAATCACCGCGAGATAGACTTCCCTTTTTAGTGGGGCCATTAGAAAAGCTTTTGAATTGGGCAAGAGAAAATTCCATTTGGCCGGCGCAATTTGGATTGGCTTGCTGTGCAATTGAAATGATGTCGACTGCCGCAAGCCGCTATGACATGGCTCGTTTTGGTATGGAGGTGTTTCGTGCTTCTCCTCGTCAAAGCGATGTCATGATTGTTGCTGGACGTGTGAGCCAAAAAATGGCGCCCGTCCTCGTCACTGTTTACGAACAGATGCTTGAACCCAAATGGGTTGTTTCAATGGGCGATTGCGCTTCTTGTGGCGGTGTTTACAATAATTATGCCGTTATACCGGGAGTTGATAGACTTGTACCCGTTGATGTCTACGTGGCCGGCTGTCCTCCTCGTCCGGAAGCTTTATTAGATGGTTTGATTCTTTTACAGAAGAAAATCCAAGAAGAAGATCCATTTGCCAGGAGAACAAGACGTCATGAAAGCTTTTGAAGCAGTTGAAAAATTGAAAGAAAAACAATCGAACGTCATTCTGCGCGAGATAGATTGCTGCGGCGAAATCACTTTGGAAGTTCGCAAAGAAAATTTGATTGAGGTGCTCCATTTTTTCAAACAAGCCCCGGAGCCAGGCTACGAAGTCTTGATGGACTTGACAGGTGTCGATTATCTCGAACCGGAGAAGGGGACTCAAGTGGTCTATTGGCTGCATAATCCGACAGACTATCAACGGATGAGAGTGATCGTCTTTGCCAAACGAGAAGAACTTATCCCTTCTGTGACCCATCTTTGGGAAGGGGCCGATTGGTATGAGAGGGAACTTTTCGATATGTTTGGCGTTCATTTTGATGGGCATCCTGACTTAAAACGCATTTTAATGCCTGATGATTGGAAGGGGCACCCCTTATGCAAAGATTATCCTTTGACCGAAGAGCCCGTTGAATTTAAACATGGGGTGCGGCCTAAAATTCCGTCAGAAATTATCCATGTGAAAAAAAACCAGAGATTTGCAAATAGTGTGGATTGATTATGTCAAAGGCGAGCGAAGATCTCAGTCTTGAGAGAACAGGCGATGTGATTGAACTCAACATGGGTCCGCAGCATCCTTCTACTCACGGGGTTTTGCGCATTAAGCTGAGGCTTGATGGAGAAGTTGTCTTATCTGCTGAGCCTGTGATAGGTTATCTTCACACCGGCGTTGAAAAAGAATGTGAATCGCGTACCTACCAACAGGTTTTCACTCTTGTAGATAGACTCGATTATTTATCAGGACCCTCTGAAGAACAAGGGTTTGCTTCATCAGTCGAACGATTGATGAAGATTGAAGTGCCCGATAGAGCTCAAGTCATCCGCCTTATCCTCCTTGAACTTTCACGTATTGCGAGTCATTTAGTGTGGTTGGGAACCAGCGCTCTTGAACTCAATATGTCGTCTGTTTACATGTATTGTTTTGCCGAACGAGAAAAGATTTTAGATTTATTTGAAGAAATGTCGGGCGCGCGCATGTTCCCCAGTTGTTGGAGGGTTGGGGGGCTTGCCTATGATCTAGATCCTACCTTTGAAGCTCATACGCGTGATTTTCTAAAGGGATTTCCTTCCACATGGAAAGATCTCAACGCATTATTGACAAATAATTATGTTTGGTGCGAACGGCTGCAAGGAGTTGCTATCATCGACAAAGAGATCTGCCAGCAATACATGTGCACAGGTCCTGTCATTCGAGGTGCCGGAGTGCCTTATGATATTCGCAAGGCTTATCCTTACCTGGGCTATGAAACTTATCAATTTGATGTTCCAACCTATAGCGAAGCCGATGCTTATGCTCGTTATTTAGTGCGGCTGGAAGAGATGAGGCAAAGCGCTTCCTTGATTGAACAAGCGCTGGGAAGATTAAAGCCGGGTCCAGTCATTACGGATGATCGCAAAGTGGCTTTGCCCCCGCGCTGTGAATTGGCGAGGAGTATGGAAGCTGTCATTCATCAATTTAAACTCGTTAGTGAGGGGATTCATCCCCCGGCCGGAGCTTTGTACGAATGTGTGGAGTCTGCTCGGGGGGAATTGGGATTCTACCTCGTCAGCGATGGAGGAAATCGACCCTATCGATTGCGCGTTCGCTCCCCTTCTTTCCCGCATATGGAGGTTTTAAAGAAAGTGTTGAGAGGGCTTATTATATCCGACGTCGTGGTGGCTATTGCCAGCCTCGACCCAATATTAGGAGATGTGGACCGGTAATGCTTAGTGAAAAAACGAAAAATGCAATTTTAGAATTGCAAAAATTATATCCCGAAAAGCGTTCAGCACTCATTCCGGCGCTTCATTTAGCGCAGGCGGAAGTGGGATACTTGCCGCGCGAAGCTCAAAATGAAGTGGCAGACCTGTTTGGACTCGATTCAAATGAAGTCAATTCAGTGGTCACTTTTTATGACATGTTTTATGAAGAACCCGTTGGCAAGCATTTAATTCATGTCTGTAAAAACGTTTCATGCATGCTACGGGGATCTGATGAACTTCTGGCAAAATTGTGCGATAAACTTCAGGTGAAACCGGGCAAAACGACTGCGGATGGTGAATTTACTGTGATTCCTTCCGAATGTTTGGCAGCATGCGATCGAGCTCCCATGATGATCGTCGACGAAAAAGTCGTTGGACCCGTAAAGGATGAGGAAATAGATCAAATGTTAGCTGAAGCGAAAAAAGGGCCCGGCCATCCCGCCCCTGTCGAAAAACCGGAGGATCGCCATGGCTGAAATGCGCGTTTTAATGGCTCACATGGATTCGCCAGGCCAATGCAATATTGAAACTTATGAACAGAATGGAGGCTATCAAGCCTTGCGCAAGGCGATTCCGAACATAGCCCCTGCTGAAATCACAGCGATGGTGAAGCAATCGTGGCTTAGAGGCCGAGGAGGAGCCGGATTTCCTACAGGAGTCAAATGGGGGTTTGTGCCCAAAGATCCTGCCCTTCCAAAATATTTAGTGTGTAATTGCGATGAAAGCGAACCGGGGACCTTTAAAGATTGCTTGATCATCGATCATGATCCCCATCAGCTGATTGAAGGAGTCATACTCTCCAGCTATGCCATAGGTGCTCATTTGTCCTTCATTTATTGTCGGGGTGAATTTTTTGAAGGCATTGCAAAATTACGCAAAGCTGTCAAGCAAGCAAAAGAAAAAGGATATTTGGGTAACAATATTTTAGGTTCCAATTTTTCATTGGAAATCGTCGTACATCCCGGCGCGGGCGCTTATATTGCGGGTGAAGAAACTGCTTTGCTCAATTCCTTGGAAGGCTTTCGTGCAACGCCTCGATTGAAACCGCCGTTTCCTGCTGTGTCCGGTCTCTATAGTCAACCGACGGTTGTTAATAATGTTGAAACATTGTGCAATGTCGTTCACATTGTCAATCGGGGTGCAGAATGGTATCAAAAGATTGGAAAGCCCAAAAATACGGGGACAAAAATTTTCCAAGTTAGCGGACAAGTTCAGCGGCCCGGTTGCTATGAATTCCCACTTGGGATCCCCCTGCGCGAAGTATTAGATGCAGCTGGGGGAATGTTACCCGGTCGAAAATTCAAAGCATGCTATCCTGGCGGCTCCTCCTGTGCTCTTTTGACAGCCCGTCAGTTGGACATTTCCATGGACTTTGAAACGTTGACTGAGCACAATTCGGCATTGGGCACCGCTTCGATTATCGTCATGGATGATACTGCCGACATGGTCAAAGTGGCGCATCGCTTGATGCAATTTTATCAAAATGAGTCATGCGGAAAATGCACTCCTTGTAGGGAAGGAACACGTTGGATCGTGCAAATTCTGGCGCGCATCGAAGCTGGTGGCGGCACCTTTGGAGATTTATCAGTCATTGAACAAGTATGCAATAGCATGGCAGCAACGTCGTTTTGCCCCTTGGCAGTGGGAGCTGCTCCGCCAATTGCTAGCGCCATCATGGAATTTAGAAACGAATTTGAGGATTACATTCGCAAGAATCCGAATGCCGACGAAAAACCGAAAATGAAAGTTTCCTATCCCTATTTAAAAGTATATCCTTTTGAAGGCGAAAGAGATGTCGCTGGAAAAACAGCTATAGAACAGGAAATTTTGAAGAGAAATTAATGTGTACTAGCCTCGTGGTGTACAAACAATTCACACGAAGATATTTTATGGATTTTGCTTTATGAACGCGTCAACAACAACTCAAACGACGATGATCAATTTGACCATTGATGGTAAAATGATCAGTGTGCCTAAGGGCACAACTGTCTATCACGCGTGCAAGCAATTGGGCATTGAAATTCCGATTTTTTGCTATCTTGACCGCTTGGCTCCTTTTGGTGCGTGCCGCGTATGCTTAGTGGAAGTAGAGAAAATGGCAAAGCCTCAAACCTCTTGCACCCTTGAAGCGACGGAAGGAATGGTTGTTAAAACACAAAGTGCCATGGCGGAGAATGGTCGCAAAGAGATCATTGAATTCTTGCTTCTTAGTCATCCTCTCGATTGTCCCATTTGCGATAGAGGAGGAGAGTGTCCCCTTCAAGAAAATGCTCTACGATATGGTCCGGGTATGAGTCGTTTTTTCGAAGAGAAAAGGCACTTTAAAAAACCGCTGCCGTTGGGACCTGTGCTAATGCTTGATCGGGAACGCTGTATTGTATGTGCACGCTGTACCCGTTTTGGAGATCTTTTAGCAGGTGACCATGCTCTTGAATTTATAGAGAGGGGTTATAAAACAGAAGTAGGAACTCCCGACGGCGGACCGGCCGAGTCAAAGTTTATTGGCAACACGATTATGATCTGCCCTGTTGGTGCATTGACAAGCCAAGTTTATCGCTTTCGCGCCCGTCCTTGGGACAATGAACCGACCGAAAGTACTTGCTCTTTGTGCCCGGTAGGCTGCAGTTTGTTTCTAGATTCGCGCGATGGTCAAATCATGAGAACCCGATCTCGAGAAGATCACGATGTGAATGATATATGGCTTTGCGACAAGGGATGGTTTGGCTATGAATTTACCTATCATCCCGATCGCCTGACACGTCCTCTATTGAGGCGAAATGGTCGTTTGGAACCCGCCAGTTGGGAAGCAGCTCTTTCCTTGATTGCTTCTAAAATGGAAGCTGCCAAGCCTCGAGGAAGGCTCGCGGCTTTTGGTGGAAATCCTTTGACGTTTGAAGAAAACTATTTGTTTCAAAAGCTTATGAGAGAAGGAGTCGGAGTCAATCATCTGGACCATCGCATAGGGAGCTCCTTGGATAGTGTTGAAGATGAGGGAATGGGCCCCGGCATGGAAATGACGATTGGAGATTGCGAGGAGCTTTCATTTGTCGCTCTGGTCGGACTAGATTTAACTGAAGAATTTCCGGTGATATGGCTGCGCTTGAGGCAAGCGATTAACAAAGGAGCCAAGGTGTTATTTTTGGGACATTTTGCTCCTGAAATTTCTCCCTATTTAGCTCAAACAATTATTCATCCTCCAGGGAAAGAACTTGAAATGTTAAAGGAGCATCTGCCTCGTTTGGCAGAGCTTTCTAAAGATGGAAAAAAAGGAGCTCTTTTTGTTGGAAGGCAATATTTGGCAAATCAGCAGCGGCGAACAATTTTGTCTGAATTGTTGAAATGGCGCCAAACAATGCCCAATTTTACGCTAAATATAATGGAAGGTAGAGGCAATAGTATGGGGGCAAGAATTGCCGGAATGCGGCCAGAATTCGGACCCTTTGGCAAAGCTGTGAGCAAGCCCGGAATGAATGCGGTGCAAGTATTGGAAAAGACGATCGGCGAGGGCTGGGATTTTCTTTATGTCGCCGGTGCTAATCCGGCTTTGCAATATCCTTCTAAACTTTGGTCGGAAGCACGTTCAAAGCTAGGATTTTTGGTGGTACAAGATCTCTTTTTAACGGAGACAGCGCAGCAGGCCGATGTCGTTCTTCCCACATTGACTTTTATTGAGAAAGGTGGGAGTTTCATTAATATAGAAGGGCGTGTACAGATGCTTTTGCCCGGAAAAGAAGTGCCCGAAAACATTTATTCCGACGGCGAAATTTTTATGGAACTTGCGCAGAAGTTAAATTTCAATTTAGAGCTGGATCCAGATTTTATCGAGAAACTTAATTTGAAGCGATTTCCGCTTAAAAGACCGCAAGAATTAGCACCTGAGGAAAAAACCACTGCACCAACGGCTTTGGTAGAGAACAATGAAATGCTTGCAGCAACTTTTAGCCGCATTCTTTTCGATCATGGAGTAAGAATGAAACATGATCCACATCTTATCCAGTTAGCAAAGGAGCCTAAGTTAAGGTTGCGTTCTCAAGAGGGAAAGAAGCGAGGTTTGAATGATGGCGATACAGTGCGATTGAGTGCCAACGGCAATTCTATTAAGGCAAAGATACAATTTGATGAAGGTGTAGCTGAAGGAACAATTGTTTTACCATTGGGATTTGAGCAAGAAATTCCTGTGCATGAATTAGGAGTCCGTTTAATGAATGGCTTGCGAATAGAAATTTGCAAGTGTGAAAGTTAAAATATTGGCAAGGAAAATTGCAGTTGTCAATTCTTGCTAAAAACTCATATGCCCCCTCTCAGTGCTCTCTGTGATCTCTGTGGTAAGAAATAATACGGAGAACGCAGCGAAACCGAGAAGAAAAAAAACGAATTGGAGTAGCTGGACAGTCGACAGGATTGAGTGTGATTATGTTAGTTTTAACAATAGAAGTTCTCGTAAAAGGAATTATCGTTATCTCTTTGCTCATGCTTGCGGCTGCTTACATGACGTTTATGGAACGGGTGGTGATGGCACGCATGCAATTGCGCTTGGGGCCTAACCGCGTGGGTCCGTTTGGGCTATTACAGCCTATTGCGGATGGAATCAAACTATTAAGCAAAGAAAGCTTCCAACCTGCCAATGCGGACATTTTTACTTATTGGCTTGCTCCCGGCATCTCGCTCTTTACCGCACTCTTTGTTTTTGTCGTTATCCCATTTGGCGGAACAGTGACCGTTTTCGGCCATCAAGTGGCTCTGCGCATTGCCGATGTCAATGCCGGAATCGTCTTTCTGCTCGCCTTTTCCTCTCTAGCTGTTTACGGAGTCGTTCTCGCAGGGTGGTCATCCAACGATCGCTATTCCCTTTTGGGTGGTTTGCGCGGGACAGCTCAAATGATCAGTTACGAAATTCCAATGGGAATTTCCATTTTGACTGTCATCCTTTCCGCAGGAACATTGAACTTAACTGAAATAGTAGAGGCTCAACGCACTCATTGGTTCATTTGGACCAACCCCATCAGCTTCATCATTTATATGATCACAATGTTTGCCGAAACAAATCGTGCGCCTTTTGATTTACCTGAAGCAGAACAGGAACTTACCGGAGGGTACCACACCGAGTATGGCGGAATGAAATTCGCCATTTTCTTCCTAGGAGAGTATGTCAATATGCTTGCTGTCTCTGCCATCGCCGTGACCCTGTTCTTTGGTGGTTGGCTGGGTCCGTGGGATATTCCCATCCTATGGTTCGTGGTTAAAGTTTTTCTGTTTATTTTCTTTTTCATGTGGGTGCGGGCCACAATGCCTCGTTTCCGCTACGGTCAGCTGATGGACTTCGGCTGGAAAGTTTTGGTCCCTCTTGCGACCATCAATTTGCTAGTCACAGCATATTTTATTTTGGTGGTAAAATGAGAAAAACGATTTCAAAAGTCGCCTCCATGATCTATGGACTCTTTATCGTTTTAAAGTATGCCTTTAAACGGCCGATCACGCTGCGTTATCCAGAGCAGAAACGTAAACTTGCGGCTCGATTTCGAGGGCGCCACTATCTCACCAAATGGGAAGACGGCCTAGAGCGCTGCGTGGGCTGCGAACTTTGCGCAATCGTCTGCCCAGCACAGGCAATTTACGTGAAGCCGGCTGCAAATGAACCTGACGACATGCATTCTCACGGCGAACGGTATGCTTCGGATTTTCAGATTAATATGATTCGCTGCATTTATTGTGGATATTGTGAAGAGGCGTGTCCGACCGGCGCAATTATCCTAAGCAATGAATATGAACTGTCTGCGACCACGCGTGAAGAATTGATTTTTACTAAAGATAAGCTCACCGAAAAATATCCGGGTGAATCGGGACGCGATCCTCGAAGGGAGATTTGATTTAACATGTCAAGCGTGAGTGTTTCTCAATGGATTCTTGGAATCCTACTAATTTTATCCTCCATCGGTGTTATTGGACTGCGAAAGCCGATCTATGCAAGTTTATCATTTTTGCTTTCTCTCATCCTGCTTGCTGCATTTTATTTGAAGCTTTCTGCTGAATTTATCGCCGTGATGCAAGTTTTAGTATATGCGGGAGCTATCCTTGTCATTTTTGTTTTTGTCATCGTCCTTTTTCAAGATGCGCATCAACAAATTGCCCGTTATGAACCCAAAAGCCAACCCCAATTTTTAACGTTTGCCGCGGTCGCCTTCGCTTTGGTATTGATATTCTTTGGAGCACAGTTGATCCATCTGCCGCCCTTTCAGCAGCAGCCTCCAAAAGGATTTGGGACAGTGCAAGGACTTGGCGAGGCGCTTTACGTGGATTTCTTTTTTCCATTTGAAGCTGTGATCTTACTTTTTTTGGTCGCTATTGTTGGAGCCCTTTACATTGCAAAGAGGGAGAGATAAATGGACGCTTCGTTCATCATTTACATCAGCATGGCAATGTTTGCCATCGGCATTATAGGAGTGTTGACTAAACGGAATGCTCTTATTTTATTTTTATCTATTGAAATGATGCTTAACTCTGCTAACCTGCTTTTTGTCGTGTTTGCTAGGGAATGGGGGAATCAAATTGGATTGGTTTGGGTTTTCTTTGTTCTTGTTGTCGCAGCGGCCGAAGCGGCTGTTGGACTTGCAATCATCATCCATTTGTTTCGCTCAAAAAAAGTGGTCGATGTGGATCAGTACAATGTGTTGAGAGGATAAAATGGCATATCTCCTTTACCTCGGACTTTTTTTGCCCTTAGTTGGTTTTCTGACGTTGACTGCTTTTTACAAAGTTGTGAGCCGCCGCATGGCGGGAATCATCGCCTGTTCAACCATTTTCATCTCTTTTGTCTGTTTTTTGATCGTTCTTGTGTTTTATGCCAATGGAGGGATGAAATCCGAACAATTCACTTTATTTACTTTTGTTCCCCTTAAAGATATTCATGCCGACTTTACCTTGCATCTGGATTCTTTATCTTTGCTCATGACCTTGATTATTACTGGCGTGGGTTTTTTGATTCACCTCTATTCTAATGGCTACATGGATCACGATGAAGATTTTGCCCGTTATTTTGGCTTTTTAAATTTCTTTGTATTTTCCATGCTCTTGCTGGTACTGGCAGGTCATTTACTAGTTCTTTTTATCGGATGGGAAGGCGTCGGTTTGGCTTCTTATTTATTGATCGGATATTATTATACTCGTCCTGAAGCCGCTCAAGCAGCAACCAAAGCTTTTGTCGTTAACCGCATAGGCGACTTAGGCTTTCTATTGGGTTTGATCTTGACATTTTACTTATTTGGAACAGGCGATATTGCTGAAATTTCGGAGAGGGCTAAAGAACAATTTGCTGTCGGAGCCCCAGTCATCACGCTTCTTACTATGCTGTATTTTATAGGTGCTACTGGGAAATCGGCCCAACTGCCTCTCTACTCATGGCTTCCGGACGCCATGGAAGGTCCGACTCCCGTTTCGGCCTTGATTCATGCTGCCACCATGGTGACTGCAGGTGTCTATTTGATTGTCCGATTGCATGCAGTATTTATGCTGGCTCCCATGACAATGCAAGTCGTGGGTGTTATAGGAGGGGTGACCTCTCTTTTCGCTGCACTTTGTGCTTTAGGTCAAACCGATCTCAAAAGGGTCCTCGCTTTCTCTACGGTCAGCCAGCTTGGATTAATGTTCCTAGCCTGTGGTGCAGGCGCTTTTTATTCTGCTATGTTTCACTTAACTATGCACGCTTTTGTGAAAGCCCTTCTCTTCCTTTCTGTTGGAAATGTTGTCCATATGATGCATGGAACAACTGAAATGGCAAAAATGGGAGGATTATCCAAAATCTTTACCAAAACCCATTGGTTCTTTTTAGTGGGTGTTCTGGCCCTTGCAGGAATTCCTCCGTTTGCAGCTTTTTTCAGCAAAGATTTAATTTTAGATCAGGAATATCTTGCCGGCTACGAAACGCTATTTTATATCGGATTAGCAGCGTCCATTCTCACTGGAGTTTATATGATGCGTGCTTATTGCCTCACTTTTACAGGAGCTCAGCGTTTAGAGCCCAATGAATTGAAAACTGTTAAAGAGGCACCGAGCGTGATGCTTATTCCGGTTGCGATTTTGACTGTACTTGCTATGATAGGAGGCTTGTTGGGATATACTTTTGACCATCACCCGCTACTCGAAAACTTTCTAAGTGAAGTAGGCGTGACGCCTATTGAAAGAGAACTGCGCAGCGGCTTTCTTTTAACTCCTGAAACTTGGATAGCAATTACCGGAGCTTTCTTGGGAGTTGGCCTGACCGCTTTAGCTTATACTCGTTATTTGAATCGTTTGGGCCCGACTTTTGCGCTATTGAAAAATCAATTCTATCTCAATGAAATTTATGATTGGGTTTTTGTAAAACCTCTGAAGGCTCTTGCGTTTGCCATCGTCCAATTTTTTGAACCCAAAATATTTGAAGGATTTATGACAGGAGTTGTCCAATCCGTGCAAGGAGTTGCACATCGCCTGCAGTATTTTCAGAGCGGACAGATTCGCTCATACATTGCCTGGATGGTTGTAGGATCTGTGCTTTTAATCGCATATTTTGTTTTTTAGGGGATTTGATTCATGCCAAAATTGATGTGGTTGTTTATTATTCCGTTTTTATCTTCTTTCCTGGCATTTGTTTTTCCCCCGATTTCAGGAAAACATAAAAAGTACTTGGCTACAGCCTTGAGCTTTCTTCCTTTATTGATATTGCTGATATTTGGATTTAACAATTGGATAGGCGACCGTGTGGAGTATGCTTGGCTTCCTCCTCTCTCCATTGAATTTTATTTAAAAGTAGATTCTCTATCTCTTCTTTTTTTGTACTTAACAGCCATCATTGTTCCTATCACCCTTTTAGCAGTTCGAAGCGATGACCTTCCTTTTCCCAATACTTTCTATGGCTTTGTTTTGTTGCTTCAGGGATTGTTGATAGGTTTTTTCACAGCTCGAGATCTTGTGGTGTTTGCAATTTTTTGGGAAGCGATGCTGTTTCCAGTCTATTTTATCATCACTCTTTGGGGTAAAGATCATAGGCGAACGGCAGCCCTGAAGTTTTTAATCTATATGATTGCAGGATCCTCCTTAATGATTGCAGCTGTTCTGGCACTTTATTTTGCCTCCGTTGCCAACCATGGAGCCGGGACTTTTAACTTGGATGTGCTTGCTGGGATTGCTTCTCATGCCCCTTATGCTGCTTGGATTTGCGCTATTTTCGTCATCGCGTTTTCAGTCAAGACCCCTCTTTTTCCTTTTCATGGCTGGCTGCCGGATGCCTATTATGAAGCTTCAACTTCGGGAACGATTCTCTTGTCTGCATTACTCTCTAAAGCAGGAATTTATGGTTTTCTTCGGATTGGTTTGGGCCTTTTTCCCGATATCATGAGGGAGTGGAGTCCTTTGCTGCTTGGATTAGCCATCACGGGTGTGTTATATGGAGGACTTGCTGCTTGGATGCAAAGCGATTACAAACGCTTGATTGCTTATTCGAGTTTTTCACATGTCAATTTTATTTTGGCAGGAATTTTTGTTTGGGATATTGCGGCTCATGAAGGAGCGATCTTGCAGGCTTTGAACCATGGCATAACCATTACGGGCCTTTTCTTAGTTGCGGGATGGTTGGAAGAACGTCTGGGCTCGACTGCGATGGGACCATTTAGCGGTATTGCCAAATTTTTGCCGCAGCTTTGTTGGCTCACGATGATTTTTGTGTTGTCTTCTGTCGCTTTGCCGGGGACAAACAGTTTTATTGGGGAACTTCTGATTCTTTTCGGTCTTTTTGGAGAGCATCCGTGGCTAACTTTCATTCTCGGACTTACAGTGATTCTTTCTGTCATTTACATGCTGCGCTGGATGCAAAACGTCTATTTTGATGCCCCCAAGGGATCTTTGCATGGCATACGATCGGATATTCGAATTAAAGAGCTTGCAATTGCTGCTCCGCTCGTTATTTTGATTTTATGGGTTGGGATTTATCCGAATCCAGTATTACAAAAAGTCATTCCTGCTGCTGAAAAAGATATTAGTGTTGCGAGCGTATCTTCAAATAAAATTCTTTTAAATCTTGAGATGCTCTCTAAACTGGAGGAGCAATGAACACGGTGTTGAGAACGATTGATTTTGCTTCTTTGAGTCCTCTATTAATTTTGCTTGCAGCCGCCTTGGTGTTGCTTTTGCTAGAAGCTTTTGCAGATAAAGCAGCGAAAAAATGTTCTTTTTATGTGACAATCTTCTCTCTTCTACTTGCTTTGGTTGCTGCAATCACGGCACCGTCCAGCGATAATTCGCTTTTGACTCCTTGGTTTCGATTTGATTCGTTAGCACTTTTTTTACTGTGTTGTTTTTGGGCATTGGGCTTGCTTCGGCATTTCTGACAGACTCCTTCTTTCAGCGATATGAGGCGACGCAGGGCGAATATTATTTTCTTCTTATTTCAGCAATATTTGGACTTATTTTGATTGGAGCCGCAGCTGATTTCTTGACATTGTTTTTAGGGCTTGAAACGCTATCGATTGCTTCTTACGTGTTATGCGCTTATATGAAGAAATGGGAAATTTCCGGCGAGACGGCTATTAAATATTTTTTGATTGGTGCATTGGCTACAGCTTTTTTACTTTATGGAATTGCTCTTATTTACGGCGCTTTAGGAACGACAAATTTTTCTGGCATGTTGGAAGCCTATCACGCCATATCAGCAAGTTCTAAACAAGCTCTTTTCTTAGGAGGAATTGCTTTAGTGACGCTAGGATTGGCGTTTAAGGCTGCTATTGTGCCTTTCCATGTATGGGCGCCTGATGTTTATGATGGCGCGCCTAATCCAGTCACTACCTTTATGGCTGTAGGAACAAAGGCAGGGGCTTTTGCCGCCTTTGCACGTGTTTTCTTGGTTACTTTGCCTCAATTTGACCCTTTATGGAATCAAGGAGTTGCTTGGCTTGCCATTATAACGATGATCTATGCAAACATTGTTGCATTGCGTCAAGTGCAGCTGCGTCGTTTTTTCGCTTATTCGGGGATTTCTCACGCTGGTTTTATGCTTATGCCAATTGTTGCGGATACCTCAGAAGCTCTTCCCGCACTTGAATTTTATCTGGTTGTTTACTCGTTGGCGACCTTGGGGTGCTTTGCAATTCTTGCCATTCTCGATCACGGCAGCAAGGGAGCTTTTATTAAAGATTTACATGGATTGTTTAAACGCTCGCCTTTTCTTGCTGGAGTATTTGCTCTTTGTCTTTTGACTTTGGCTGGCATTCCTCCTACAGCAGGATTTTTCGCTAAATTTTATGTCTTTAAGCTTGCCTTTCAAGCGGGTTATTACGCCTTAGTCATTGTAGGGCTTTTAACTGCAATTCTTGCGGTCTTTTACTATTTGCGTATTGTATCCGTGATGTTTTCAGAAGCGCCGACGGAAGCAACTTCGCCTGCTCGCTCTTGGCCTGCAGCTGTTGTAGGTACGGCTACTTTTGTTGCGATCCTTTTTTTCTCTCTTTTCCCGGATCCCTTGTTAGCTTTGCTGACGATTGGAGGCAAATGAGAAAAATGCATTAAGCTAAGCGCGTGGGGAGAGCTTAAACCAATCACCTTTTGTCTCTCTCTGTGCTCTCTGTGTGCTCTGTGGTTGATAATGAACCACAGAGCGCACAGAGAGCACAGAAAGAGACAAAATGGTCTGGGACCATGCTTGCAAGGATATACATCGTGTTGTGAGGACAAAAAAAATAGCTATCCCCATTTGCTTTTGTCTCTCTCTGTGCTCTCTGTGTGCTCTGTGGTTGATAATAAACCACAGAGCACACAGAGAGCACAGAGAGAGACAAAAGGTGATTGGGTTAAGCTCTCCCCGACTAACCGTCTCCACATTCAGATGACGAATCCTCAGATTCTGGGGAGCATGCTTGTTCTTGACAACACTTTGTGATATCCCATCCTCCGCCCAAAGCTTTATAAAGGGAAACAAAATGTAACAATAAATCTATTTGACTCTGAAGATAACCGTCTTGAGCAGATAGTAAAGAACGATGGGTCGATAAGACTTCAATATAGTCTTTAATACCTCTTTGGTATAGCTGTAAGGTCAGTTGATAAGCCGTTATGTCTATGGCTTGAGAATTGTTCAAGTGGCCGTTCCTCTCCCATTCATATCGAAAGGAAGCCATTGCATTTTCCGCTTCTTCTAAAGCTTCCAAAACCGTCTTTTGATATTCAAACAAAGCTTGCTGTGCTTGAATTTTATTTAATTCAACATCTTGTGTAAGCAATCGGCTATTTAAAATCGGAAAAAGGAGCTGGGGTGCTGCAAACCAAGTGGGGCTGCTGCCATTTGTAAAGGATCGCAAACGCGTCCCAACTTCCCCAACAAATCCGTAGAGGGAGAAACGGGGAAATAGCGCTGCGACAGCACTTCCAACAGATTCCGTTGCTGCAGCCAAATTTCGTTCTGCTCTGCGGATATCGGGACGCTTCCTCAATAAATCTGATGGAAGACCAATGGGTTTTTCATAGGGGAGTTGCGGCAGCTGTTGAATTTCACACAGTTCTGGATATAACTCACCAGGCGCACAGCCTAACAAAACGGAAAGGCGATGAATGGCTTTATCAGTAGAAAGTTCAAGCAACGGCTTTTGTGAAATAAGTAAACTTAATTGCTCCTCTGCTTGCAACAGGTCAATTGCGCTTGCCCAGCCTATATCTACAAGCTGGTGCGTCAGATGAATGCTCTCTTTCTGATCTTCGATATTTTCTAAAATCATCTGGGTGCGCAGTTGCAGTCCCCTCAGCTCAATGTAATTGCGCGCAATTTCAGCTGATAGGGTGACCCACACATCGCATAAACTTTCTTCTGCTGACTCTAATTTCGCTTGTGCAGCATTCTCTTCGTGTTTATTGTATCCGAAAAGATCAATTTCCCAGTTAGCATCAAATCCGACTTCAAAAAAATTGTAGTTTCTTTTTGGATGCTTGCGATGAGCCCCTAAAATTCCGCTGCGGAGAACATCTTTACTCATATAGAGATGGCCGCCGGTCACTGATCCGTCGACGTGGGGATAGCGCTCAGCTTCTTTGCCTTTCCTGGCGAGACGAGCTTCCAATATGCGGGTTCCTGCGAGAAATAAGTCTAAGTTTTGTTGAGCAGCTCTTTGCATCAGAGAATTTAAGAGGGGATCATTTAACGATTCCCACCAAGTGAAGCAATCAGATTCGGCAGCACTCATCCCGTCGGAAGGGGGAGTGTGCCATTCGCAGGGAACATCCATTTTGGGGGGCTCATATTTGGGCCCAACCGTGCATCCGGTGAGCAAGCCCAGCATTGAAATCTGCCAAAAATATACACTGCGTATTAGATTTCTCATGAGGGAAACTCAGCTTCAATAAAGACATCCATTTGCTGACCGACAAAAATGTTATGTGCTTTTTGTTTAATAAGATAAATGACTTGCAAGACGCGCGTGTCCACAACTTCGGTGATTTCATTGGTTAAATTCTGTTTATTTACGAGAAATGGTTCCAATCGTACAAATTCAAGGGGAAATTCAATACGAGCATCGCCCCTCAAAAAAGCAACGGCAGGAGCATCCGAGCGAAAATAGGGGGTATCGAATTGATTGATGCTGACCTTTAAGTACATTTCATTGGTATTCCCTACAATCATCAGGGGATTGCTGGCACTGACCGTTAACGGATATTCCCCTTCATGAATTTTAATCTGCAAGACTTTGCCGTCAATAGGAGAACGGATCATCGTGCGTTGGATTTCCGCTTGTATCCTTTCAACGTTTGTTTTAGCTTGTTGGACTTCAAGAGAAGCGATTGTAAGATCGGGTTTCCATGTTCCGGCTTTGATTTTATTCAAGTTGGCCAAAGCTTCCTGCCAGCGTGCCTGTGCCTGTTCGAAGCTGAATCGCTGGCGGTTGATTTGTTCCAAGCTCATTGCCCGAGTGTCTTCGAGTCCTTTCACTCTATTATATTGGTCTTGGGTTTGATTCAATTCCACTTGAGCAATTTTTAAGCCTGCTTCAGCCGCTACAAGATCTTCGTGGCGTGGCAAATCTTCCATTCTTTTTAATTTTGCTTTGGCGATTTCATAATCTGCTTGGCGACTTGCAAGTTCTGCTTGAAGATCTTGATCTTCTAACTTAAAGAGCACCTCGTTTTTTTTGACTTGCTGTCCGACAACGACTAAGACTTTCTCTACTACACGGTTGAGGGGTGTGCCAATTGCAATGTTGTCGCTGCTGGCTTCAACAACTCCCACGCCGGAAATATAGGATTTAAAAGGGGGCAGAGGACGATTGGTTAGAATTTCCGGAGGAGGGGCCGGCGGTTTGACCGTCTGCCACATCGAATAAAATATTAAAAACACGCAAAGGAGAGTAATCAAAACTATCCACAAAAAGTAATTTCTATTCATGTTTTTAACCTACGATTTGACCGTCATTCATATAGATAATGCTATCAGCAAAAGGAAATGTTCTCTGATCATGTGTCACAACTAATACGGCTCTGTCGGATTGTAAAACCTTTTCACGCAACAGTTCCATAATTTCGTGGCCTGAAGTTTGATCCAGCGCACTTGTCGGCTCATCACAAACCAGAATTTTAGAATCGTTAATCATTGCCCTTGCAATCGCTATACGTTGTTGCTGTCCGTTGGATAGTTGCTTGGGCGAAGCATGGCAGCGCTGTTTTAAATGCACGCGATCTAAAAGCTCCATGGCTTTATCCGATGCAACTTTTTTATTGACGTCAGCAATAATCAGAGGAAGCATGATGTTTTCGGCGCACGTCAGGCTAGGTATCAAATACAGGGATTGAAAAACAATCCCCAGATTTTCACGGCAAAATTTCGCTCTTTCCGCCTCCGACATCTTCCTTATGTCTTGATTCAATAAATAGAGCTCTCCTTGATCAGGTGTCAAAATAGTGGTAATAATAGAGAGTAGTGTCGTTTTTCCGGATCCCGAAGGCCCCACCAATAAGGTGAGCTTCCCTTGATAGACATCTAAATTAATGTCTCTCAAAGCTTCTACTCGATTTTCTTTATCACCATAATGTTTTTTGATGCCTCTGCAGCGTATGGCAATTTCGGGCATTGTGAGGAACTCCTTTTATCTCAAATATTTCTAACATTCACTTGATAAGATTAATTTCCCATCAAAGATTTGGGATCCGCTCGAAAAACTTTACTTATGCTCAAAAGGGCCGTTAAAACGCAAATGACCAATACAAGGAGTCCAGTAAAAACTAAAAGCTGCCATGGAAAGAGGAAAGCCAATGTGGTATCTTCAATTGCTAAGCCCCATAAAATCGTCGCCCCAATGCCCAGAAAAAAGCCAATGATCCCAACAATCAATGCCTGAATCATGATCATGTGCAAAATCATGTGTTGCGTTCCACCAATAGCCTTAATTAAGGCATAATACATAATGTTCTCAAGTGTCATGATGTAAAAAATCTGTCCTGCGATCGAAAAACCAACGATAAAGCCCAGAGCTACCGATAATCCAAAATTGATCAAAATGCCCGTTTCTAAAAAGGTTTTAATAATTCCCCATTTAAACTGTTCCCTTGTCAAAGCTTTTAATCCGGGATAAGCATTAATCCGATTGCAAACTTCTTGAACATCCGCCCCAGGTGCAGTTTTAGTTGCAATAAATCCTAAATCATTAACTGTAAAAGAAGTAAATCGACGAAAGTTGTTGAGAGACGTAAAAATGATCGGTTGTGGATAAAATCCCTGTGTAATTCTGCATATACCAACAACCACTGCTCTGTGATTATTTATTTCAAGCTCGCTGCCAATCCCGATCGGCTGTTTCGTTCCGTTTGCAAGAGTCGTCGCCAATAATCCTTCTGCAGAATAAACATCGACAATAATTCCTCCTTCTCGGCGTAAATCTTGGACTTTTCCTTCCAGCATATGAGTAGGTGCACCAATCAAGCTAGCATCGTCAATTCCATAGATTTGAGCGATTTGAAAAACTCCTGAGTGTGTCGCTAAGGGAATATGAGTCACGTTGATGGGAACTGCCCATTCAACTTGGGGGACGCTCCGAACGATATCGAGGTTGCCCTCAGGCATTCCGCGTACCCGTTCATCACTTTCAGTTGATGGGTCCATGACCCAAATGTTCGGCGATGGAATGTCGGTGATTGTCCTGTAAGATCTTGAAATTAAGCCTAAAAAGATGGCCGATTGTTGCGAAATCAATAGCGTTGCCAAGAAAATGCCAAAAACGACGCCAATAAAAGAGGCTCTATTTCCAATTAACATTTTAAGGGCTATGCCGATCATATTATCATACGTGTTAAAGATAAAATTTTAATCTATCAAAGAAAAACTCCTTTGCCAATCATAATTTCGCGATTCTTGGTAATAAGAGATTTTGAATAGGTTCTAAGAGTGCATTCGTTTTGATTCTTCTACAGCATCTAAGGGAATAGAACCTTGATAGAGATGATAGTATTTATTTGTGCCGCCCGGATTGGCTTCATAGCGTAATTCTCCGGGTAGCCGAGATGTATTCAATTTCAATACAATAAATTCTTTGTTGCCGCTCCAAAATTTTGCGATGATTTTATCGAGTTGTTCTGCTGTTGAAAGATGAATGAATTTTTTATCCGCAGGGGATAGTTTCACGGATGATCGGTTTTCGCTTTCCTTCCAATCTTCTACCGAAAGCACTTTATACAGATAGGGAGGAGGCATTTGACGCTCTTTAATTATTTTAGACGATTGTTCAGTTTCCTCTATGGCCGATGCCAGCAATGGGAAACCGGCTATGGCAATAGTCATGAAAAGAGAAAGAAATTTGAAACTAAACATCTGTACCAATTTACCCCGGTTCTTCATTATATGCGTGATTTATTAAGTATTAAGCCTATGGATCTAAAGATCTAATAACTTGCCTCCGTCTTCTGTTGCAGCAAAAATCTTCCAAGATAGATGGGTTAAAATAAGAGCAAGCATCAACAGGGGGGTGACTTTGGTTTTTGAAGTTTTGATGATGCCGAGGGCTGTAGCAAAGGTAATCAATTCATAAGCCGAACTATCAAGAGCCGAAGGTACATAGTCGCTGGCATATTCTTCATATAAATACCAAACAGGCAATGCGATGACTATAACTTTAGTGCATGTGATTAAAGGGTGGCTGGCAGGAATAGATTCGAAAGCTCTTCCTTCCAAATACCGAACAACATATGTTCCCAAACTTCCAGCTACTAGCGTTATCACGCCGCCGGCTGCAGCATTGAATAGGGTTTGTTTAATTGTCGAGTAGTCAAAGTCTTTAAACATATCAATCAAGCCTCTCTATGTTAGATATCCAAAAAATGTCATTAAAACAAAAATTGGAATTTAAAACAAACTGAACGTTTTATATTGAAGAAATGACACGCAGGCATGCAGGCGTGCCGGAGTTCGAATGTCAATTTTTGACTTCTTTGAATTCATTTGTGTGTAGATAAATAAAAAAATAAGTTACATTCCGGTTCACGAGAGACAATTGCAGAAATCCGGTTTTGGCGATTTTTGGATGATTTTGTCAAGATTCAGTGTCTGACGCAAATCCACATACTCTTGAGAGTAGGGGATTTGCGTCAGATACTGAAACTTGACAAAAGCGCCAAAAAGCGACAAACCGGATTTCTGCAATTGTCTCACGAGAAGCATCATGCGAGGACAAGGTTCCGATGGAAAGGAACAATCTTTGTTTAGCATGCAATATGTTTTGAATTCAACATAACAACTGTTAGGGAGAATTTATGGAAAATCGACTTAATCATATTCATGAGGTTAGAGGAAACTGGGGATGGTTTCTTGGCCTGGGAATACTGTTAATTCTGTTAGGATGCGCTATTATTGGTTCTTCTTATTATGCAACTATCTTTTCTGTGATTCTTTTTGGATTTTTTCTGCTTAGCGCGGGAATCGTACAAATTATTCAAGCCTTTTTAGCTCGCAAATGGAGCGGTCTCTTTCTTTCGCTTTTCTTAGGCATTTTGTATATCATCACGGGAGTCATTTGTATTGCACGACCCACTACTGCGGCAATTAGCATTACATTATGGATTGCAGCTTTTTGCATGATTGTAGGATTATTTAAAGTGTTTGGTTCTGCGATTGTTCGTTTCGAAGAATGGGGTTGGGTATTTTTTAACGGATTAGTGACCTTTCTTTTAGGTATCATGATTTATACCAATTGGCCTTTATCCGGATTATGGGTGATTGGACTTTTTATTGGAGTGGATTTGATCTTGGCAGGATGGTCTTGGTTAATCTTAGCTTTAGGAGTTCGCAAAAGAGACGGGGAGCAATTGCCTTAGGGCCCCCGCTGCTAAAAAGAGGAAGAGAGGCCGATAAAAATAGCTACTCCCATTTGCTTTTTGTCTCTCTCTGTGCTCTCTGTGTGGTCTGTGGTTTATTTTTACCACAGCGCACACAGAGAGCAGAGAGAGATAACTTGCAATATGTTATTTAGGAGGCGGTGAGTCGGAGAGACGCGAGAGGGATTATTAACTGCAACTACCGGTTTATGTTTCAAGCCTTACGATTGTTCATCCTTCACTATTGCAGACTTGGTTTTAAGAGACTCATTTTTACTAATTTCTTTGAGAACGCGAGAACGTGCTTTCTCACTGCCATGTTTGGCTTCCGCCTCAACCACAAAAACTAAAGAAAAGGCCATCAATATGGCAAATGGATATTGAATGAAATTCATGTGCAAACCTCATGTTTTTGGTTTTTTATTTACTAAATATGTTATCAATTATACAATATAAATTTTAATATTTATTTAAGATTAAATTAAAAATTATTTAAATGTTAAGATAAATCCATTAAGGAGAATGATATGATTTATAACAAAGAACACTCTGACCAATTAATTCCAAATGATTGGGATGCTATTCTTAACAACAAATGTGAATTATTAAAGCAGGAATATCCAAATAAAGTCAAATATGATTATCCTGATGAGTTAACTTTTGAACAACGTTATCTCTTTTTTTTAACTCAAGTTTACAGCTCCGTTTGGAGTGGTCATTTTGGGTCAAGTACGACTGTTGCAAGCTTAAAATTTCTAAAAATAATTTCGGTTCGGAAGGGATTTAGCGATGAGCCCATGGGTTACTTGGAGCATGTTGAAAACATTGCTAAGAAATATGGAGTGATCCAAATTCAAGAGCCTGTTCAATCGCTAAGACCTAAATTGATTATTGGTTGCCGCTCTCCCAAAGATGGAGGAATTCATTTTGAAAGCGATCAAAAATACCACTCTCATTCCGACGCCGATACTATCGACTTGTGCATCGGAAGAAACCCAACGTGGGTTGGGGGATTTGGAATGGCAGCTCAGGGCGAATCTTGCCATCCCCACAGTGATTTTCTTGTTAACGAAAGAGGAAGAACGTTTTATCAAACTATCTATAATGATCGTCAAGAGATCCGTAGAATTGAAGCCAAGAATATATGGCCGAAATTAGTTGGAAATGGGGATTAAAAGATCTGAGGCATACGCATGTTCATCTGCTGTAGCATCCAAGGCTTCAGTTACAAACGTCATCATATCTTCTAAAACTAAGAAAAAAAGTGCTACGGAATGTGCAGAAACAGGTTGATTTAATCGATTCGAATATGGAGAAGAATATAGAATATCTCGTAATCGTTGATTCATGATTTGTAGAGAACGATCATCAAAATTGCCGCATGCCAATACTTTATCGACTAAGAGTACGACTCCTTCCAAGTATTCAAGATGAGTTTCCATTCCCTCTTCACTGTCGGGCAATTCATCAAAGCTATCAAGATCGATCAACTTTAAATTCTTGTTCTCATCGAACATGACATTCGAACTGTAGAGATCATGATGAATCAAATTCTTTCCAAAAGCAAACGTTAACGCGTCAAAAAGCTGCAAGGTATTTTCAAGGGCTTTTTTGTTTGTAAGTGATCGGGTAGGCATTTTTTTTAATGTTGTGCCATTCACATATTCCATGACTAAATGCGAGTGAGAAGCTATACCATCCGCATCCAAGGCTGTATAGATTCTCATGATTTTGAGAATATTGGGATGATCCAATTGTTGCCCAATCCCAAATTCCCTTTTAGCTATAAGAGACGAGCCATCAACATCAAAAATCTGGTCAAGATATTCTTTCGGATAAACTTCAGTTAATTGCTTTTTCGAATACAACCGTTTAATTGCAACCACATTTCCGCTAGAATCCTTTGCCGAAAAAACTTCCGACTTTTCTCCCTTTCCTAATAAAGAGAGCAATTCATAATTGTCAATAGATGGAATTTCTGAAACGTGAGAAGAGAATTCTTGGGTGCCAATGTGTAAGGGAATGGTTGCTAAACAAGAGATAAGTAAAGATTGAAACAACTTTTTTAGCATTATTTATTACTTTGCTCCTCAGATAATATATCAAAAAATTATA
>Ga0364910_1124_pt1 | contig 29507 bp, 25 predicted proteins | sample SorcelJu500001C4_3_FD_206970 | JGI IMG/M metagenome (GOLD analysis project Ga0364910, IMG submission 206970) | Enriched cells from Trout Bog Lake Hypolimnion, Wisconsin, USA - BchlTB.June25.5000.01.C4 | ecosystem: Environmental > Aquatic > Freshwater > Lake > Hypolimnion/Profundal zone | place...
CCTCGAAAATCGTCAAGGAAATCTCGGAGCGGCTTGATTTCTTGGTCAACGTGGGCCTCGATTACCTGACCCTCAATAGGAGCGCAGACACTCTATCGGGCGGGGAAGCTCAGCGGATCCGCCTTGCGAGCCAGGTCGGTGCAGGGCTTGTGGGCGTTATGTACGTTTTGGATGAACCCTCGATTGGGCTGCATCAGCGCGACAACCAAAGACTCCTCGATACCCTCATCCGTCTTCGCGATCTTGGTAATACCGTCATCGTAGTAGAGCATGATGAAGACGCCATACGTCTTGCAGATTATGTGGTGGATATTGGACCAGGCGCGGGCGTTCATGGCGGCGAAGTGGTAGCGGAAGGAACACCCGAGGCGGTGATGGCTAACCCTAAATCACTCACGGGTCAGTATCTGAGCGGCGCAGTAGAGATCGAGATCCCGAAGCACCGAACACCTTATGATCCTGAGCGAATACTCCAATTAAAACGCGCTTCGGGAAATAACCTAAAAGGGGTGGACGCCAAATTTCCTGTCGGGTTATTGACCTGTGTTACCGGGGTGTCGGGCTCTGGGAAATCAACCTTAATCAATGACACGCTCTATCGCTATGTTGCAAGGGAACTCAATGGTGCGACTGAGGCGCCGGCTGCCTGTGAAGGGGCAGAAGGACTCGAGCAGTTCGATAAGGTCGTGGATATTGATCAAAGCCCCATCGGGCGGACACCCAGATCCAACCCTGCCACCTACACCCAAGTCTTTACACCCATTCGAGAACTTTTTTCAGGGACTCCAGAAGCTCGGGCCCGAGGGTATACCCCAGGACGCTTCAGCTTCAACGTTAAAGGCGGACGCTGCGAAGCCTGCTCTGGGGATGGCGTGATCAAGGTCGAAATGCACTTTCTGCCGGATATCTTTGTTCACTGCGATGTCTGTAAGGGTAAACGCTATAACCGGGAAACACTCGAGATACGCTATAAGGGCAAGACCATTAATGAGGTCTTGAACATGACGGTTGAAGAAGCCGCCCAGTTCTTTGCTCCGATCCCAACCGTTTATAGAAAGCTCGAAACCTTGATGGAAGTGGGGCTAGGCTATATCACCTTAGGGCAAAATGCTGTCACCTTATCAGGGGGCGAAGCCCAGCGAGTCAAACTGGCGCGAGAACTTTCCAAGCGCGACACAGGTAAAACGCTCTACATTCTGGATGAACCCACCACAGGCCTGCATTTTCATGACATTAAGCAGCTTTTAGGGGTTCTCCACCAACTCAGAGACCACGGCAATACGGTCATTGTCATTGAGCACAACCTGGATGTGATCAAAACAGCGGATTGGATTGTGGATCTCGGCCCTGAAGGAGGAGATGGTGGTGGCACCCTCGTCGCAGAAGGAACACCTGAAGCCGTTGCCAAAAACCCAAAGTCACATACGGGCACTTTCCTAAAGAAGGTATTGAACCGAAAACGCCAGAAAGATCTAGTGAGGATCGCCGACAGGCGCACTCCAGGCATCTAGGACCAGGGCCTCAGCATCATGACCGGTTAGAGACTTCAGGAAAGCCTCTAAGTCATCCAGCTGGGCCTCACTTAAACCCAATGGCTTCATCAAAGGATCCAGGGTTTCATTGGGGATACCGCCCTGATTATAGAATTTGAGTACATCCCGAAGAGTAGGCATTGAGCCATCGTGCATGTAGGGTGCGGTCAATGTGATGTTTCTTAAGGTGGGCGTTACGTATTTCCAGCGATCGCTTGGGTCCTGAGTCACCTCATAGCGCCCAAGGTCATTCTGAGTCTCCTCAGAAACCGCATCGATATGCTCATGATCCAACTCATAGCTCACACCGGGCGCTACTTGAACCTGAGTCTTTAAGGCGCCCTTCTCCTGACTGATTTTATAGCCAAGACCTGTGTTATGAATTTGGTTATCGGTGAACAGGGCCTGTATCTTCCCCACAGAATGACAGTTTGAACAACCCGCCTGCCCCACGAATAAGTCATAGCCTTTTTGGGCCCCTACCGTTAGAGCTGATCGATCGCCTTTGTACAACCAACGATCAAAAGGAGCATCCCCCAAAATCAGGGTACGTTCATAAGTGGCTAGTGCATTACCCAGCGTTTCAATACCCACAGGACGCTTAAAGGCTTTCTCAAAAAGCCCCTGATAGTCGGAAAGGTTGCTTACTTTCTCCAGGATAAAACCCATGGAGGGATTCGCCATTTCATTGTGAGACAGTAAAGGTCCCCACACTTGATTCTCTAGAGTTAACTCACGACCATCATGAAACAGTAAGGACTTATAAGCGACGTTAAGTAGTGTTGGAGCGTTCCTTCGAACGGTCCTCCCTTCAACCCCAATCGAGGTCTTTTGCTCTTGGCTCGTGAACCCTTGCTCTGGCACATGGCACATGGCGCATGAAAAGGTGTTATTGAAAGACAGCCGCCGATCAAAAAAGAGTTTTCTACCCAATAGGACTTTATCTTTGCTGAGTGGATTGTCTTTAGGAGCTGTGACCCTTGGAAGCCCTAAGGGCGTATCTAACGCACGCCTTAAGAGATCCAACGATTGCCCCGTTCTCTGCGGCAAAGCCATCGAGTGGGTTACGTAAGACGTCGCCTCATAGCCACTTTTGTCATCACCCGCACCGAGATGCTTTTGAGATACCGATGCTGTATTCCTTAGATCAAGCCTAGTTTCTGCCATCAGCAAAGTCTCCACATCAGCCAACACCAAATCAGGGTGCAAAACGGATGTGGAATAAATATTTCGTATTCTTTTTTGAGGGTCAATTAAATAGACCCGAAGCAGGTGAGCAAAACGTCCATTGGGTGATCCTTTCGAATCCATTTCCTTGTCGATCACTTGCTGATAAGCCTTAAGGATCGGCTCAAGATCCTTCTCTGAGCGTGTGGTCAAAAACTGCCATTCGAACGAATCTTTCTGTAATGACTTTCCATAGTCGGCCATTTTAGCTGGGGTATCGTGCTCTGGATTAAAGCTCAAGGTCAGAAAACGTACTTTATGCTGAAGCGCCTCAGACTTTAAGATCTTAACTTGAAGTCGCTGCATAACCGCTGTTGCCAAAGGACAACCATTTACATCATCACAAGTAGCGTAAATAAAACTGAGGAGGGTGACTTTCCCTTCACCATAGAGCGACCGAAGAGCACGTGAATGCGCTTCACTGTCAAGGACTTGGCCCTCTTCAGCGTTCCCAATGATGGGTAAGCGATAGCTTCCAGCCTTTGGAACGGGATAAGGGAGTGCTCCGTACCCAGGGGCCATAGCTGATCCTAAAGGCATTTGGGCCACATCAGCCATCAAATGAAAGGAGGTGAGCAGAAGAGCGGCACAAAAAAAGGGCCACACCCAAATTGTTTGTGTGTGGCCCCTGTTCATATTCGTACGCCGATCGCTAGGAAGCGTAAAGAGGACCGTTCAGTAACTTAGAAAAATCAATGTGCCGCAACAACAGAATCATTCCCTTGAACTTTTGCGAGTCCAGTATAGAGAGCATACGCACCAAACCGCATCTGATGGGGTCTTCCAAGCTTCTCTGCATAAAAATCGATGGCAAATTTAGGGGTCAACTCTTTTCCGTCCCAGGCATACGCCTTAAAGAATTGCTCATTGTCTTTGCCCTTCTTATCCCAATTAGCCAAAAGCGATGAGGTGTAATAAAGACGTTTCCCATCCCAGCTAGACGAAACCATGTTCACTTGAGCACCAATATGCTTTTCGTATACCTGATGGGGCTTTTCTGGGTTACTGATATCAAAGGCCCGGGTGTTACCATCCATGAATGTATTGACCCATAGGAGTTTGTCATCACTCGAGATTGAAATATCAACGGGGAGAGGAATCTTCTTAGGCTCGCCAATATCAGCCACAGCCTTAGCCTGCCAATCGCCACTCTTGTCCTCATGCAGCAGCCATACTTGTGATGTGAGCGCAGTGGTCGTAAAGCAGTAGTTATGATCTTCGCCCCAGGCACAGCGGATTTCGAGCGGTGCTCCAGGGACATCAAAGACTTTTTTAGGTTGTTTGGTATGTAGGTCCCAAGTCACCACCGTATTACCGAAATGCTTCATAGCCTCAGGATCTTTCAGCATTTTGCCGAAATCCATCATGTAGTTATTCCACCCCGTAAAGGAGGACGTTACGAGTAGGTTCTTACGGGGTAACGCTCTCACATCATAATCATAACCATCGGCATATTGTCCGGTTTTAATGGCGCCTTGGAGATCACTATCCGTGGGGATCCAGTACGTCGCTATATACCCACCTTCATTGGTGTACTCCACCAAAGCAGTTCTTCCCCCGTGATCTTTATTATTGGAAAGGCCCGTCACAATCATCCGGCCAGGGAGTGCATAGAGTGTGTGAGGCCCCACAACCCCTCCGCTTTTTTCAACGAAATCAGTAATCGTTTTTACAAGGGCCGGTTTTTTGGGGTCTGCCTGAACGTCAAAGACGAAGATTTTGCTGGTATCGAGACCACCCGCCCATAAAAACCGCCGATCGTCAGTAAAGTCCGAATGATGCGCTTCATTGCGGCCGCCGACTGAGAGTGAATTCACGACCTTGCCGTAGGACTCCGATTTTGGATTCACATCCACAGTCACGAGCTTATCCTGAGCATCCCCAAGGCCTTCGACGCCAAGGGTCCAAACGTAAACAAAATCTTCCTGACCGGTGATTTTTTTCATGTAAGGCGATGCGCAGGTTTCATCAGCCGAGAGGTGACTGGTCCACAACCCACCTAACGCGACAATCGAAATAACCGCCGTCATCAATACCTTTGATCGAAACCGACTGACTGCATAAGCCATGATGTGATCTCCTCTCTTAGTTTTATTTTTTGGGGGTGGACACAGGAACCTGTGTCATAAAATCAGTGTGTGTTGTGAGCAGACCCTTCTTCTTTTAGAGGACCCACTTCAAAAATCACCATTTGAGCATCGCTACCACCGATACTTTCAATGGTCATGGGCGCTCCAGTCTCCCAGAATACGTCTCCGGGGCCATAAACTGCGATCTTTCCTGAATCCTCAACTCGAAGTTTTCCTTGAAGAACATAACGAGGACCAGCCGCATCATGGGTATGGAGCGGCGTTTTAAAACCCGATGGAAAGTTCACTCGAATCACACGCACTTCAGGACTATCAGCCAAAGGCGGCAGCGCTTTCTTCATCAAAAGCTGTCTCGACATCCCAAGGCTTTTAACTTCATCACCCCAGGAGGGTGGAACGAGTAGCAAGAGAACCAAGCCCATCCAGAAACTCATAAGGGTTCGAATAGTCATGTTGAATGTCCTAGGTAAAAATTAGGGCTTTAAACCTTGAAGACTGAAGAACCACATCCTCAGCCTCCAAGATTTAAGGGGGGCGCTTAGAGAGGGCGACCTGCCTTCATGGCTTCTGGTACTTCAATCAACTTACCGGTACGAACATCGTACACAAAGCCGTAGATTGGAATGTAGCCAGGAACCAGAGTGTGATTACGGATGCGCGCAACATCTTCAAGAACACTTTGTTCTTGGTTCTTGATGGTCAACCAGTTGATGTATTTGCCATCGGCAGATCCTGGGCCTTTACCCACATCATGCCAGCCACTCGCATCAACAGTTGCGGTATCTAAGCTGCTGCTTAGGAGGTCACCCATGATGTCGTTATTAAAGAGTTCCATACCGCAATCGGTATGATGAATAACGAACCACTCATTGGTACCGAGAAGCTTATGAGAAATCACCAACGAACGAATCGCATCATCACTGGCGCGACCGCCTGCATTTCTTGTGACATGAGCATCCCCCTCTGAAAGACCCGCATATTTTGCTGGATCGAGGCGTGCATCCATACAAGTCAAAATTGCAAACCCACGGGCGGGTGGAAGAGGCAAATGACCTTTATCAAAAGTAGACACATATCCCTGATTCGCGTTCAGGACTTCCGTCAGAATCTTGCTCATGCTCATTGTCTCCTAGTTCAGATTGTATTTATTTTATGGAAAAAGAACTCTTAAGCGAGTACTAACCGACTGTAGGACTTTAAAATCACCTAAAAAATCCCAACCTATCGTTAATAGTCTAAGGTTAAACATAGAATATTAGACTTGCATGATATTACAATGCAGCCAAGGTACCAACGAAAACTGATTATAGTTTGATGAACTCTGCCATGGTCCAAAGATCAAAAGTTTTCGCAGGGGCTTTTACCCCATGGACAAAAAAAGAATTCTGAACCCATCCAAGGTAAAAACATGATCAAAAAAATAATGGCAGGCTGTATCGCCCTTTTGCTCATTTCCTGCGATAGCGGATCCTCTTCTGCTAAAAGAAGTACCACTGAAATCATAGTAACCGGTCAGGTAGTGAGTGAAGAAAAGCTGATGACCCATTCTGAGGTCCAAGCAAAAGACCGAAACGGCAACCTCATCACGCAAACGCCCCTAGATGGTACCGCCCACTTTTCTCTTAAACTTCCTAAAGGGACCATATACCCTGTGATCTTGTCAGTTCGACCTGATGAACAATCCACAGAACTTAAAGCGGCTGTCCTGAACGAAACAGTGAACGCCCAAGACATCAGCAACACCACAACAACACTGGTTGATAACGCGATGGTGCTTGGCGGTTTAACGGAAGAAAACCTATCTAAAGCCGCGCAAGGTGCTATGACACAAATCAAAACGGTTGGAGGATCGGGTGGAGGCAAAGTGAACCCACAAAAACAATACGGCGGCTGGCACTGATTGTATGGACCACTTAAGCACCAAATGATCTGTGTCCATACACCACAGAAAGCTTACAATGGTTTCAAACTGAAGCAGACATCAAATCCATTTCATCCTTATGAGTCATCGCCCGCCTATATTGTCCCTTGAAGGCTTGCTCCAATCTCTTGGGCGATATCTCGTAACCAAGTGCCAGAAACTTTACTTTCGGGCGATTGAATCGACGGGCCATCATAAACGAGATATCTTGGTCAGCCGAGTGGAGCATGCACGGGATAGTCTTGAAGAAGCCAAAATTCAATTCCAGACTGCTTTGGACAAGTTCAGTCAGTTGACCCGCTTTGATGGGGGAAGCTTAGAAGACATGTATCGTGAGCTTAAGTTGGAATTCGACTATAGCCATTCGAAAGCAGTAGCCGTTCAAAACCGAATTGATGCCGTTCAGGATGTAGCTTTGGCACTCTTTGCCGAATGGGAAGTGGAGCTCGATCAATACAGTAATCGCTCACTCCGTAACAGTAGCCGACAAAAGTTGAAACTCACCCAACAACACTATACTCAGCTTATTACGGCCATGCGTCGTGCCGAGGGCAAGATAGACCCTGTTCTTAGAGTTTTTCACGATCAAGTGCTTTATCTAAAACACAATCTAAACGCCAAAGCGATTGCATCTCTAGAGCATGAGCTGGGCGCTTTAACGGTAGGCGTTTCAGGTCTGATTGGTGCCATGGAACGTTCCATAACCAGGGCCAATGACTTTGTAAACTCCTTAAACGGCTCAACGACAAAGGCACTTCCTGTAGATCGCCGATAATTAGAGCTCAATTGAGTTCTTTCGTAAGGATTTTGGGCCAACCACTATCTATCTTGCTATAAGCTCTCTTTACTCATGAGGTTTATGACGAGCTTCCTACCAGAACCTGAGACCCTGAAGAGATCAAATAGTGTTGCCTCCACTTCTCCATCTCCGTGGAGAGGGATTGGAGGTCAGGAAAGGATAATCCAAACCTTAGGAAATTATGCTGCTATAAATCCATCACCCTAAGAGAGTCAGATCGAATTGCTTTCGCAGCGTTTAGTCATTCACTAGATAAATTCTTAGCAAGTTGAGCTCCAATAAGCAATCCCAAGAACTTGACCAAAGTGCAAACATTTTCCAGTCGCATCACGTCTAGATAGCCAGAAAATCCGCAGCAAAAAAAGGGGTGCCAGTTGGCACCCCAAGGCAAGAGCCACTCGGAAGAAAACTCAGTGATGATAAGCGGTTTCGCCGTGCTCGCTGATATCGAGACCTTCACGTTCAACTTCTTCAGTCACGCGAAGACCCACGATCACATCAACGATCTTGAAGGCAATGAGTGATACCACACCCGACCAGATGATCGAGGTACCCACACCCCAAGCCTGACTGATGAACTGTGTACTGATGCTGTATTCAGCCACTGCATTGGTCACGTAGTCCCACACACCCGTACCGCCAAAAGCCGGAGCAGAGGTTACAGACGTACCCAAGGCACCGATGATCCCACCAATACCATGCACTCCGAACACGTCAAGCGAGTCATCGTAGCCCAGGAACTTCTTGAGTGAAGTGACCGCCCAGAAGCAAACCACACCCGCAACAACACCCAGAGCGATGGATCCCATAGGACCTGCCCATCCGCACGCAGGAGTGATGGCAACCAAACCGGCAACGGCACCTGAAGCGCCACCCAGCATGCTAGGTTTGCCTCGGATCAGCCATTCAGCACCGACCCAGGCAAGGGTTGCAGCGGCTGTAGCCAGCAGCGTATTTACGAACACAAGGGCAGCAAGGCCATTGGCTTCTAGGTTAGAGCCGACGTTGAAACCAAACCAGCCTACCCACAGGAGTGATGCACCGATCATGGTCATCGTTACGCTGTGTGGAGCCATGGATTCTTTGCCGTAACCCGTCCGCTTACCAATGAGGAGACAGCCAACCAAACCAGCAATCCCTGCGTTGATGTGAACAACGGTACCGCCAGCAAAATCCAGCGCACCTTTCTGGAACAAGAAGCCAGCTGTTGCAGCTGCAGCTGAACCTGCTTCAGCACTGGTGTAAGCATCAGGACCTGCCCAATACCAAACCATGTGAGCAATCGGTAGGTAAGCGAATGTGAACCACAGAATGATAAAGAGAAGTACTGCAGAGAACTTAATACGTTCTGCAAATGCTCCTACGATCAGCGCAGGCGTGATACCAGCGAAGGTAAGCTGGAAGGCCACATAGATATATTCAGGAATGACAACGCCTTTGCTGAAGGTAGCTGCTACTGAATCTGGAGTAATTCCAGCAAGGAAAAGTTTGCTGAAGCCGCCAAAGAATGGGGTTCCTTCAGTGAAGGCCACACTGTAGCCATAGAGTGCCCAAAGGATTGAAGTCAAGGAGAAGATCACGAAGACCTGCATCAAGATGGACAGCATATTCTTAGAGCGAACCATACCGCCGTAGAAGAGTGCAAGACCTGGGATGACCATCAAGGTCACGAGAATCGTGGATACGATAACCCAAGCGGTGTCGCCTTTATTAGGGACGGGAGCAGCATCGGCTAGAGCCAAGCCTGCCTGGCTTAGCAACAATAAAGCCGTAATGAGTGAAGCGGACATTTTCTTCATGGTGTTCTCCTTATAGGGCGTCTGCGCCGGTTTCACCCGTGCGAATTCGAATCACTTGCTCAAGATCCGTCACAAAGATCTTCCCGTCACCAATTTTTCCGGTGTTCGCGGTAACGGATATAGCATCCAGAGCGACATCAAGCTGTTCGTCTGTTACAGCAATTTCGAGTTTGATTTTAGGTAGGAAATCGACGACGTACTCTGCGCCACGATATAACTCGGTGTGGCCCTTTTGCCGGCCAAAACCTTTGACTTCTGTCACGGTGATACCGGAGATACCGGCTTCCGATAAAGCCTCTCGGACATCGTCCAATTTGAAAGGCTTAAGAATGGCTGTCACGAACTTCATGGGTTTAATACTCCTTGCATGGAACGGATCAACTCTCGATTGAGAATCTCACTTAGACTCATGCAGAAGGTATGCCAAGGATCTAATTGAGCACCCATTTTAAACATAAAGAACCCAATCGGTTGAATCTTTGGAGATTAGCCAGCTAATTTAAGGACCCAAGCATTGGATTGTGAACAAGCCCACACAGACGAGCGACCAAGACGCCCCATATTGGGGCGGATAGCCGTCAATCATCATTCAAGTCGCGCCCACAATTTTGAAGCGGCTCAAGGGACCTTGTTGTTCATATGTATAAAACATCCAACGCACTCCAAATATCGAGTGCAGTTAGTTTGTTAAAGATTCGATGGTTAGGCATCTCAGGATAAAAAAAACCGCCCGTCAGAATAACCTGACGAGCGGCTCTTTGAGCCTAATTAGCTAACACCTTAGAACACAACCGTCGCATCGAACGAGAAGGTGAACTGGTAATCCAACATTTGGCCATTGCTACCCATGTACATGCTCGCACCTTGCGAGAAATCATAACGAGCATTTGGTCTCAGAATAACCCACTTCAAAGGTTTGTAGTTCAAACCGGCCGTCAATTCGTAGTAGTTAGCTCCACCACCCATATTATTCCCCCAACCAGCAGTTGATCCTACATAAGGACTATTGAGAGAAGTAATACCTGAAGCCGGGTTCTGACTAGCGCAAGAGTAGGATTGCGCTGTACCAGTACTATCGTAGTTTGTTGAAGCACCACAACGCGCAGGCCCCTGAACACGATACCCGTTAGCATCTCTGAACCACTCAGCACGAAGGCCTACACCTAGGTTATCCTCAATGTCATAGGTTAGATATTGGTTAATACCGTACCACTGCGCGTTTACATTCAGAGCATTTTCATTCCAAACGTTGTTAGCATAGCCGTGGTCATGCTGAATGACATAATGCAAATCATCATCCAGCCAGTTAGCCTTACCCACCAAGCTATATATACCCCAGAAGTTGTTGCTACCAGGCTGGCTGTAAGACTGGTTACCCGCGGTACCTGTCAAATTCAGTGAGTATGCCTTGTCATCACTGGTCCACCCAGTACCACCTAAGAAGCTCCAGTTTCCTAACTGCGTATTGAAGCTGCCGTCCCATCCGCCTGTTCCACTACCTGTTACACCACCACCACTAATAGTCCAGTTCTCATCCAGAGCATAGTTTGCAAGAAAACCCGTGTGTGTGAAGGGCTCGCCGTATTGGAAGGTGTAGGGTTTAGACATGAAGAAGTTGTCCGGAGCGGTTACTACTTCATAACCAACCGGCGTATAGAAGTGACCAACCTTGAGATCAACACCATTTCCAAATGGAATATTCAAAGAGGCGTAGGCCTGCGGCAAAGCAAATGCGTTATATAGGTTGTTATGACTACCTAGATTTAAGTCCCAGTTACCACGATTATATGGAGAGTAAGCTGAAGCCGCCTGATTCTGGTAAGGCGTTCCGTAAGCCTGGGTAAAGATCGAGTCAGAACCATACATGCCGTCGAATCGACCACCCCAGTCCCACTCGTCACCACTTACAGTGATCGCTTTCTGCAGATAGAAATACACCTGGTTCATCTGCACTTGGTTAGCCCTGTCGTTGAAGGTCATGGTTCCATTGTAACCATCCTGTGGCGCGTTAGCATTCGCTGTGATACTCGCCTGTAACCAGCCACCCCAAGTCACACCATAATCTTTTAAAGGTTGCACATCGGTGCTGCCCGCAATGTAATCGGCCAGACCGGTGGTATCCATGATATCTTCTCTCGCGTAACCGCTCTGAACAGCAAGTGCCGCGATGATCGCGGTCCCAACTTGCGTCAGGCGGATTTTTCTCGATGTTTGCCAGCTCATAATATTTCCTCCAAGGTAGAGCACGTCTTTTTATTTGCAGTATCCGTGCCAGCAACAAAACGTAGGAAATACACAACAAAACCATTCCTTTCTGTTGCAGACGCGCCACCTCGGAGCAGAAACCACTTTTTCTGCACCAGAATTGGGAGCCCTCCTAATGTGCTCCGCTTAGGCGCAATAGGATTGCAAACACACATATTCAAATAATCAATATAAACCCAAACACTGACAGCCGGTTCCCCGATCTATAAAATTCATGAATTAGTCACGGAAGCCCCATAATACAGAGCGCCTAGGTCAAAACATCATCCATCTGCCACGATGAAACCAATCCAGACCGCACAATCCATTCTCCATAAAACGTTTGGTTATGAGCGTTTTCGTGGTCTTCAATCTGACATCATTGATCACGTATGCACCGGAGGTGACGCTCTGGTACTTATGCCAACGGGTGGTGGAAAATCACTGTGCTACCAAATCCCGGCCTTGGTGCGCCCCGGCATGGCTGTTGTTATTTCGCCACTGATTGCGCTCATGCAAGACCAAGTCGAGGCCTTACGGCAGTCTGGCGTGAGTGCCGCCTTCTTGAATTCTTCATTATCTCTAGAAGACCAAAGAGATGTAGAGCGACAAAGCCTAAATGGTGAATTAAAGCTTCTATATATAGCACCCGAGCGACTCAATACCGATCGGCTACTTACGATTCTCACCAAACTAGACATCAGCCTTTTCGCAATTGATGAAGCCCATTGCGTATCCCAGTGGGGACATGACTTCCGGTCCGATTACCTTCAACTATCCATCCTGCATCAGAAGTTCCCTAATGTACCCCGCATTGCGCTCACGGCAACTGCAGACGAACGAACTCGGCACGAAATCATTCAGCGACTAGGACTTCAAGAGGCACGATTGTTTCTGGGTGGCTTTGACCGGCCTAACATTCGCTATTCAATAGCAACAAAACATAACGCCAAAGCCCAGCTTTTACATTTTCTGCGTGAAGAACACAGCGGAAACTCCGGGATCGTTTACTGTCTATCACGAAGAAAGGTCGATGAAACGGCTGAGCTCCTTGCAAAACAAGGTTTCAATGCGCTTCCCTATCACGCAGGTCTCCCGATTGAGGAAAGACAAACCCATCAACGTCGCTTTTTGATGGAAGACAGCATCATCATCGTAGCTACCATCGCATTCGGAATGGGCATTGATAAGCCAAATGTTCGATTTGTGGCCCACTTAGATCTTCCTAGGAGCCCTGAGGCTTATTATCAGGAAACGGGTCGAGCGGGTCGCGATGGAGAGCCTGCTCACGCCTGGATGGTATACGGCCTTCAGGATGTCATTACCTTAAGGCAAATGGTTGAGGGGTCTGAAGCCGATGAAACCCACAAGCATTTGGAGCGACATAAACTCGAGGCCATGCTGGGTCTGTGCGAGATCACGTCCTGCAGACGACAAACTTTACTGCAATATTTTGGTGAAGCACTTCAATCACCCTGTGGCAACTGCGATAACTGCCTATCCCCACCCAAAACCTTCGATGGTACCGAGGCCGCAAGGAAAGCCCTGTCTTGTGTTTATCGCTCAGAGCAACGGTTTGGAGCCCATCACCTCGTTGATATCCTGCTAGGAAAAAACAACGAACGCATTGAAAGAAACGGTCACCAGCATCTTTCAACCTTCGGCATTGGTAAAGAACTCGATCAGAAACAGTGGTTGGCTATTTTTAGGCAACTCATGACGCTGGGTTACCTGGATAGTGATATTCAGTCTCATGGCGCCTTAAAGTTAACCGAGCGCTGCCGCCCCATCCTTAGAGGAGAAACAAGGCTGAGCCTTAGGAAAGACGAACCCTTATCAACCAAAGCCATTCACCTAACTGGCCGCACTACCCTATCTGATGAAGGCAACAATACCTTATGGATCGCGCTCAAGATGCTTAGAAAGGAACTGGCCGAAGCGCAAGGCGTTCCTCCCTATGTCATTTTCCACGATTCTGTCTTGATGGAGATGGTGGAGCGAAGTCCAAAATCTCTTTTAGAACTTAGACATCTATCAGGCGTTGGCGACAAAAAGCTTGAGCGTTATGGAGAAAGCTTTCTCACGCTCCTAAGGTCTTACTCTCAAAAGCCAAGAGCCAAACCGAGCCTCAGCACAACAGCCGAAGAAACCTTAAACCTTTTTAGGCAAGGCATGGATGTTCAAAAGATTGCATCGGAAAGAAACATCAAATCAGAAACGGTTTATGACCACTTGGCCTTAGCCGTCCGCTCGGGTGCCGCAACGAGCCAAGAAGTCAGCGATATCCCCAAGGATGACATTAAGAAGATTAAATCGGTTTGGCTTACCTTAAGCGACGAAGAGAAACGGGGCACAAAAGCACTCTTTGAAGCGTATGACGGCCAGTATTCTTATGGGCAACTCCGTTGCCTTAATTTTGAAGCCGACTAATCGTGCATAGACCCAATTGGGCTTCCGTCATGCCGAACTGATAGTCGGAAGCGAGGCAGTGATCCAACCATCGGAATAAAAAATAGTTGAGCCGCCATTTATAGTCGAGCACCTCGCGCGGCAGAGGATCATCTCGGAGAACATCAAGCACGAAAGGACGAGCGTGATCACTCAATACTTCAGCCGTTTGTGCATCAAGGCAAATCCTAATTTTGACCGCTGGCTCCAATAATCCTCCCGCAGCTTCCCCAAAATCATGTGTCAACTCAAGCGTCAGCGTATAAGGAGAGCGCTCGATGATCTCGGCATGAAGGGTGGGCTTCCCCGGAACATCGCATGAAACAGATTCGTTGATCGAATCCAATTGAGGAATCAGCTCTTTTAGCTTTAGGAAGTTATCTTCACAAACGCGGTGAAGCCATAGCGATTTTTCAACGGGCGTAAAGCTTACCATTCATCGCTCCTCAATCAGGTCTCCCGATAGGTAGCACAGGCACTGGTCGTCTCCCAAAGCGTGACGCTCTCTACTTGTATTCCCTGTGACTGAACATGCTGAAAAATCAACTGAGCCAAAAACTCGGCTGTGGGATGCTCATCCAGAAGAATGAAGCGTTCTCCACCTTTCTCCAAAGCAGGAACCAAGGGGTCATCCTTATGGAGCAGGAGATTATGATCCAGAACCTGATCGATATAGCCAGATGCTATCGCGTTGATGTCTGCAAAATCGCAGACCATACCCTGATCATTCAACTTGGATGCAGAAACCGTAATCGAGGCCTTCACACTGTGTCCATGGAGGTGTTTGCACTTCCCCGGATGCCCCATCAATCGATGACCGTAACAAAAATAAACATCTTTTGTGATTGTGAACATAGCGGGACTTTCCAATGCTTTGAATGTTTAGGATTGACTGCGTATCGCCTTGATGGCTCCAGTGATCTTATATTGGAGCCCCTTCAAGGGCTCACACCGATCCACTTCGATGTACGCCAATAAAGCGGGGGCCAAACCACGCACCGCATCGATCCAAACTTCGGCTGATGCCCCAGATTCGATCGCCTTAGGGCCCTGGAATTTAATTTCAGCACCCGTTAGCCTCACCCCTGTCCCTAGCACATGGTCTGACTCAGACACTTGGCGATACTTCAAACCAAACTGCGAGGTCACAGGCTCTTCAAGATGATGGTCGTCCACTCGCGCTCCCAAATAGAATTTTTCGTTTTTGACTGGCACAAACCCAAAAAAGCAAATCGTGTGTTTCGTTCGCTCTGCCTTTGGCAACACAGCCTTTAGGTATGTTATCGTTCGATCACAAGCTTAGCAAAGATCGGCGCATCGATGACTGGGGCACTCCAGGCCAAATGAGGCGCCAACATTTAAGATATACCTCATTCAAAGTTGACCCTACCCCATGAGCAACAAACTTCACGTACTGACCGGCATTACGACCACTGGAACACCGCACCTAGGTAATTATGTGGGCGCGATTAGACCTGCTATTGAAGCCAGTCATCGACATGATGTTCAGCCATTTTACTTTCTAGCGGATTACCACGCCTTGATCAAATGCCAAGATCCCGAACGAGTTCGCCAATCGACACTCGAAATCGCAGCTACTTGGCTAGCACTCGGCCTTGATATCTCTAATGCCGTGTTCTATCGACAATCAGATGTCCCTGAGATAACAGAGCTCACCTGGATGCTCACCTGCGTGACCGCCAAGGGTCTCATGAACCGTGCTCATGCCTACAAAGCCTCGGTACAAGCGAACGAAGAAAGTGGCGAAGGGGATCTAGATAAGGGCATCACCATGGGTCTTTTTAATTACCCAATTCTCATGGCCGCCGACATCCTCATGTTCAATGCACATAAAGTACCGGTTGGACGAGACCAGGTGCAGCACATTGAAATGGCGAGGGATATTGCCGGACGCTTTAATCATATTTACGGTGAGCATTTCGCGATTCCGGAGGCCGTGATTAGTGAAGAAACGGCCACTCTGTTAGGGTTGGATGGCCGCAAGATGAGTAAAAGCTACGACAACACCATCCCGCTCTTTATGGATGAAAAGCCGTTCCGAAAACTCATTAATAAAATCAAAACCAACTCCCTGGAGCCCGGTGTACCAAAAGATCCAGATACCTGCACCCTCTTCAGCATCTACAAGGCTTTTGCTACAACCGAAGAAACGGCAGCCATCCGAACGCGTTACGCGGAAGGCATCGGCTGGGGCGAAATGAAAGGCGTCCTCTTCGAATACCTCAATGAACACCTCAAGGCCGCAAGAGAGCGCTATATTGCCCTGATGGATGCACCCGATAAAATTGAAGAGGCGCTGCAGGAAGGCGCTGAAAAAGCGCGGGGCTACAGTATCCCTCTCATGAAAAAAGTCAGGGCCAGCGTCGGTATACGACCGCTCGCGTAGGTAACACCATGAAGCTTGTCATTATTGGATCGGGCATGGCCGGGATCACTTTGGCCGAAGAAGTGAGAAAACTGAATCCAGATACTGAAATCACGGTCATCACAACAGAAACCAAGGCTTATTACTCAAGACCTATGCTGTCTCATGGGTTCTCACGTGAAGATATTGAAACCAAAATCATCCTAAAATCGTTTGAGGCCTTACAGGATTCGGGTATTCACGTGCTTGAGGGGATCAAAGCCAAAAGCATTGATCGATCCAGCCACAAAGTTCACTGTGAGCGGGACGATATCCATTTTGATGTCTCCTACGACAAACTGGTTCTCGCCACAGGATCAGATGCGCTGATCCCTGGAGTGTTCAAGACCGAAAGAAGCCTCTTCTTTGTCGTCAACAGCCTTGAGGATCTTCTGGCTTTAAGACAGCTTAGAAACTCCGTTCTCCTGACTGATCAAATACCAAGATGGGCCGTCATCGGTGGCGGACTCATCGGCTGTGAAGTCGCTTCAGACCTCGCCAAGGCGGGCGATCAGGTTGAATTGTTCCATGCCCTTCCCAAATTGATGGAACAACAGTTAACGGAAGAAGACTCTGTTTCCCTTAGAAAAGTACTTGAAAACCTTGGGATCGAGCTTCGACTCGACACCCTCGTTAAAGGGATCGAAACCAGTGAAGACTCACTCAATACAATCATCACCGAACAGGGTGTTGAGCCGGGATTCCATGGCGTCATCATCGCATGTGGATTTGCACCTAGAACCCAGATCGCCCTTGAAGCCGGCCTAGCCGTGAACCGCGGTATCTTGGTAGATGACCATTTAAAAACCAACGATCCTGATATTCACGCCATCGGCGATGTAGCCGAATGGGTCGACGGGAAAGTTTATGCCTACATTGTTCCCGTTCGACAACAAGCCATCTGGCTTGGACAATATCTTGAAGGAAAGACCCACAATGCTTGGACACTTCCTGACTTTAAGCCTCGCGCCAAAGTCCATGGTTTTACGGCTCAAAACCCATATCTACTTTAGGTCTTCTGGTTCACTATCTTTCTTTAAAAAGAAGCTATTGCAGCTATAAGCTCTAGCCGCTCTTGAAAACCCAAAAGATCGCCCCCACATAATCCGTGACAGTCGAAAGTTCCGACACCCTATTCTATTTTCTGGAGGATTTACACGCCATGACGGTCGCTGATGATAAGGTAACAATGGGTTTTGAAGCAGAAGTTAAACAACTCCTGCACCTCATGATTCACTCGCTCTATAGCAACAAGGAAATCTTTCTCCGAGAGTTAATTTCAAACGCTTCCGATGCGGCTGATAAGCTCAGATTCAATGCACTGAGTGACGATGCCCTATATGAGGGCGATGCCAATCTAAAGATTTGCATCGAGTTTGATAAAGATGCCCGCACCATTACGCTGACGGATAATGGGATCGGTATGTCCCGCGATGAAGTCCGTGAAAATATCGGCACGATTGCCCGCTCTGGTACCAAACAGTTTTTTGAATCGCTCACCGGAGACCAAGCCAAGGATAGCCAATTGATCGGCCAATTTGGTGTAGGCTTTTATTCTTCTTTCATCGTAGCGGATAAAGTCGTGGTCGAAACCCGAAAAGCGGGCACCACCAAGGACCACGGCGTCAGATGGGAGTCCGCCGGTGAAGGTGACTATACCCTTGAAAACATCGATAAGCCTCTGCACGGAACCAGCATTACCCTGCACCTTCGTGAAGGTGAAGACGATTTCCTCAATGGCTGGAAACTAAGATCCATCATCCGCAAATTCTCAGACCACATTTCCCTTCCAATCGAAATGAAGAAGGAGCACTACGGTGAACCTGAAGAAGGAGAAGAAGCACCTAAAGAAGAATGGGAAGTCGTCAACAGTGCCTCAGCACTATGGTCTAAGAGCCGTGATGAAATCACTGATGAGCAGCATGAAGAATTCTATAAACATGTTTCTCACGACTTTGAAGCACCATTAGCCCGCGTTCATAGCCGAGTTGAAGGTACCAACGAATACACCCTCTTGCTCTACGTTCCTCAAAGGGCGCCTTTTGATCTTTGGGAGCGCGATTCCAAGCATGGCGTGCGGCTTTATGTCCGCAAAGTGTTCATCACCGAAGAAGCCGACAAATTGATGCCGCGTTATCTGCGCTTTATCCGCGGGGTGATAGATTCAGATTCCCTCCCACTCAATGTGTCACGCGAAATTCTCCAGGAAAATGCCTTACTCGAAAAAATTCGTTCCGGGGCTGTCAAAAAGGTGCTGGGACTTCTGGAGGACCTCGCCAAGAATGAACCTGAAAAATACACCACCTTCTGGAAGGAATTTGGTCAGGCCTTCAAGGAGGGGCCGATTGAAGACAACAAGAATCGAGATCGGATTGCTAAGCTGTTGCGTTTTTCATCTACCGAAAATACGACGGATGAACAGAACGTCTCCCTGGATGACTACATCAGCCGTATGAAGGAAGGTCAGGACAAAATCTACTACATCACCGCAGAAAGTTATGCCGCTGCGAAAAATAGCCCACACTTGGAGATTTTCCGTAAGAAGGGGCTTGAAGTGCTCTTGATGCATGAGCGCGTCGACGACTGGTTAGTCAGTTACCTCACTGAATATGAGGGCAAGGCTCTTCAGTCGATTGCCAAGGGTGATCTTGATTTAGGCACACTCGAAGATGAGACCGACAAACAGCATAAGGAAGATGCGACCAAAGAACTTCAACCACTCATTGATCGTATTAAAAACGTTCTTGGTGACAAGGTCAGCGAGGTTAAAATCAGCGCACGTCTCACTGACTCACCTGCATGTTTGGTCAGTGACAACTTCGGTATGAGCCGAACCATGGAGAGAATCATGAAGTCGGCAGGTCAGGCGATGCCCACCTCAAAGCCCGTGTTCGAAATCAATCCAGATCATGCCTTAGTGATCAAACTCAAAGATGAAGCAGACGAACATCGGTTCAGTGACCTCGCGAACATCCTTTATGATCAATCCGTATTGAGTGAAGGCGCTCAACTGGATGACCCTGCAGCCTTTGTGAAACGATTGAATGAGCTTCTGCAAACCGTAATGGGTTAATCTATCAGGACTAGGGGATGATGCTTCATCCCCTAGTCTTACTTCTTAGTACAGGTTTTTCGTGTACTCCAGTCCTTAGGTAACATCATGACCCATCGTTTTGTTCAATGTGCGGCCTTTTTCGCATTCTTAGCCGTTGCTCTAGGCGCCTTTGGTGCACATGGACTCAAGGGCCATTTAAGCGAAAATGACCTATCGGTCTACAAGACGGCTGTTGAATACCAAATGTGGCACGCCCTTGGGTTAGGTTTTATCGGTCTATTACAAGAGCGCTTACCGCAGTCAAAGATCCTTAATTGGTCTGGATGGCTGATGTTCTTTGGCATCTTGATCTTTTCAGGGAGCCTATATGCCCTCACCCTAACAGGCATAAGGTCTTTCGGGATGCTCACGCCCTTTGGCGGCCTGAGCTTTCTCATCGCTTGGTTACTGGTCGCCTTAGGGGTTTCGAAGCAAAGATGATGGATTCCCAAAAATGGGGGCATCAGAAGGGTGAGATCACATGAGACCTCTAAAAATGGCGGAGAGAGAGGGATTCGAACCCTCGGTACGCGATTAACGTACACACACTTTCCAGGCGTGCTCCTTAAACCGCTCGGACACCTCTCCGGGAAGCCGGTCATTCTAATACAGGCACACTTAAAAGTCAGCCGTTCTATATCACTTAAGCCATTCACGCACGATCCATGGGAAAGGCCAAAATATCGGTCAAAGCCTTTTGATCGGTCAGTAACAGCAACAGCCGATCGAGCCCTATCGCTATCCCTGAACAATCGGGAAGCCCTGTTTCTAAGGCCGAAAGAAGACGATCATCGATCGGATGTACAGGAAGAGCCTGCCGCTCCCTTTCTTCAAGATCCCCCTCAAACCGCTTGCGTTGTTCTATTGGGTCCGATAATTCAAAAAAACCATTCCCTAACTCTACTCCTGCAACAAACAGCTCAACACGCTCAACACACTCTGGGTGATCAAGGCTCCTTCTTGCCAAAGAAGGCATGAACGCAGGATAGTGGTAGATGGAGGTCAATCGGTTGTGACCCAACTTGGGCTGAATGTAATAACTAAACAATAAGTCGAGCCAAACGGATCTATCTTCACCACAAAGCGCGGCCGCCGCCAAAAGCCCTTGATTCCGTGCAGAGGCTTCTAATTCCTGGATCGTCGCTTTGAACGGATCTAAACCCAGACATTGATGAAAGATTTCCGCATAGCTAAACCGTTGAGGCGCCTCCCAGTGAGGATTAGTCTCAAATAGACTTGAGAACAAGGCTTCCACTTCTTCGATAAGATCCATAAGATCGAAATCAACTCGGTACCATTCAAGAAGCGTGAACTCCGGATTGTGATGACGCCCTAGCTCTTCATTCCGAAACGCCTTACAGATTTGATAAATGGAACCAGAACCTGACGCCAAAAGGCGCTTCATGGCGTATTCGGGTGAGGTTTGAAGATAAAGGGTTTCTGGGTCTTTATGACCCGGTAGGTTCAAGTGGGTGATGAAGGGATGGATTGCAGGATCCGTAACGCCAAAACGTCCCAAGAGCGGTGTTTCGACTTCTAAAACCCCACGATCTAAAAAAAAGCGCCGAAGCTCCGCATAGAGTAGTGCCCTTGCCCTTAAGTGCTCGATTGAGCATGAAGGATCCCAGTGATTGTAAGACGTCAAAGTCATTTAATGCCCCGGAACCTTGAAAAGATGTCCGGGGAGACAAGAAAGTAAGCGCCGAGAAGCGCTTACTTTACTCGTGAAACATATTCGCCGTTTCGCGTATCTACCTTAATGACCTCTTCGGTTTGGATAAAGAGAGGAACACGCACTACAGCACCCGTTTCAAGCGTTGCGGGCTTACCACCACCACCTGAGGTATCACCTCTCACACCAGGATCCGTCTCAACAATCTTGAGTTCAACGAAATTAGGTGGTGAAACACCAATGGGTACGCCGTTGTAGAGCGTTACCTGACACACATCCTGCTCCTTGAGCCACTTCTTGGCATCAGCAACCGCCGCCGCATCCGCTGCATATTGCTCAAACGTTTCTGCGACCATGAAATGCCACATTTCTCCGTCGTTGTAGAGATACTGCATATCGGTATCCACTACATCCGCCGTCTCCATGGTTTCTCCAGACTTGAACGTTCTTTCGATAACGCGTCCCGTCTTAAGGTTACGGAGCTTTACTCGGTTAAACGCCTGACCTTTACCTGGCTTGACGAATTCGTTTTCAAGGATGTTGTATGGATCTCCGTCCATCATCACTTTCAAACCGCCCTTGAAATCGCTGGTACTGACTGTCGCCATTCGTGCCTCTTACACAGTGGATTAGCTCAAAATATTCGAATCATTATAATGGAGTGTTGAACGCTTATAAAACGCTGAATTTAATGGATACGCTCTGGCAAGCCGAATTGAACGATTCTTTCACAGATACAAATGCTTTTTTGGCATATCTCGAACTGAATCCTGAACACTTCGGCGACCTTAGAGGCGCTCTCGAATCGTTCCCCTTTAAGGTACCCAAGCCTTATGCCGATCGAATCCAAAAGGGAAACAGCGAGGACCCACTCCTCCTTCAGGTATTGCCTCTTGCTCTAGAACTCGAACAGCGCGAAGGTTACTCTAAAGATCCTGTTGGAGATCTTCTCTCGCTGGCTTCACGATCTATTCTGCAGAAGTACCATGCCCGAGTCCTACTCATCAGCACCGGGGCCTGCGCCATACACTGCCGCTACTGCTTTCGACGTGAATTCCCCTATTCTGAGATGGCTTTAACTAAAAGTATTGAATCAGCGGCGATTGAAGAAATCCGTAACAACCCTTCCATTGAAGAAGTCATCCTCAGTGGAGGCGACCCGCTCTCCTTAAGCGATGAGCGACTTAGAAGACTGCTTACTGAAATCAGCGACATCTCAAAGATTACGCGCATCAGAATCCATACCCGCCTGCCCATTGTGGTACCCAACCGCATCACCGATGCGCTTATTGAGACACTCGGCTCCCTTCGCCCAAGAGTGGTCATGGTCATTCACAGCAATCACGCCCGGGAACTCGACCAACACGTTCAGGCAGCGCTTCAAAAGCTTGCATTGATAGGGATCACCCTTCTCAATCAGAGCGTCTTACTCAAAAGCATCAACGACAGTGCAACAGCACTTTCAGAATTGAGTGAGCGATTATTTGAATGCCATACACTCCCTTACTATCTGCATATGTTGGATAAGGTCGAAGGTAGCCATCACTTTGATGTCGAGGAGCAAGATGCCCAAGCGCTCATGGAAGCTCTTAGGAACCGTCTCCCTGGTTATTTGGTGCCTAAACTGGTCCGCGAAATCGCGGGGGAACCGTCCAAAACCCCTATGGCATAAGCCTTAAACGCATAAAGGGCCCGCAGGCCCTTTATGCTCATTGGAAAAAGAGAGCGACTATGCTTGCTCTTCCTCGTCAACCGCTTTCATGCTGAGACGAACTCGTCCTTGACGATCGATTTCGAGGACCTTAACGCGGACCACGTCGCCTTCAGACAGCTTATCGCTTACCTTTTCAACGTGTTCATCTGAGATCTGAGAAATGTGAACCAAGCCATCCTTACCCGGAAGAACGGTCACAAATGCACCGAAGTCCATCAAACGCGCTACCTTACCTTCGTAGATTTTGCCGACTTCGACTTCAGCAGTAATCTGCTCAATGCGACGACGCGCTTCATCGCCCGCTTCACGATCAACAGAGGCTACCTTGACGATACCGTCGTCGGTGATATCGATGCTGGCACCGGTTTCTTCAGTGATCGCACGAATGGTCGCACCGCCTTTACCGATGACATCACGAATCTTGGTTGGGTCAATGCTGAAACTCACAATACGAGGCGCATAATCGGACATTTCCTGACGTGGCTGAGACAGAACGTCCGCCATTTTGTCGAGTATATGGAGACGACCTGCCTTAGCCTGTTCAAGCGCTTTCCTCATGATCTCAGAGGTAATGCCGTCAATTTTGATGTCCATCTGCAGGGCGGTAATACCATCACGGCTACCCGCCACCTTAAAGTCCATATCACCCAGATGATCTTCATCACCCATGATGTCGGATAGAACAGCAAAACGATCGCCTTCCTTAATCAGACCCATTGCGATACCCGCAACCGGTGCTAATGTTGGAACACCCGCATCCATTAAGGCAAGGCTGGATCCACAGACAGACGCCATCGAGCTAGAACCATTAGATTCAGTGATTTCAGACACCACACGAACGACATAAGGGAAATCTTCCTGACTCGGCATAACCGCCTGAACACCACGCTTTGCAAGGCGTCCATGACCTACTTCACGGCGCTTGGGTGAACCGATCATACCGATTTCACCGACGCAATACGGAGGGAAGTTGTAATGGAACAGGAAGCTTTCTTTATATTCTCCTTCAATCGCATCAATCACCTGAGCATCACGACCCGTTCCTAAGGTCGCAACGACCAAGGCTTGGGTTTCACCACGAGTGAATAGCGCTGAACCATGGACGCGCGGCAGAACACCCGTGCGAATGGTGATTGGGCGAACGGTCTGGAGATCACGACCGTCAATTCGTTTAGCGTTATTAAGGATCTGAGCACGAACGGTATCGTATTCGATCTGTTCGAAGACACCGCGAACTGCGTTCTGGCTATAGGCTCCGTCGGCTGTCAGCGCTTCGACCACGGACTTTCTAGCTTCCTTAATTGCGTTTTGACGCGTTTGCTTATCGGCCACTTGATAGGCTGCTGAAATAGCCGCGCTTGATTTAGATTCAACCGCAGAAACGAGGTTTGCATCCTGTTCAGGCGCCACCCAATTCCAGCTCTTCACACCGACTTCGGCAGCCAACTCGTTAATGGCGCGAATCGCTGTTTGCATCTGTTCGTGACCAAAGATTACAGCGCCCAGCATTTCGTCTTCAGTCAACATGTCCGCTTCGGACTCAACCATCAGAACCGCATTTTCTGTTCCAGCCACAACCAGATCCAGCAGGGAGTCATCCAACTGGGAGGCTGAAGGGTTCAGAACATACTTTTCATCGATAAAACCAACACGAGCAGCGCCAATGGGGCCCTTGAAAGGCATGCCCGAGAGAGTCAAGGCCGCCGATGCGCCAATCAGTGCAGGAATATCAGGATCAATTTCCGGGTTGAGCGACATCACAGTCGCAGTAATCTGAACTTCGTTGTTGAATCCTTCTGGAAAGAGGGGACGCACAGGACGATCGATCAATCGTGCTGTCAGCGTTTCCTTTTCGGTAGGACGGCCCTCACGCTTGAAGAATCCGCCAGGAATCTTACCGGCTGAATAAGCCTTTTCCTGATAATCCACGCGTAATGGGAAGAAATCGGTATCTGGAGAGGCTTCCCTCTTACCGACCGCAGTCACCAGAAGAACGGTGCCCTCGACATTTACCATCACGGCGGCGTCCGCCTGACGAGCTATTTCACCGGTTTCCAGGATGACCTGATAATCGCCGTACTTGAACTGTTTCCGAATTGGATTCACAACAATACCTTCAGTTAGTCAATTAGCGACGCAGACCCAATCTTTCGATGAGTGATTTGTAACGATCCGTATCTTTGCCTTTCAGGTAATCAAGGAGCTTACGACGCTGATTAACCAGACGCAGCAAACCACGACGGGAGTGATGGTCCTTCTTGTTCTGGACAAAATGCGGTGTCAGATGATTGATACGCGCGGTAAGTAGCGCAACCTGCACTTCGGGAGACCCCGTATCGTTGGCTGCTAGCTGGTATTCTTGCACGACAGTGCGTTTTTCAGTGGCGGTAAATGCCATGGTATCGACTCCTAAATCTCGGGCTTACTATAAAACACGCCATTTTAACGTGTGAGCGCTCTATATTCAATGAAACTTGGTATATCAGATGCAACACAATGCGTTACCCCGCTGATCGACCCCTTAAAACATATGAAAATCCATTTTTTCTCAGTCTGAATCGACCAGACTGACCATTCTTTTGGGTGAAACCATCTGATCCTCACCCATTTCACCGACACCGATAAATGCGCCATTCATCCCAAAGAGCGCCACGGTTCCTTCGGCACTCGGCATGGTCAGCGTAAGCACACCGCCTCGCTGAATGCGGTAAACCTCTTGATCTTGAAGATCAACCCTCGGAAGTTCTTCAACCAGACAATCGATCGGCATCAAAAAAGCCTGACGTGACTCTTCATCCATAGCCTCCAACTGATCGTTGGTCTTAGCCTCTTGGACTTTAAGACGCCCAACCGCGGTCCTTCGCAAAATCTCAACATGGCCCCCACATCCAAGACTTCGTCCAATGTCTTCAGACAGTGTTCGGATGTAGGTTCCCTTGGAACAATGGACATCAAGATCTATTGATCCTTCGTCAAAACCTTCTAGATTCAACTCAAAGATCGTAATGGACCTGGGTGGCCTATCCACTTCGATCCCTTTTCTTGCCAAATCATAGAGCCTCTGCCCCTGATGCTTTAGCGCCGAATACATCGGTGGAACCTGAACGCCCTCGCCTCGAAACTCGTGCAAAACACCTTCTATCAGAGACTTCGTCAGCGGTGGAACAGGAGAGGTCCGGATCACGATCCCTTCAATATCTGCGGTATCCGTTTCAGATCCCAGCCGAATCCTGACCGAATAGCGCTTGTCGGTATTAAGAAGAAACCCTGAAAATTTGGTGGCTTCGCCAAAGCAAACGGGTAAAAGCCCGCTGGCTATGGGATCAAGACTCCCTGTGTGCCCAGCCTTTTCGGCCCTAAAAAGCCGTCTAGCTTTTTGGAGTGAGCCATTGGATGAAAACCCGCTCGCCTTATCGAGCAGCAAAACCCCGCTGATCTTTCTGGATTGAAATCGGCCCGAGGTCATTAATCCTCATCACCCTCTAATTCGACGGGCGCCTGATTGAGCCCCAACAACAAAGACTCCATTCTCTGCCCTCGTTCGAGCGAATCATCATAGGAAAAGCGAATCTCAGGCAAAACCCGAATGCGAAGACGCTTACTCAGACCCTGACGTAATTCCGGCGCAAAGCCTTGAAGTTTTTTGATGCACTGTTGAGGGGTGATTTTGGGAAGCAAGAAACTCACATAGATCGTCGCCACCGACAGATCTTTTGTTAACTCGGCATCGCTCACCGTCACCATCCCCAATTCAGGATCTTTGACCCCGACGCGAATCAGGTCGGCCATTTCCCGTTTGATTTGGGAGGCGACCCGATCGCTTCGCTTAAACTCTCTGGGCATTAGTGAGGAACCTGAACCTTCTCAAACACCTCAATCTGGTCTCCGACCTTGATTTCGTTGTAGTTCTTGACGCCCATACCGCACTCCATACCCGCCTTGACTTCAGCCACGTCGTCTTTGAATCGACGGAGCGAGTCCAACTGTCCCTCGAAGATGACGACGTTGTCACGTAGCACACGGATTGGTAGGTTTCGTTTGACAAACCCTTCGGTGACCATACAGCCAGCAATCGCTCCAAACTTGGGATGTCGGAAGACATCCCGGACTTCGGCGTTACCCACGATTTGTTCACGGAATTCAGGTTCCAACATGCCTTTGAGCGATTTCTTAATCTCATCAATCGCTTCGTAGATGATGCTGTAGTAGTGAAGATCGACACCACGCTCTTCAATGAGCTTACGGGCGCCTGCATCGGCACGAACATTGAATCCGATGATGATGGCATTTGACGCCAAAGCCAAGTTGGCATCGGACTCACTGATACCACCCACACCACCTCCGATCACCTTGACCTTGACCTTATCGGTCGAAAGATCCGTGAGCGAACTCTTGAGGGCTTCTAGACTGCCTTGAACATCCGCCTTAATGACGAGGTTGAGGTCAACGCTGCCGCCTGAAGACTCCATCCGCTCAAAGATATTGTCGAGCTTCAGCGCTTGCTGTTCAGCGAGCTTGGTTGTCCTGAGTTTTTCTTCACGCTGGGTCGCGATTTCACGCGCTTTCCTCTCATCAGAAACCACGATGAATTCATCACCCGCATTCGGTGCACCGGATAATCCCAACACTTCAACGGGGCTTGAGGGCCCTGCTTCTTTGATGGGTTTACCGTTTTCATTAAACATGGCGCGCACGCGACCAAACTCCATACCGCAGAGCAGGAAGTCGCCCTTGCGAAGGTGTCCTTGTTGAATCAGGATGTCAGCAACCGGTCCTCGCCCTTTTTCTAGCTTCGATTCGAGAACGACACCGGTAGCAGGGATATCGTAAGCCGCTGTGAGTTCGAGTACTTCAGCCTGGAGCAAAATGGCATCCAGGAGCCCATCGATTCCGACACCCGACTTTGCCGATACTTCCACAAACTGAGTATCACCGCCCCATTCTTCCGGAATTACGTTGAAATTGGTTAACTCCTGCTTCACTTTTTCAGGATCAGCTTCGGGCTTATCAATTTTATTGACTGCAACGACGATGGGTACACCCGCAGCACGGGAGTGATCAATCGCTTCACGCGTCTGAGGCATGACACCGTCATCCGCCGCAACCACGAGCACGACAATATCTGTCGCCTGAGCACCACGAGCACGCATGGCCGTAAAGGCCGCGTGACCCGGTGTATCGAGGAACGTCACGGCACCATGACTGGTCTTAACCTGATAGGCACCGATGTGCTGGGTAATGCCACCCGCTTCACCCGCGGCCACACGCGTCTTACGAATGTAGTCAAGTAACGACGTTTTACCATGATCCACGTGACCCATGATCGTCACAACGGGGGCCCTAGACTTTTGCTCAGCCTCAGCCGCAAGGCTCATGGTGGCCACAATCTCAGCCTCAAGCACGTCCTCAACTTGGCGGATTGCGGTATGTCCCATGTCTTCAACCACGAGGATCGCCGTATCTTGATCGAGGATCTGGTTGATGGTGGCCATCACGCCCATGCGCATCAAGGTCTTGATCACCTCGGTCGCTTTGACCGACATACGCTGAGCCAGATCCGATACGGTAATGGACTGAGGAATACCGACTTCATGAATCATCGGTGCCGTTGGCTTTTCAAAACCATGGCGAGATTCCGGCATCACGGCCGCCTTCCCGCTTTTTAGCTTTTTCTTAAACTTGTTCTTGTTTCTTAGACTATCGATGTCGCGATCATCGTCGGCACGATCACGATCGCCATCTGATTTCTTCTTACCCGCGGCCCTTCTATTATCATCGGCATAATCCGCACGCGGTGCCGCAGGTGGCGCCTGCACAAAGGGAGCAGCCCTCTTGGGCGCTTCCTTACGAACCGGAACCTCAGGCTCGAGACTCACCGGAATGTCAACCTCAGGAACCGATACAGCCGGCTCTTCAAGAACGGCGGCTTCTTCGACAACCGCAACCTCATCAATCTGCTGTTGCTGCTGCGCCTGTAGCTTTTCAGCCTCTTCGCGCTTTGAACGCTCGGCTTCCTCGGCCTTAAGACGCTCATCTTCCTGTCGGGCTATCACTTGCGCTGCCAGCTCGGCCTCTTTACGCTGCTGATCATCCAGCGCCTGCTTTGCCTGTTCAACCTCGTGCCTTTGCTCACTCAGCTCAGGAAGTTCGCTCCGCTTGACGTAGGTTCGGGTCTTTCGGACCTCAACGCTGATGGTCTTAGTGGCTTTACCAGGCACTTTGCCCTGCTTGAGCTCACTGACCGTTCGCCTTTGTAAGGTCACCCGCTTCCGATCCGTGACATCTTCACTGGTCGGCGCCTTGCCGTGACTTTGGCGGAGAAACGCCAGAAACTTTAATTTTTCTGCATCTGCAAGAACGTCGTCCGCACCGCTCTTTTCGAGGCCTGCCTCACTCAGCTGGGCAAGCAACCGCTCAAGCGGGATGCCGACTACTTCAGCAAGTTGTCGTACCGTTAAATCGCTCATTCTATGCCTCTGCTAATCCGATCTGCCTTAACCTTACTCAAACCATGACGATCGTGCCGTCATGATGAGACGGCC
>Ga0364910_1126_pt1 | contig 28776 bp, 20 predicted proteins | sample SorcelJu500001C4_3_FD_206970 | JGI IMG/M metagenome (GOLD analysis project Ga0364910, IMG submission 206970) | Enriched cells from Trout Bog Lake Hypolimnion, Wisconsin, USA - BchlTB.June25.5000.01.C4 | ecosystem: Environmental > Aquatic > Freshwater > Lake > Hypolimnion/Profundal zone | place...
GCTTTGGCTTAGGCTTGGGATAATTAGCGATCTCTTTCAGTAAGAAATTCGTCAAATTATAATATTTTCCTACCAAAGCCGTGGGGAAATGAGTTGTTACTGTGAAAAGCACAAGGAAAGCGCCCGAACAAAAAAGTACGCCCCAAATGAGGCGTACCGTATTGGATATGCTTTGATTAGAACTTGTAGGTTAGCCCAAACCCCCAACCTTTAGCATGAATGTCATCGAGACCAACGTCAAGGCTGCCGATGTTGCCTGTGGAGGACGATATATAGGCGTTGCCAAGTTTCATTTTATCCCACTTAGTGTCGCGATAACTTACATTGAATTGCCAGTTCGGGTCGATATCGTACGATAGGCCGGCTTCCCAGTTACGATAGTCGCTCGCGAACGAAACTACGCCATAAGCCTCAAGGTTTTTGGCTATTGTAGTACTGCCAAGCAACCCGAACTGGACCATGTTCTTATCGGGAGAAGTAAATTCAGGGAGATTAATTCCTCCGCTCCAAGTACCGGAGCTAACGGCAGCAACGGCATAGGGAGTATCCGTGTATGTTGCCGACCCGCCGAGCTTTATCCCGGCGTTAGCCCTAACAACGCCCACAAATGCGGCAGTATTCGGCGAAAGCTTATAGAGCACTTTGAATTCATCCTGCCTAATCTTACCGGTTGCATTGATCGACCCGCTCAAAGTTCCATTTCCAATGTCTACGCTACCAGAATACAGGCCAAACGACCCTTGCGGGTTATACTGACGATATTGTACTGCCCAATTGTTCCCCATTCCGATTGTTAGACCCACGTCCAGATTGGCGCTACCGTCGAAGCTTTCGTGCAAGGGATAAGTCCCGCTCAATGTGTCAAGCCTGTAGCCAAAGTTTGTAGTGCCGCTCATGTCCAGATTTGGCCGATAGGTGTAATCGAAACTTACATCACCTTTGGAGTAATCCAAAAGCGGGCTTGCCATGCCAATACTTGACAGCATGAACAAGCAGACAATTGTAATAAGAACTTTTTTCATTAAATCACTCCTCCTCTGTTTTCTTTCCGCCTCAAATAATTAATTGTGAAATCACGTAATATATATATGCAAAACAGATAACCGCAGACCGCATTTAATCATAATATTAGGTTTTGTCCGCAAAAAAAATAAACGGCCCAATGTAGGCCGTTAGACAAAAACCGCGAGTGGAGATCGCTTGTTGGGAATTAAAATAGCACCTCCACTCCGAGGTGCATTAATTCTTTATAAATTTATTAATGTCTTGTTATTAAGCTCCCCACATTCAATGTTCTACATCGTTTAAACAACTGCCTCCACATGTTCTTTAGCGCCATTCGGTCGACAGGCCCACGACCTATCTTGCGGCTGCCCGCAATGTCGCTTGCTCCGCCTCGCAGAACAGCTTGTCAAGATTGACGATCATCAGCCGCCGCTCCCCCAGCTTGGCGATACTCAGAATATACTGGCAGGAAATATCTATAATGGGCTGAGTCATTTCAGCTGCGTCTTCTTCTAGGTTCAGCACCTCTTTTACCTCGTCAACGACCACTCCCACTTGGAGGTTTGCCGCATCCACAATTAGCACCCGTTTACCAGTGACATTCACCACCGACACACCAAATCGTTTAACCATTAACGACAAATTACCTTCCAGCTCCGCCGGTGCCAAGCCGAGCCGTATCGCCAGATTCACTATTGGAATAACATTGCCTCTCAGGCAAATAATACCTTCCATATATTCCGGTGTATTGGGTACTTTGGTAGCCCAGTAGGAACCAACGATCTCTTTAACCTTTGATCTTGAAACCGCGTATTCTTCACTTCCCAATCGAAAGACAAGCAGTTGTTCCTTTGCCATATCACCGCTCCAGTCCCCAGTAATAACCGGGATCTGACGACTGCGCCGTAGCCGCCGAAATACGCCGTGACTGGAACCGGGATCATACTGTCGACTTTCTCCAGATCTAACGCTCTGCTGCTCCCGGTACCATACGCCATGTTAATTGTACAGACAATTAACTTTAATTACTAGTATCTTGTAATCCTATACTTATACACTTCAAATGCGGGTTTCATATCTGCAAGAGATATAAAACCGCCTTATGCAACGGCGATATCAGCGAAACTTTATCCTGCCAGGCTATTTTTCGCAAGCACTGAGCAAGCGCGCCCGGGAGTTCTTTATGGCAGGATGTCAGTCTTCCGATAGGTTTCGATAATCTGGCGAATACGGTTTGCATTGCTTACCGCTTCCTCCATATTGCCTCGTCTGGCGGCCAATTCGGCCTTAAATGCCAGCGTTTTTATCTCTTCCAGACCGGACTGGTTCGCCAAGACCTTTATCTTGTTGACAAAATTCTCGAAGAGCACCAGATCAGCCGTATATCGGTCAATCGTCTGGGTCAGGCAGGCAATTTCGTTGAGACTGTTGGCCTGCTCGGTCCGAGATACCGCCTCTGCGGCGTCTGCTCCCCCGCCGCATATTACTCTCAGCAGAGCCCTAGCGGGGCTGGTCACAAGCTCCATTTTGGCCTGAAGGTCACCTATTTGCAGTGGCTTGGCAATGTATTCATCCATACCGGCCGTCAAATATTTCTCCCGGTCGCCGGCAAGAGCATGGGCGGTAATAGCAATAACCGGAGTGTACCAGCCGCTATCAGCTTCCGCTTGCCTGATCCGCCTCGTCACTTCTACTCCATCCATACCAGGCATCTGGATATCCATTAAAATGACATCATAGCGCTTCCCAGCAAATAGCTCAAGCGCCTTGCGGCCATCGACCGCGCACTCCACCTGGTGTTTGAGTTCACGCAGGTACTTCTGCACAATTAGCCGGCTGACAGCATCGTCTTCCACCAGCAGAACCGATAGTGCAACTCGCGCCGGGTTAATTTCGACAAGTGGTTTTCTGGCGGCCCCGTTAATTGCGGCCGCACTGGTGGCGGGCGCCAATGTCACGGTAAAGGAGAATGTACTACCCTTGCCTTTCACGCTTTCCACCCTGATTTTCCCGCCCATCATCTCGACAAGCTGCTTTGAGATTACCAGGCCCAGTCCGGTTCCCCCGTGGCGGCGGGTATTTGAGCCGTCCACTTGGCTGAAGGGTTTGAATAGTTTTTTCATATCTTCACCGCTTAGACCAATGCCGGTATCGGTGACGGAAAAAGTCAGCTCCAGCCTGTCGTTGACTATCCCGGTCATTTTCACCGCCAGCGCCACCTTCCCGCTGTCGGTAAATTTTATCGCGTTGCCGAGAAGGTTGTTGAGAACTTGACGCAGACGGGAGGGATCGCCAGCAATCACCGCCGGGATATCGGCTGCCATCGAGTAACTGAGATCGATTCCTTTGCCAAGCGCTGACGGCGCATGAACTTTGACAATCTCCTCAAGGATATCCCGACAGCGAAAGTTCACTTTTTCGATAGCCAGCTTGCCTGCTTCCATTTTGGAAAAATCGAGGATATCGTTGATGATGCCGATAAGTGCCTGGATACAGGAGTTAGCGGTCAGGAGATTATCTTTCTGTTCCAAGGTGAGATCAGTCAACAGTGTCAATTCAATCATGCCATTGATGCCATTGACCGGGGTGCGGATTTCATGACTCATATTGGCCAGGAACTTACTCTTGGCCCGGTAGGCCACCTCGGCAGCGTTTTTTGCCTGCTCCAGCGACTGCTGAGTCTGTCGCCGTTCGGTGATATCGGTTACTATCGCTACAGCATATTCCTTCGCCGGACTGTAGATTGTTACAGAAACCCATTTCCTGATTGTTTCGGAATAATATTCGATTTCAGCCTTGTCTTTACGCCCTAAAGCCACATCGCCGTATATGGCCGCTCGCTCGGTGTAGCTCTCCAATTGAGCGGGGAATAATTCTGAGAACCGTCTGCCGATTATATTCTCACGGTTGACACCAACCATTTTTTCGTATGCGTCATTGACTTTTAAGTATTCAAAATCAACGCCGATCCCTTGTTCATTGAAGATGCCTCGTGCGTAGACAAACCCACTGGGCATATTCATAAATAACGATTTGTATTCCGACTGGCTGGCTTTAAGCTCGATGTCGGCGAGTTTCCTGTTCGTGATATTTCTAATTATCACGCCAATATGCCCGGGGTGTGGTTCGAATACAGAACCGGCAAACCAGCCTTGGTTAGCCGCACTGTAGAATTCATCGACCCGGAAAGGGGCTACCGCGCCACTTTCGTCCAGATGATCGCTGACTAACTCCAGCATATTGGTGGCCGGAAATAGACTCGCATAACTTTTGCCAATAAGCTCTTGCGGCGATAGCTTGACCCCCTTGGCGAAGGCGGCGTTAACTTCCTTGAAGATAAAGTCGCAAATACTGCCACGCTCGTCTCTAACTATTTCAAGATAGATAAAAGAGTCCACCATATTCATAAACAGCGAACGATATATTGCCCGGCTGGTTTCCAGAAGCTCTGCTGCCCGGCTGCGCTCAGTGATATCGCGCGCCGCAGCTAGCCACACCCGCCGGCCATCCAGTTCTATGACCTGGGCGCTGATCTCCACCGGAATTTCCCGGCCATCCTTGGCCACATGCGTCGTCTCTAATAGCATTTGACCTGCGGCGGTAAACCCTCGCTGGAGTTCCGCCAGTTCTGCGCAGTCAGCTCCTTTGACGATATCGACCGGGCCCAGACCGATAAGTTCTTCCCGGCTGTAGCCCAGCTGGGCTACAGCTAGATCGTTTACGGCGACAAAGACTCCCGGGGCTTTGTCACCATCTCGTTCTTCCATTATAAAAATGGCATCGTTGGCCTTGTCAAAGAGCAGCCGGAACCACTCCTCGCTCTGGCGCAATGCTTCTTCGGTCTTTTTTCGCTGGGATATGTCGCGAATAACGCCGAGCATGATTTCCCGGCCGTCGATGAACGTACTTTGGGATTTGATCTCAACCGGAAAACAGCTACCGTCTTTACGGTAATGAACGGTCTCATAATGAGCGCTTTGGTGAAAAATGTCTACAAACAGTTCCCTCGTTAGCAGCTTATTACCCCCACGAAGGTCAAAAATTGTCATTGTCAGTAGCTCTTCACGCGTATAGCCGTAAGCTGCAATAGCCGCGTCGTTGGCTTCAATGATATTGCCGTCTACATCAATGAACGTAAAGATATCAAGAGCCTTCTCCATCAACACCTTGTACCGGCCGAGACCTTCCTCGGCCAGCGTGCGTTCGGTGATATCCTGGTTCGCCCCATACAACTTTTCTATATTGCCGTTAACATCTTTTATTACCTTTATCCGGGCAACAATGGTTCGCACCGCACCATCCCGGCGGATAATACGATGTTCTAATTGCATAGAAAATGAACCTGCCTGGGACGTATTCGGGTCATTCATTTCTCCTAAAATCCAAGTATCTTCCGGGTGGACGAACTCCCTGACATACACCTCCGGTGTCATAAAGCGTCCTTCCCGTGCCACGTCCGTGCCATAAAGGGCATAGAACTCGTCCCCAAACTCGAACCGGTTAGTTTCAGGGTCGTATTCCCATGGCCCCAGCTGAGCCAGTTCCACCGACAGGGAAATTTTTTCATTGCTGCTCAGCAGATTTTCCTGCAGGGCCTCTAACTGAGCGTATTTCGCCCGCAGATTCTCTTCTGAAGCGACAAGCTCCTCACTGAGTTTTCGATACTTGTCCTCACTTTCCCGCAATGCCTCATTGGCCTTTAGTCGCACTTCTTCCACCCCAATTGCTTTTGCAATGGAGTTGATTGTTCGCAGGCAATCTTCATCAAGAACCACATCTCGCAGATACAGCGCGCATAAAGAACCAACGTGCTTTCCATCAAAAATTACCGGCTTGCCGACATATGTCTGAAGGCCATATTTTTTGACATTGGGGTCTGTGTCATAATATTTAGTATCAGCCAAATACCGGATAATAACCGGTTCGTCTTGTGGACTACCGATTATATCGCAACACATATGTCCCTCTGGATTGTCCACTGCCTGAAAATCATGCGGTGCCCGCCATTGGCCCCACGCGCATAGCTGTCCATTGTAAAGACGATTGTACAACACGCAATCCGCCGCTAACAAATCGCCGCACAACGCCGCTAACCGGTTGATATTATTCATGGGATCCGCATCAAAGCACAGGAGGCACTCTGTCATCTTAATCCAGCGTTCGTCGTTCAGGGCTTTGACTCTTTCCGTTGGAGCCGCTGTTTTAGCCATGAATCCTACCTCCTTGCGATAATAACGGCATCCCGCTTTTCAAAGATGCCAATTATATTCTACAGAGTTTATTACCCGTTCCCTTTTCTATTTTCATAGTTCCCCGAAAAAATGACATTTCCTGCTAAAATTTTTACTATTCTGGGGAACAGCTTATTACCCAAAAGACACTCCTGCTGCAAGTCAAACTGGAACATCATCGTTATGAGGCTGTTGATAGCATTTATTCACAATTTTGTCCGGTTCTATCTCATCTAGGTCATCCGAGTAGCGGATAAAGTACTCAGACACATCACCTGAGGCATGAGTACATACCTTCCAAAGCTCGCCATCCTTACTGACGCTGACAAGCTGGACAAGCCGCATCGGGCGAATTGTAACTCTGCCGTTTTCTGGCATGGCGAGATAAATCAGGTCACCTTCATTGTAAACATTTTTAGCCACTGTTTCTCACCCCCTATATAATTTTATCTATTTACTTTCAAGTAATACAGATTGCCGGCGGCCAATGAGATATTATTGCCGCCCGCACCCCTACCACTCAGCAGTCAGTGATTAAGACCAAATTAATAATTAATCATAATTAAAGCCGGATATCTCCGGCTTAGGCTGGGTTAAATTTTAGTTTGCTATCCTTACGTACCGTTCAATCAGATTCATGGTCTGCTCAAGGCTGATCGGTTTACTAATATAATCATCCATACCGGCGTCCAGGCATTTTTCCCGGTCCCCGTTCAGCGCATAGGCGGTCATTGCGATAATCGGCGTGCGACAATTCAGCAGTTCTTCTTTCGCTCTAATGATAACCGTGGCAGAATAGCCATCCATATACGGCATATTGATATCCATTAAGATCAGGTCAAATTTGCCGTCTTCGAAGGCGGCAATTGCTTCCATTCCGTTTTGAACAGCAACAACCTTATAGCCTTTTCGCTCTAACATGATCGTAACTATCTTTTTACTGACCTCATCATCTTCGGCCAGTAATACCTTTTTAGATTTGGCGTTTTTCCGCTGCTTAGGCTGAGTACAGTCAATCTCCTTTTTAGCATCTGCAACTTCCTCCTCGGGAAGACCAAATACCGCCGTAAAAAAGAAACTGCTGCCCACATTCTCTTTACTTTCAACGTCCACCGCACCATCCATGATTTCAATCAACTTTTTGGAAATAGCGAGGCCCAGTCCGGTTCCGCCAAATTCTCTGGTATTCGATTCATCTACCTGACTGAATCTTTTAAATAACTTGTCAAGTTTTTCCTCGCCGATTCCGATTCCCGTATCTGTTACTTTAAACCGTATTTTTACCTGCTGATCACTTTGCTCCTCAACAGCCACATCAATACGGACTTCGCCTTGATATGTAAACTTAATACCATTGCCCACTAAATTCGAAAGCACTTGCCGGAGGCGGACAGAATCACCGACGATCTGATCTGGTACTCGCTCATCGATCTTCAAGGTCAGACTTAATCCCTTTTGCCTGGCTCCGATGTCAAATAAATCAACAACCTCATTCATTGTTTTCTTTAGGTCAAAAACACTTTTTTCCAGCTCGATTTTTCCAGCCTCGATTTTTGAATAGTCCAGTATATCATTTAGTACCCTTAGTAGTGAGATCGTTGATGACTTTACAATAGTCAAATAGTCCCGCTGCTCTTCATGTAAATCGGTCGTTAGAATCAAATCCGTCATCCCGATAATCCCATTCATTGGCGTCCTGATTTCATGGGACATATTCGCAAGAAATTGGCTTTTCGCCAGGTTTGCCCTTTCGGCTTTTTCCAGTGTAACAATCATTTCTTCTTCAGCTTTTTTGCGCGCGGCAATGTCAATGCCGAACCCGGCAAAGTGCATTTTTCCGTCAATTTTTACAGGAACGGCAGTCATGTAGGCAACTAACTTTGTACCATCTTTCCGTTGTAGATCAGCCTCGGCCTCGGCAAATCCTTCCCGTAGCGCTTTTTTTACCGCATTACTAATATGGGCAATGGTTTCGTCGTCCCCCTTGTACCAGGCAAGGAGATCCCGGCCGGATAATTCATCAGTCGAATATCCGGTCATTTTTTCATGCTGCTTGTTCCAACGAACTAGCTTGCCCTGATCATTATATAGATAGAGCATTCCGGGGACACTGTCAAACAGGGCCTCGGTCAACCGTTTTTCATCATTCAGCTTTTCCTGAGTTTCCTGTAAATTATCAAATTGAGCCCATAGTTCTTCTTCCGTCGCTTTCAGTTCCTGAAAGGAACCGGATAATTCCGCAGTTCTTTCTTCAACACGTCTTTCAAGGGTTTCGTTCACAGCGATGATTTCTTCATTCATTGCTGTGACTTCTTCGTTCAGGGCAATCATTTCCTCATTGGCAGCCGCCAATTTACTGGTTCGTTTAGCCACTTTTTCTTCCAGATGCTCATTGATTTCCCGCAGGTTCTTTTCCAAATTAATTGCTCTGCGGAAGATAATAGCAACCAGGAATATCGCCACCCCGAAGCTAAGCAAAAGAAGCTGGAGAGCTCTTGTGCGGATATCTTGGGTATCAGACTGGAATGAATGCGCCTTATTCTTAGCAAAATTGAGAATGGCATTAATCTTATCGGCACTTTTCCCGGCTTGCAGCGCATCAGCGCCACTGCTGATAGCAGCAGCTTCACTGGCCTTACCATTAAGGACAAGGGTAATTACCTGCTCCCGCAATGACTTCCAGGCTAAATACCCCTGTAAAGCGTCGCGCACCATTTTGGGATTTCCGAGAAAGCGGTCCTTCACCAATTGAAAATCACTCAACACCAGAGCATCATCCTGGTCAATAATCTGCTGGTACGCTCTAACCTCTTGTGGCGTAGTCGCCTGCAGAACATCCTTCATGGTTAGTTGAATATTCATAATATTGGCGTTGATGCGAAGCACAGCAGTAGATACCGCGTAGGGATGATTATATAAATCGGTTGTCAACTCCGTCACAAGATTAACTGCTCTATAACTGATATACCCCAATATAAACAGGATAATAACCAACAGCGCAATTAAGCTTGGCATTCCTTTTTTTTCTTGCATTACCAACATTAATTCCCACCTTTACCATTTGCTGAGCGCTAATCTACGAGCCTGGGCTGATCTGTGGCAATACAAAAAATAACCGTTTATATTTAACAATAATTATATATTTAACGAAAATAATCCTGCTGACTTTATCGGTTATTGTCGAATTTCCCCACCGCCAGAGCAACAGGACTTCGCAGCCAGTTGCTCCGAAGTCCTGTTGGTAATTTATAGCTCTAGTAGCGATATGTCGACATTGCGACCTGCTCGATATTTTCCTTGTAGACCACGACCTTGTTGCTTTTACCGTAATAAGCGTAAACCAGATGTTGGTTATAATCGACGCCTACGGCGTGGAAGCCGGATTCGGTTTTAAGCGAGCCCAAGTACTTGCCGGTTGTCGCGTCGACAACCCCCAATAATCCGGCTTTGGCTTGGGCGATGAAGATCAAGCGGACACGGGGGTCCCACGACAGCTGATCCAGTCCTGAGGCAATCGCAATCGCAGAGTATTCCCCGGTGTCAAGATGCATAGCCAGTAGTTGTTTGGTGTTGGTCCCGACCCACAGGGTATTGTTCACCGGATCGTACACCATGCCCTTGGCGCCACCTCTTTTAGCAGGGGATACTCCGGTCGGAATACGGCTAATAATCTTGTTCGTTGCCGGATCAATCACCAACACGTAGTTGTCCCACGACTGGTAAATGAGGTTCTTATTCGGCTCGTACAGACCTAACTCCGGGCCGATGACCGGCTTGCTAGCGGAGAGGGCAAAGCTGGCCAGCAGCGCAAAGGGCGGCGTGGCAGAGATTACACCAATGGTGTTTGAAACAACATTGACTACAAACACTTTGTTGTCCTGAGGGTCGTAATAGACGCCTTCAGGGCCATCACCACCGGTAGTCATCCTGCCCACGACTTGCCAGGTCGTCTTGTCGATAACGGCAAGTTTGTTTTCGTCTCCTGCTGCAACATAGAGATAATCCGGGCCGACGGCGATGCCTCTCGCGCCTTTTACACCTGGAACTACGGCAACTATCTTGTTGGTTTGTGTGCTGATAACCACTACATTGCCGGCAGATGGCTGCGCAACATAGATTAGCTGTTGGCTATGGTCGTAAACGACTACGCCGCCGCGTCCCCCTTTGCCAGGAAGGTCAATGGTCGCGATCGGCGTGAGCAACTTGTCAACCGGAGTGGCATACCCGGACTGCATTTTTATTCCCAGGGCGACTGCAAGCACAAAGAGCATAATCAGTACGTAGGAAAACACTCGGTTTTTGGGACAAGCCATTCTTAAACTCCCCCCTACATTATCAATGTTGCGGAAGGTCCCCCCCCCGATCATCACCGAACAATTTTTATTTCGCTGAAAGAGGGCCGGAATCACTTGTTTAAAGGATTCCAGCCCTCTTTCGGACTTAACTTTGGGGAAGGAGTCAACCCGTATTTCCTATGGACCTGATTGCCGCAGTATTGTTATAGACCTTTTAAAAAGCCATCGTTGCTATTCGGCACCGCCAAGAATATGAGCTGCATATCACCATAACCGCTGGCTTGGATGATAACGATCAAATCAAGCCCTTGGTTATCGCCGGCCACGGCCGAAAAATTAGGATAAGCCATACCGGAAACATTGAGATAAGCCGGAGCTTGTACCTGCGTACCAGGCGCTGACCCGCCTACACCGCTGCTAGTAGTGACTCCACCTAAGTTTTTGGCTATTGGTTTCCAGCTATTTGCAGCTTGCCCCAGCCCTTGAATGGTAAGAAAATGAGTGGTGTTTTTCCAGTTATTATAGTAGATCATTGTGTCATTGGTTTCCAAGCCGTAATTATTGGTGCCGTTACCAAAGCTAAGCGCGGTCGCCGGAAAGTTAGCGGTCGCACTATTGTAATTTACATCAAACCCGGCGCTGGAAGTAACGATAAAATTCAGGGCAGTGGTATTTCCGCCCTGGGTGAAGGTATTGCTGTTGAATACCAGTGGTATCGAATCATACCACAGCGGCTGACCATAAACATTTGAAACCTCGGTCTTCAGCTTCCAGGCATTGCTTAGATTATTAAGCGCTACCTGATAGGAATGAAAGGCAAAGCTGCCGCCAAAATTGTTGGTGGCGCTTGGCTGGTGAAAACCGGCCAGCCAAAATCCATTAAACGAACTTCCGGTGGTCATGCCAGGAAGCATTGCTTGATTCTGACCCGGGCCGATCGATATATCCCAGGGGGTCATATTGATAATGTCGAATACTCCTAAGGTGGAAGTATTAGGCTGACTTGATCCCCCCATGCCCGGAGCCTTTTCGTTAAAAGCTACAATGCTTGCATAGGGAGCGGTGGCAAAAGCAACGCTGCTAAAAGTAGTCAGCAGTAGCACCAGTGAACAAAGCAGGATCTTTCTTTTTAACATTGGCGTTTTCCTCGCTTTATCATTTATTCTCGATTATTTCTGGGCAAGCTTTGTCAGGTATTGCTCGATTGCCGGCAGATCCTTGCTGTATTTTTCAAAAATGGTTTTTAATTGAATGTTCATATTTTTCAGTGCGCTAGGATCATTTTTGATTTGGTCATATTTGCCATGGGTACCGAACATATCAATAATCGTTTTCGCATCCTGCGGATTCTTTTGAGAAATAGCTGTCAGAATCGCCAAAATCTTCATTGTATCCTGAGCCTGGGCCTTGGTTGGCTTGTATTTGGCGCCGCCCGCCATTTGCGCTGGTGAATTATTATTAATATATTGTTGTACTTGGTTCGAGGCATAAATGCCTTGATTTATTATGGTAATAAACAGGGCATCCGTGCCATTAGGCAGGGTTATGCCGTAATTATCGGCTGGCATTTGCCGCCAGGTTGTGACAAACACCGCGTTTTGCTGGACGAGCGGCAGGGCTTGATTGGTAGTGGATTGTACCTCATAGATCAACGACTGGCTATCACCTGCAACAGCGGTGAGTGCCGCACCAGTCACACTCGTACCGTTGTAATTTGCTGTAGCGGAAACGTTAATCCCCTTCGATTTTGCCGGATAGGCCGTGTCGGTGGTAATATTAACATTTGTGCTACTACTGTTATTGGAAACATCGGTAGCGATACCGTCAATCGTAGCCGGTATGCCGGCAATGAAGTCGATAATCCCCAGCGGATCTCCACTCGCGCATGTCGCAATATCAGTTACCACATTAAGGACGCTATGCATCGCCTTCAATATTGAGAAACCTGTTGATGGAACACTGACATTGCCAGGCGTTCCCCCGCCTAAACTATTGATGTTAATGTTGTAATAACCTTGTATATCATTGTATTGCGAATCCAGCATCATCAAACTTATCGTGGTGGTGGAAGGTTGTCCGGCATTAAGAGCAGAGGCGCTGGTGTAGTGGCCGCTGGTTGTGGCATTTTTGCCATTGCCGTCAGGATAACCGGAGACCACGTTATAGCTGTTGGCTGCCGCCCCCGTATTATTTATATTACTCAGGGCCACGTACTGAACATTGTTATAGCTGGCAGGCAGAGTCCAGGAGGGAAACGCGGTAAACATACTCATCCAACCATAACTGTTACTGGATGTAGCGGCATTTGTCGTCGGGTTAATCGTAGCTATCGGCTGCAGAGAGTCCCAGGCAGTATTCGTGGTCTGATTATTGATAGTTGGAGTAAGAATGTTGGCAAAGAAAGGCGTAGAACCGTTTTTCAGATAATACACTCCCGGCAATCCTGCCGCAATCGGGAGGCTTTGCCCGTAGGAAGTTGAGGTTGTTGACATGCTCATGTTAAAACATGATTGCGTCAAATTGAGCACCACCACCGGTAAACTTCCATAGGTGTTGAGCGAAACAGCCGTTGCTGTTGGCGGCGTTGGCGGCGCGCCATCAGCTTGCGCTATCGCACCGGAAAAAGGACTTACTGCCAACCCCAGTGACAAGACAAGCTTTAAAATAGATGCTCTGGAAAAATTCATGGATTATTCCTCCTTGATATTTTGTTGCCTCTCAGCCTTTGCCGACCCCGGTTGGGACAAGAGTTCCCCTTAACCGATTTTTGGCCTTCCTCCTCGCTTGGTGGAATTGAATTCGTTGTTTATCAGATAATTTGGTTTTTTCATTACTGGTTTAGCTCTTCAAAAATTTGTCGCTGTTATGCGGCACCGCTAAGAATAAGACCTGCATATCGGTATAACCGCCGGCCTGGAGAATAACCACCAGGTCCAGGCCTTCATTATCGCCGGCCACCTGGGAGAAATTCGGATAGACCATGCCGCCAACGTTGAGATAGGCCGGGCATTGCACCGCTGTTTGCCACGATGATCCAGACTTGTATTTACTGTTTTGGGTATTTTGCGTCACTCCGCCTAAATTGTTGGTTATCGGCTGCCAGTTGTTTCCTCCCTGGGTTTGCAGTTGTTGAATCGTTAGAAAATCGACGATAGTAGCGGTGTTCCCGCCGGCGTAGTCGCAGCTTACCCAGCCGTAATTATTGGTGCCGTCGCCCAAGCTGAGCGCTGTCCCCGGATAATAGTCAATCATGGGACGAGGACCGCCGGGAAGCACATACATTACTTGAAACCCCGCGCTCGAAGTAGCGCTGAAATTCAGGGCGACTGTATTATTGTTCTGGGCGAAGCTTTTGCTGTTGAATACAATCGGAATCGTTGCATAAGCAGTAGGGTTGGTATAAGGGGAATTTGTAACGTTTTGCCCAGTGGGAGTAATTGTTTGCCCATTGGGGCTCTGGTTACTCGCTAACGGCCACATATTGCTCAAATTACTGAGCGGTATCTGGATGGAGTGAAAGGCAAAGTTGTTGCCGAAATTGCTGGGGGTGGAGCCCGAGCTGGAGGCTGGCTTGTTAAACCCACTCAGCCAGAACGAATTTATTTCTTGCGTCGACATGCCGTTCAGCATTGGTGTTCCCATAGGTCCCTTTCCAATGGATATGTCCCAGGGAGTCATGTTGATAATGTCCATAACCCCCAGGGTGGAGACATTCGGTTTGCCACTGTGTCCATTAAAAGCCATGATGCTGGCGTAGGGGTCGGTGGCAAAGACCAGTCCGCTACAGGCGGTCAGCAGCAGCACCAGCGTACAAAGCAAAATCTTTCTAAACATCGACATTCCCTCGCTTTATCAGTTTATTTCCAGTTATCTCTGGGCCAGTTTGGCCGAGTAAACTGCGGCGGCAGGCAGCTCTTTGCTGTATTTGTCAAAAATGCCTTTTAACTGGCTGTTCAAGGTTTTCACGGCGCCGGGGTTATTTTTTAGCTGTTGATACTTGCCGTGTATGCCGAACATATCGATGATCGCTTTCGCATCCTGGGGACTTTTTTGGGCAATCGCTGTCAATATCCCCAATATTTTTACCGAGTCCATTGCTTGGTCCTTGGTTGGCTTGTGTAAAGACACTCCTGCCGTCTGCGGAGGATTATTATTGATATAATTTTGTATCTGGTTCGAAGCATAAACGCCCTGATTCACTATCATGACAAACAAGGTGTCTGCTGAGTTGGGCACGTCATACATCATATCTAAACTGGGCTTCTGCCGGAACGTGGTAATTATTACGCCATTCTGCTGGATCAACGGGATGGTTTGATTGCTGACTGATTGTACCTGATAGAATATCGCCTGGCTGTCCCCCTCATAGGGGATGAGAGCTTCGCCATTGGTATCGTTAAAAGTCGCCGACGCCGAAATATTGATCCCTAGGGAGCTTGCCTTGTAAGCCGAGGCGGTTACAACACCGGCGTTGGCGGACGCGCCCTGGGAAACCGCTCCGCTAATCGTCGCCGGCAAACCGGCGACATAGTCGATGATCCCTAGCGGATCACCACTGGCAATTGTGACAAAATTAGTGACTATGTCAAGGGCGCTATGCATGGCTTGCAGGATAGAGGCGCCGGTGCTTTCCTTCGGAATATTACCGGACGTACCCCCGCCCAGAGAGTTGATGTCAATCTTGTAAGTCGCTGCTGTATTTCCGCTATTATCTAACAAGTTCAGATTGAGGTAGTTATGAATGGCTATTGAGGCATTCAGCGCATTGGCGGTGACGAAATGGCCCGAGCCGGTGGCATTTTGGGAATTTCCATCGGGGTAACCGGAAACTATGTTACCCATGGTTGCTCCCGCCGCTCCCTGATTAGTTACCCCGCTCAGTGTCTGATACTCCACCTGGTTGTAGCTGCCGGGCTGCGACCAGGAGGGAAAAAGCGTAAACAGGCTCATCCAGCCATAACTGGCGGCGGAATTGACAGTAATGTCATTTGTGGCGGTATTCAGAATAACCTGCGGTACCAGCGAAGCCATATTTGAGTCGTTGGGAGTGAGAATATTGTTGAACTTCGCGGTGGACCCGCCATTGTTCATATATACCCCAGGCAAGCCTGCCGCCAGCGGAAGGTTGGTCCCGTAGCACATTGAACCTACCGTCATGTTCATATTTATCGCTGACTGCGTCAGATCCAATACCACAACCGGTAAACTGCCATAAGAACCCAGCACCACATACTTCGACGTTGGCGGGCTCGGCAGCTTGGTCGTGGCGCTGTCGGCCTGGGCCACCGCGCCGGAAAAAACGCTTGTCACAAGCAGCAGTGACAAGCCTAGTCTCAAAATTGTTGCCCTGATAAAATTCATCTGGTTCTCCTCCTTAATATTTTATAGCCTCTCGACTTTGGGGACACTACAGCAGTTCTATCCGCAGTCCTTCATGGGCATAAAAATCAATGATCCAAGAATCAAAATCGCCGTCTTTTACCGTTATAATCTGATAAAGGCTGCGCATCGGCAGATATATTCGGATAAAATCGGCTTGGACCGGAATATTTTGTCCGATACCCATCTGGTTATTTTTGATAACAATTAGATCTGATTTAAAAACATCGAGGAAGGTCTCAAACGAAACACAGGCGTTTCTGTTAATCGTATAGGTACACGCCACATTGTCACTTAAATCAAATTTCTTAGTCTCGGATAGATAGTAAGAACGGGTTGTCTTAATTTGCTTGATTATCGCGGGAAAGTCATAGCCATCATGACTGCGGAGCGCTGCTACATCGGCAAAGAAATAGTACGCACCACTTTTTAAATGCTTGAATACCGCTTTGCCGGTTGCATCCGTCCGCGCGCGATCAGCTTCCTTACCAGAAAAATTCCCAGGCATTGCCGAAACAGTAACGCCGCTAATCGGCTGACCATCGGCATCCAGCAGTGTCAGGGTCAGCGTAGGCGAAACTTGGCTGCCTTGACTAGCTGCATTATTGCTAACTGGAACTTGCTGCCCTGCAACCTGCCCATTGTCATCGGCATAAACACTCGGGGTACCTAAGCCGCAATAAATAAAAACATAGGCGAGGGCAATAACCAGCTTGAAATTCCAATTGCGCTTAAAATTTTTTCGTGCCATAATCATCCGACCTCCGCTCATATACTCCCGCTATAAAGCTCCCTGCTTACATCTCCGGTAAAATGCGTACCGAAACCGTCAGCACGCCAACCTTATGGGTTATTTGTTTGGTTTCCTGGCTGAATAAATACTTTAGAAAAGGTATATTCATTAATATTGGGATACCGCTAACCGCCGTTGTTTCGGTGTCTCCAGCGAAGACGCCGACAACATAGATGCTGTTATCCGCTTTCACAAGCCCCATAGTAGTCATAGTCTTAGTGGAAAATTCTTTGGCCGTCTGTTGCCCTACCGCAACAGTGCCAGTAACCAACGCCATTTGCATATATACATCAAGTCTGACAACACTTTCACCCGGATTATCCGGATTGTATTTCACTACGGTAGGTGTAATCTTGACATCGCTGCTGATCGTCTGAGATGTCAAGGTTGCATTGCCATTACTGTCAGTCGTTTCCAAAGGAACTATCGTTTGGCTTAATAACTCGCCTTGAATGCCGTTTGGCGTGTACAGATTACTACCCATAATAACCCTGCTTTTGGACAGAGACCGGGTTAACTGAGCGTTAAAGCCCATCGTTCCTGATGGATTGAAAGTAGTTGTTAATGTATCTGTGTTACCCTGTCCAGTGCCGCCAATCTGACGTTGCCAGCCACCGACACCATAAGTCACATTGCCAGTTAGCGACGACCAGTCTATCCCGGTCGACTGATTATCAGCCATATCCAGTTCGCGCAAGTAAGCGGAAACGATAATCAGGTGCGGCTTGCCCACTTCTGACAGCAACCCCTGCAGCTTAACCGCCGCCTGATGCAGTTGCCCTTCATCCGTACCGGAAAGCAGCACCATTGAGGGTGCCCCAACAGGCTGCAACAAGACCATTGCCATATTGGCAAACTCCGGCATTTGTTGCAAATAGGGCAGAAGGGTGGTCACTGCCTGTTCATTGCCGTGAACAACCTTAAGCATCACCGTGCCGTTTTCAACCACGATGTCTGAATCATTCTCATTAGCTTGTATCTTGGCAGCGTTTATGCCGATTAACAACCATACTACCGCCATTATCAGTAGTGTTCTATAAATAACTCTGCCTGTTTTTTTATCAATAATCATAGCCATCATCCTTTGCTACAGGCAGAATACGTACCGCCAAAGTTAATATCGATGCTTGATGCTGCAGGCTAAGCGTTTTTGTTGCAAATAAGCTTTTCAGTATTGGAATGTTCATTAGTATCGGAATACCACTGTTGGATGTTATCCAGTTGTCACTAGCGAACAGTCCGCCAATAATTCTGCCATTATTGGCCTTCGCATAGAGGGTGGAAGTTAATGTTTGGGTCGTATATTCTAACGCCGAAGAAGTACCAAAGCTTACTGTATCTGTCGGAACACTAAGCTGGACAACAACGTCAAGCCGAACGATGCTCTCTTCTGGTTTCTCGGCGTTGTACTCTACAATTGTCGGCGTTATCTTTACATCACTACTGATATCCTGGGTATTAAATGTTGTGGAATCACCACTTGTAAGAGGAACAGGCAGTGAATCGTCATTCTTTATCTCCGCAGTTAAGCCATTGACAATGTTAACCTCACTACCAACAATGACTTTGCCCTTGGACATCGCTCTCGTCAACGTTCCCGCCACATTTACCGGACTTGTCAACCCCATGGTATAGCCACTATTACTCTTCGTTTTGTTAGACGGAGCATTCCCACCGCTATTCGTTGTTGTCGTCGTACTTATCGGAGTCGACAGACCAGCTTGGATGCCATTGGAATACCACGATAAACCAGCCGCATCATCATTTTCCAACGTTATTTCCCTCAAATACGCAGAAACCACCAAACGATGAGGCTGACCAAGATGACTCATTATAGTTTTTAGTTTTTCGACCGCATACCGCAAACGGTCCTCACCCTGATTGCTTGATAACAAAATCTTTGGCTTTGACCCGACAGGCGTGAACAAGGTCATACTAATCCCTTGAAAGTCTGCATCACTTTGCGTTAGCGATGGCAAAAGACTTTGTACCGTTGTTTCATTACCTGGCGTTATGGGAAGAATGGCAATACCGTTGACGATGCGATAACCAGCAACATCAGCGGTTAGAGCCTCGGCGGGCGTTGCAGGAGCGTTGACAACATTAGCGGCGTTATTGGCGAGCGAGGCTGCCGCATTATTGGTAGCATTATCTGCCGCGCACACACTTGCGCCATAACTTGAGCAGAATAATACACTCGCAAAAGCGATTAAATACATCTGCTTTATATGTTTTGCAAACGGCAATTTCATAAAATCACCTAATCCCCAATTCTGTAGCTTTCTCGGTCACTCTTTTGCTGTTACTGTCAGGCCAAATACCTGAGCCGGTTCTGCTTTTGGTTCCCAGGGACGTTTCAGAGCAAATTGCAAGGTCTCCTGCCCAAGAGCATCTGCTTTCAGCTGCAGATAAAATACCCACCTGACCTGGCCGCCCGGTAAATTCTGGGCGCCGTCCACCGGGTTAATGAACTCATCGACCGCTTCAACCAACTTCAAGTCCTTATTCTCCAGTACCCATTCGTACCCCGTGCCGCCGGCGGCGTAAAGCACCACCTTAAAATAGTCGCCTGCCTTCACGGGAATGGCTTCAGCCGATTTCCCGCCGCCGTCGCCGATCAGTACAATGGTAGTGCTGACAAGATAGTCGCGGGAATCTTTCCCTTCAGCCGAAACCGTGGTTGCGGCAATCGCCAAAGTAATAAGCAGTATCGCCATTATGGCGATCTTCTTTCTCACACCAAGCACCCTCCCTGAAAGTACTGAATCAATCACATCAAGGCGCCCCAAGTAAAGCACCGGTTGCCTTTGGCTAACAGGTCTGCTTAAGGGCGCCTTGTCCGTTTTACCTGATTAAGGTCAAAATTTATAGCCAATAGTAAGCTGACCGTAATCGCCGTGCAGGCGGTTTTTCTGGTCAACGTCATGCAGCCACTTGGCGACAACTGAGAGGTTTCCTTTTCCAGCCTTTGGCATCCAGAGAACGGCCGGCCCGAAGCCGCATGACTCGCCCTCGAAGCTGCCAAGTTTTGCGCCGCTGCCACTATCACCTGATACCTGGTGGTAGTAATAACCTTGGAGACCCACTGCCAGGTTTGACGCAAGGAATTGGTTCAACGCGAGGTCAACATGAAACTCATTCCCTGACTTATAATCAGTGGCGTTGTTCTTCGAATTGAACAGGATGCCTGGTACGACGGAAATTTCCCTCCCGGTCTTCATATTCAGCCAGGTCATGGCCAAGGAGGTATCGTAGCCCCAGTAGTTTCTGCCAACATTCGCGAGGTTTCCGGCGGTGTACCCACCCGTCGGGACAAAGACCGATTCTACAAGTTTATAATGTAAATCGCCATTTCCCCAATACAGGGCAGCCGAGAGCATCGAATCGCCGATGTCGGTTTTGTTGTCGGAAACGTTTATGGAATTGATGCTTGCCTTGATCTTGGTATACCCTACCGGAACAACAGCTCCTATCTGCAGCTTACTGCCGAGCACTGAGCCATCAAAGGTATATAAGCCTCCCACGTAATTGTAAAAAGCGTCGGCCTCCAGACCCAGATGAACCCGCCCTCCCAGCACCGCCTTGTGAGCTTCCCCACTATAAAACAGCATCTGATTGACCATCATGAAGCCGGGAGCTGGCGCCACTGCGACGCCGAAGGTGGTCGATGAACCAGGAAAGTAGTAGCTTGATGCGCCTTCTGTGGCTTGGGCTGTGTGCTGCCCTAGAATCAGACAGCATACCAGTAATGGGACAAAAAAGAGCATTCGTTTCATAATTGTTTCTCCTTTTAGAGTCTTACTTCTTCTGGAATACGTAGATAATCTTCCAATCTTTTTTCATGTCTACAACGGTCCAGCCCTTCGCCTGTGCTTCGTCGAGCGCCTTGTCAAGCCGACCGATGGCGGACGTACGATCATAGGCCCACTCGCGCTGGGCGTCGGTGTGGTGAACAAGGAGCGCGAACCGCGGGCCACTGCCGGCGGTTGTCCACTGAAGCATTTGCAGGTCGCCGTCGGAGTTACCGAATGCCATAATCGGACGTCGGCCAATGTTTTGTTCGATGCCGATTACTTTACCTGGGCCGTCATCTATGAAGTTAATCTCCGGCAAATATACAAGCACTGGCTTGCCGTCCCTGATCTCCATTTGCATCTTGACGCTGCTGCCAACGACCTGCTCGGGAGGAATACCATAGGCCTTTTCCGTCCACGGGCGCATGAAATCTATACAACCGCCAGACACGATGTAGGTCTTGAATCCGTTGGCCCGTAAGTAATCAAGCAGTTCGCGCATTGGCTGATAAACCATTTCCGTATACAGCTTGCCTGTCTTCGGATGTCTCGCTGTAGTTGCCCAGTCTTTGACGCTTTGTTCGAACTCTGTCGTAGTGTAGCCGGCGCGCGCATACACATCTAAGTCGAGAGGAACACTCTTCAGGTCACCATCCAGTACGGCTTTTAGCTCTGGATTCTTTTGCCATTCAGGATGCTGCGACGCGATTGCTTTGAACCGGTCGAGCACAAATATTTCCGGGAAATACAGCGGCTGTTCGGACCACAGCGTACCGTCATTGTCAAAGGTGGCGACCCGCTCAGCAGGAGGCACAAAGTGCGGCGACCCTGCCTTGGTCACTTCATCGACAAAGGTGATGATGGCCTTCTTGGCTATAGTGTCATTCCAGGATGGCAAGGGGTCGGCAGCAGCATAGGCTGTGTTTACAAGTAGCAGTAGAATAAGCAGGCTCTTCGTCAGTAAACTTCTCATATACCCTCCCAGTACTCTTAGTTCTATTTAGCCACACATAGTAGGGTCAGCCCTACTCGCGAATTGGTGTTCCGCAGCCTTGAATCTTGGCCTGCATTGGAGAGGTCAGTTGGCAGACAAGTTCGGCGTTGTACGAACCAGTGGGCAGCAAAGGTAAATTATTGGCAAATATCTGCTGAGCCGCGACAGCATACGTACGGGATTTCGCAGCAGGCGATCCGGCTTTGACGGTCGGATCAACGTCAGCTGCAAAGATTGAGACAGTATTGTCGCTGTTTAGAACAAGCTCGAACGTGCGGAACTGCTGCGGGAAATCACGTAGTGATGAGGTTTCAACCTGCCAGAAGCCGAGTTCAGGACGGCTTGGATCAGGTGATTGAAACGCGGTGATGGTATTGAAATGACGATGTCCCACAACCCACATAATGAGATTGGGATATTCATGCAGTTTGGCAAACAGCTGGGCTTCAGTTACAGCTGCGTTCGGACTCCAAGCCACCATAGAGTTCCCTGATTCGACGCCGATCGGTATGTGCGCGGCGATGACCATCAGTTTATCTTCTGCCTGCCCCTTGTCAAGTTCACTCACCAGCCAGGCATAGCGCTCCTTGTCCAGTGAGCCGTGCCCATAGCCAAGCGAATAAGGATTGTTGGGATCGTCATTCCTTTGGGTATCATCGAGCACGATAACCTTGAGCGGCAGCTCCGATTTCGGTTCGAAACTATAGCAGGCAAAGGCGTTATCGAAGTTGTCCTGCTTGAAACCATGCCCGACCGGTTGGGAAGAGGTCTCAAAGAATTCACCGATCCACTCCTTTTTGGCAAGTGAACGGCGATCGGGATCAGCTGCTCGTACCTTTGGCGGGGTTGGGAAATCTTTGACCGGTCCTGCGCCGATAATGTCCCCGTAAGGGGTCGAGCCGTCGATTGCTCCCATGTAAACGCCCCGGCTGTCCAGGCCACTGGGGTCAGTGAACAGATTGCCTAGGTTGACGATATCCTCGCCGACCAGGCTCTGGCGGATATAATCATTCGGCGGCATAAAGCCCAGCCAAAAATGGTCGTGGTTACCGAGAGCCTGATACCAGGGGATGGTCTTATCAAGTCCTGCCGCCTTATAAGGTTTTTGATAATCGATGCTGTCGGCTCCGGCATGATCTCCAGAGCTTGGGGTGATTTCTTTGCCGTCAAGAACATCAATATACCAGCGCAGTTCGTTGTGTTGAGTGCTGTTGCAGGTATCGCCTAGCGAGATACCGAAATCGAGCGGGTCTTTTTTATGAATGGCGTTTATCGTCCGGACGGCGGCGTCAAGAACATGGGTTGTATACAGCATAACCGGCGAATATCCCGAAGAAGACCCGCCTCTATAGCCATAAGCTATCGCCTGGGCAGGAGTTTCTTTATCTGAGATATGGATGTCGGTTATCGTGAAGAACCGCAGCAGTTTGGCAGCCTTTTTGACCGCGGTGCCGCTATATGCAGAAGGCATAAGATCCAGTCTCTTTTGAGAGCCAAGACCTTCTCCGTCCTGCCAACTGCCATATCCATAGCGTGAATATTTAGCAACCTCGCTAGGCAGAAGCTTCGGTGATGTGGCCGGCACGGGGACAGGCATAACTGTTCTTTTAACTGTTGTCTGAAAACCAGGTGCTGCTTCTAACGGGCGCAGCAGCCAGTTACTGCCGGGCAAAAGTGAACCGCACGCTAGTAAGGTCGCTCCGGATATACCTGTTTTGATGAAGGTTCGCCTCGATAATCTTTTCATAATACCTTCTCCTTTAACTTTAGCTCTTTTCTATAAAATTCAACCGCTTTTCACGTGCCAAACCGGACAAGCGCGTCGCCTGTAATATTAAATTTGGGAGCTTGTTTATGTTTACTTAAATATTTATCAACTCTGTTGGCGGCATTTTGCCGGAGATTATAGTAATAAAACGGATAATCAAAGCTATGGTAAACCCCTTTACCGAAAACCTGATTACCCAGAGACAATTTTTCGACATCAGCAGTACTGCAAATCACGACTCCTTTCTTTTTATCGACACGAGCATCAGCATAATTTTTAACGTTGTCGGATGCAATTTCCCCTTTTTGATTTAGCACTATTGACCCTAAGTTTTGTGCAGCGGTTGCTAACGCTTCTGTTCTGGTCCAAGTAATCGGGTTTATAGCGAGTGCACCAGGCAAGACAACGGGATTGTTGCCAATAACGATAGGTGCTTCTGTGTTGTACGAGATGATTACTCCGGTATCATTCGGACCCTTAGCAAATTTCAAGTGCGGATTTTTGGCAAGGTAATCATCTGTAACGGAATAGCCAATAACGTATGCAGCAACCATTCTGGCATATACCGCAGGATGTTCTTTCATATATTCTGACAGTAAATACACCAGTATGTTCGAGCCTTGAGAATGTCCAACCAATATAAAGGGACGGCCGTGATTGTAGTGCTTGATATAATAGTCGAACGCCGCAAAGGCATCTGCTTTGGGTATGCCTCCCACCACTTTATCTTGTTCCTCTAGCGGCAAGGATAGGCAATAGGCGGCATCCGCCTGGCGATAATAGGGTGCATAGATATTCCCCACGGGTTCAAAAGCAGTAGCTTGTCTGGCAAATGCCAATTTTGAGCCTTTCATCATGGAGGGATTATCAATTTCACAAATATTAGGCTCATTAGCATTTAATTTTTGCCATGCAGTTGGATAAAGATAAAATACATCCACCGCTTTATCAATCGAAGAAGGCAACGCCAACCAATGCTCGACTTGTCCATAATCGGTTGCCTGGATTTCACTGGCAGATGCTACCAAAGTTAAGCTGAAACAAATGGCTATAACCAATACTAGAATCTTTTTTGCGTTCATTTGCTGTCTCCTCTTTATTAGGCAATTTGCCGTTTTGCCAGCTCGGTAAACAGGCCGCTTTTTTGCATCAATTCCTCGTAGTTGCCTATCTCAACGATTTCGCCTTTATCCATGACCACAATCACATCAGCTTTTTTAATGGTACTGAGTCGATGAGCTACGACGATACGAGTTGCTCGCATCTTTTCCAAAGTATCGGATACTATGGCCTGAGTATGATTATCCAGCGCACTGGTAGCTTCATCAAATATTACAATCCGAGGGCTTTGAACAATGGACCGGGCAATAAGAATGCGTTGCCGTTGTCCGCCTGATATGTTTGACGCGCCTTCACTAATAACGGTATGCATCTCCATCGGCATAGACCGAATATCGTCACCCAGGCCAACCATTTGCGCTGCCTGCCAGGCATCATCAATCGTCAATGGCAGGGAACCTACGATGTTGGCAAAAATACTATCGGACATCAACTGCCCATGTTGAAGCACAACTCCCATTTGGCGGCGAACTGAAGTGACATCCATTTCGTTTAGATCCTGATCGTCATATAAAATGACACCTTTTTCCGGTTTTTCCATCCCTAAGAGCAGCCGCAGCAAGGATGATTTTCCACTGCCGGAGCTTCCTACTATTCCCACAAATTGACCGGATTTTATTGTTAAAGAAACCTTATTTATTACTAGCGGCCGTTCTGGCGCATACCGGAATTCCACGTCACAAATCTCAATATTCCCGGCAAGCTCTCCGGCTGGCACTTTATTTTCGGTGACTTCCGACTCGGCTGCCAAAATCGGTTCCAGACGCTCCAATGCCGGTTTTATCGACCATAATGCGGCAAAGGATGAAATCAGACCGCTAATGGAAGCACCGAACCCACCGAGCGCCGAGTTGAATCCCAAGAAGTTGGCTTGGATTAAATAAGAAGAATGGTCCTTCAATCCCTGATCAATCCATTCAATGGTCAACCAGAAAATGAAGAAATTCATCATTATCGGCATTACTTGACCAAGTAACTCCAACCAGTTCTGTTGCCAACGGGTTTTTCTATTCCACTTCCACTCCACACCAAATTTCTGGGCCCATAAGTAAAACGCTCTTTCCTCTGCTGCCGCAACGCGAAATTTATTTAACCCTTTCAAGATCTGCAGCGTTTGCCCAGCAACTTTACCACTTGCTTCAATCTGACTTCGTTGAAACTTTACCTGTCTCCAGGATAAAATGCCCGCCAGAATGAGATAAATCAGCCAGATAAATACCGCTACAATGCTTAATTTGGGTTCATAATAGACCATAACCAATAGATTCCAAAAAGAAAAAATACCGTTAAACAAGCCATTGGATATCACCGAAGATAACCCGGATGATATTGTTTGGATTATCTGCATCCGCATTGTCAAATCACCGGTTTGATATTTCCGGAAGAATGCCGAAGGCAAGGATAAAAACTTCAGCCAAATAGCCGCTTCCATTGTGCTTCTAATTTTATTTTTGATCCTCAGCACCGCGAGGTTGCGGACTAAATTCACCAATCCCGCCGATATCGTGGTAATCAGCATTACCTGTATTACCATTAAATGCGCCTGCTTATCATAGCTGGGAATAATATCATAGAAAACAGATTGGGTAATGAGCGGGGTAACAATGGGAATAATACCGGCAATAATGCAGGTCCATAACAACATCCAATAATCATCTTTAAAACATTTTGCCGCAGCCCATTTCAAGGTGTCCCAGAAACCAGATTTCCCGGCGGGTAAATTAACATAAAATGCATAGGCTTCGTCTGATAATTCGTCCGCAGCTTTAGCGTCGATCGGCTGGCGCCGGCCACAAGTTAGATCGAACAGTTCATATTTTTCAGGCGAACTAGGAATTGCCGCCAGAGGTTTATCCTGTTGAAACACCAGCAGCGGGCCTTGATCACCCGTATGCCAATTGGCTTCCAGCCTAACTTTCCGACCATGAAGGCTAGTGGTGCGCGAAATCAGTTTAATAATTTCCTCTACGCTAGTGATATGTTCCAGGCTAGCGTCCAGTTTGATCTTTTGTTTGGCAATACCCAGATGCTCGGCAATTAATTGCAATACATTTATCACCGGCGGCAGTTTCTTGCTTTCCGGTGTTATAACAACAGATAGTTCAGGTATTAAATTACTCATTAATTCGGTATAGGAATTGTGAACAAGCATTTCTTTTTCAGTTCTTTTTTGCTGTAATTTTTCATCAGCGGCAAGTTTACTTTCCTGAAAGTATTCAGTGAGCTTGCGGCAAAAATCATCGCTAATAAGTGAAATATATGACTGCAAAAAATCCTGGCCATAAATTGCTAAAACTTCGGCGGTGGTTAGAATCGATACCCCCGCCTGTTCCAGTGCTGTCAGAAAGCCATTATTAATCACGGGAAAAACGGGCTTGCTGTTAGTAAGAAAATCGCCATATACATCGGATTTGAATTGTCCCGGTTCGAGTTTTAGCCAACAGACCCGCTTGTCCTGGACCACCTGGATATTATCATAGGGCTTAAGCGAGATTGACTCGGAAACTCCCAGTTCCTGATATTGGCGTAAATGTACTTCATCACGCGGCCATCCCAGGAAGAAAGCGATGGTTTGTTCGGTAATTTCGATTTCTTCTTCAGCTGTCAAGTGTTCCCGATTGTCATAGACGCTGGCGATGACTTCGGTCGTCGCAATTGCTAACAAGCGTACCACCTTATTGGGAGGTAGCCCCATCAGGCAATCACCAACCTGCTTTACCGCAACGAAAGTGCGTATGCCGTCGGCATTATCGCTGTTATCAATTGCGTAAAGCTCAACTTCGCCACTTTCGATCCGAATAATTTGCTGTGGTTGATCCAGCCAAATCCATTCGCCCAATTTAAATGTCGCTTTGTTGATGTTATCCATAAATACACCTAACCTTCATCGGCAATTAAGCGGCGATAGGGCCCGTCAATAGCAATTAAGCTCTCATGATTGCCCCGTTGGACCACCCGTCCTTTATCCAGGACAATTATTTCATCACAGTCGCGAATGGTACTCAGCCGATGGGCGACGATAATACAGGCACAGCCTCGGCGGCGGATATTAGTCATAATATCCCGCTCCGTTACTGGGTCTAAAGCACTTGTTGCCTCATCAAAAATCATCAAAGAGGGGTTGCCCGCCAAAGACCGGGCTATTTCCAGGCGCTGCCGTTGTCCGCCGCTAAAGTTGTAGCCGCCTTCTTCAACCCAGGCGTCATAAGCACCATTCAGCATTGAAATATCACGGTGAATACAGGCATCTTTTGCCGCCCGCATAATGTCATTACGACTAACCGATGAGTCAAACAAGGAAATATTTTCAGCTACCGTTCCTTCGAACAAAAAGATATCCTGTTCGACTAATGCAAATGAATTGGCCAAAACTTCACGCTGAATTAGGGCATGGTCAATTTGATCAAAGAGGATTTTCCCCGACCACGGCTGATAAAGGCCGGCCGCCAGCTTGGCAATCGTGGATTTTCCGCTGCCGGAGCCACCAACGATAGCCACACGGTGGCCTGAATCAACTTTTAGATTAAATTTTTTGATTAATGGGCCTTCCACCCGACTGTAACCGAAGTTCACCAATTGCATTTCAAAGCAGCCACTTAATTTGGTTTTGCCAATATCTTGTTTAGGCTGTTCTGAAAAATGAAACTCATCAACAGGATAAGCGTAGACGTCGTTAAGTTTTAAGAGCTGCGATTGTGTCTGCTGAATCTTCTGCATCATACCGACAATTTTATTTATCGGACTCTGGAAATTGGACATCAAATTCTGAAAGGCAATAAATATCCCGAGCGTCATAAAGCCATCCATAATTTCAAACCCGCCCACAGCCATTACCGCAGCGCTGTTAATTCCAGCCAGTAATGTCGGAACAAGCGTTATAAATAAATTGTAATACTCCATCTTTTGCGTCTTATTTAATAGATTGGTGTTATAACTGGTCCATTTTGAAAAGAAATCCTGTTCATTGCCATTGGCCTTCAGTGTTTCAATGGTAGTAATCCCAGCTGCTGTCAGACCGTATAATTTGCCCACAGTCTGCTGAACATTTTGCTGTTGTTCGCTGAACCAGCGGAATGTGAAATATACAATTGTTACGTTAATAGTAGTAAACAGCAAACCGATTATTGTCAGCTTTACGTTATACGAAAATAATAATAGTAAATAAAATATAGCAACGCCAAAATCAATAACTATGGTCGCTAATTCACCGGTAACAAAAGTGCAAACTGATTCGTTAAACTGCACTCTTGTTGCTATTTCGCCCACATAACGCTGTTGAAAAAACTCCACCGGCAGCTGCAAAACATGCGATAGAAAGGACGAGGACTGCCCAATCACCATATTTCCCTGCCACCTTGTCAAGCACCAGGACCTTAGCACAATGAGCGCCGCTTTTAT
>Ga0364910_1116_pt1 | contig 28658 bp, 33 predicted proteins | sample SorcelJu500001C4_3_FD_206970 | JGI IMG/M metagenome (GOLD analysis project Ga0364910, IMG submission 206970) | Enriched cells from Trout Bog Lake Hypolimnion, Wisconsin, USA - BchlTB.June25.5000.01.C4 | ecosystem: Environmental > Aquatic > Freshwater > Lake > Hypolimnion/Profundal zone | place...
AAACTTTCTTTCAGGCTTCCGCTCCGGTTGTTTTGCAGCCGAGGTGTGCCAAGGAGTCATTAAAGAATGGGGAGATATCGTCTGTTCCCTTGAACTGCAGTTAAAACAGTTGCGATAATTGTAGTAATATGGTAATGTGTAGCACATAGAAAAAGGGAAGAATGTGATCTGGAATGCAAAAAATTAGACGCATGTCAATTATGCTGGCAGTCGCTATTTTCACACTAGCGGTATCTGTCTGTAGCGCCAGTCCTTCTTGGGACGGACCTGAAACCAGCCCAGAGGAAACGGTGATTAATGCCCTGCAGCAAATGGCTGCCTTGAAAAGTTGCCATTTTAACATGGATGTGACCGCCGCGTTGTCGTTCCAGGGCAAGAGTCTGGATGCTTCTATTAAGGGCGGGACTGATTGTGTACAAAAACCTTTGCTTTGTAATAGCACTTATAATCTTACCGTAGATTTGGATTCGGAGAAATTCCAGCGAAACTTTGCGCAGTACATAGAAGAATCCGGTGATAAGACAATTATATATACTAATATAGACAATCACTGGACACAGATGGCTCAGCCAACGTTTTCTCCCAATATTAACTTCAACGATTATGCCAAAAGCATTACTAAAGTAAGAATGCTCCGGAATGATGGCGATTTGGCAGTTTTTGAGGTGAAGGTCGCAAGCGGAAGCCTTCTCAAAGACACTATGGACCAATACATGACAGCAACTGGGGCACCAGTGCCGCCAGCAGCTGCCGATGTACTAAAAGATCTGGGCGATTTTAAATATACGGTGACAATCAACCGAAAAACGTCGCTTGTCACTAGATTTGATATGGATCTATCAGAGTTTGTGGCCAAGTTAGGCAACAGCATACTTCAAACGTTGAACATGCCGGAAGATAAGACCAAACCCTTTCAGGAAGCCCTGCGCACGGTAAAAATAAGACTCAGCATGTCATTCTCCCAGTATGACGCTGTTGGACCGATAACTATCCCCCCTGAAGTGAAAGCAAATGATAGCGTCAAGACGCTGTAACTGCCAGGGTAGTATTCTCAGCCAATCAGCAAGGAGAATATATTAGTCGATCGACATTGCAACCAGCTGCGAGTGTCGCTGGAAACTTCGACGCAAGCGTGGTTTTTAAAACAACTGAAAAAACGGCCTGTTCACACTGGGCAGGTCGTTTTATATTCTCTTCAGTGGTGTCTTTGCTGCAAAGGGGTTGGCTATCACCCCTGAGAGATACGCCTCGCCAAAAGTTTTTCCACGAGCAGCCTCACTGAAAACGCCAAAAGTATATATATCAAAAAGGAATACCAGTGATTCCATGAGTTCAGCTGATAAATGCCGAGCCAGGCCACCAGGGGCTCAGCCAAAAATGAATATAGTAATGCCATGACGATGCTGGCAACTGCAAAGGTCCGCCAAGCCCGGAAATATTGAAAAATGAACATATAGGTCACCGGCATAATCGAAAAATCTACAGAAATCAGTCTGGACCAGAGGGGCACCAGCATTTTGTTATATTGCCATAAGGCAAGTTCACTGCCCATTGCATCGAGATAAGAAGATAGTATTAGTGTAAACATTCCCAGAAGGGTTATCTGCAGAAGCCGGGTTCTATCCACGTATTTCCACCAGATAATCCAAGGCATCACCAGTATCACGAGCAGAAGCCACCATTGGGGCGTGAATAGATCATCATTCAACCAATGCTCAATTTTAATATGGGTTAGTTGTGTCTCAAGTTCTGCAATTTGATCATTGGTGGCTATTGGCAATTAAATCGTCCTTTCAGTTTATTCGCCTTGGTTAATTTGTCCACCTCAAACAAAAAATAATCGTCTTTCTCAGGAGCGCCTTCCCAGCATTGTCGACTCTCTTTGGCGGTCTTACTCATTTTATGTCACTGTTGGGATTCGCCGCATGTTTGATAAAAACAAAACAGTGCCGAGCTTCAATGAATGCTCCGCTTGGTTTTGCAAGAGAATAAGAATATCAAAGTTGTATTTAATATTGGTAGGGGGGGCATTTTTAATATGGAGATTTGGGTTAGTGAACTGCAGACCAAGGATCTGGGTCTGACCGCAAGGGTCAAAGAGGTCTTGTTTATGGGTGAATCTGACTTTCAGGAAATCATGGTCGTAGACACTTATGAATACGGCCGGATGCTTATTCTGGACGGAGTATACCAGTGTTCGATGTTTGATGAATATGTCTATTCCGAAATGATTTCAAATGTGCCGCTCTACGTTCACCCCGATCCGCGGAAGGTACTGGTAGTTGGAGGGGCAGATGGCGGTACAGTCCGTGAAGTAGTAAAACATCCCGCTGTTGAACAGGTCGAGATAGTTGAGATTGACGCCAAGGTCGTGGAGGTATGCCGAAAGTTCCTGCCGGAAATCAGTACGGCATATAATCACCCTAAAGTACAGCTAAAGTTTGCGGATGGGGTCGCTCACATGGCTGCAGCCCAAAGCCAATACGACGTGATTATTGTCGACTGTTCAGATCCAGTCGGCCCGGGTGAAGCCTTATTCAGCCACGCTTTTTATCAAGACGTCTACAAAGCCCTGAAACCAGACGGACTTTTTGTGCAGCAGACCGAATCGCCATTTTTTCACCAGTCGCTGATCAAGCGTCTAGTGAAAGATGTCAGGTCGCTGTTCCCGATTGTTCGGACTTATTTGGCACATATTCCTATTTATCCGAGCGGGGCACATTGCTTTACCGTCGGGTCAAAGCTTTATGATCCGCTATTGGTAGATACCAGCAAAATACCTGATTTGCCAACGCGGTATTACAATAGGGACATTCAAAGAAGCAGCTTTGTGCTACCGAATTTTGTCCGAGATCTACTAAAACAGTAAAAAAGGTTGTCAGTCTTGAAGGCTGACAACCTTTTCTGGATGACGTTTTACAACGACTCAATAAGTTCATATTTATATCAGAAATAGCTTTATCAGATGGTTATTTGGCGGAAATATAAAATGCATTCTCGCCAGTGATAGATCGCAGGGGAAAAAATAGCGTGAACAGAAGATGGGCTAAGAATTGCGAAGAAGATCGCGAAACTTGGCTATTCCTGCGGTGTTGTATCAAGGCGACTATGCAATGGCTAATATAATTTTACCATCGTGTAATATTTCCTTGCATCCCAGATTCTTGCGATAATAATGCAAAGCCTTTATCAGTGCGTCTTCCGGCGTCGCGGCCTGGACAACCAGCGAATTGTTCCAGTTGGCCTCCTGCCCGCGATATTGTTCGACTTCCCCATCGCAAATGTACCAAAAAAACATCAAGTTATCCTCCTGATTTTTCGATGAATTCGGTGGCTGGGTTGATCAAGCTGATTAGATTAACAAATCGGCCACGCCTATTACCGAGCGGCGGCGAGCCAAAATTATAATAAGATAACAAGTAGGCTGATTATTGCCCTGTCTGGGAAAAAGCCGGATTCGAACCGATGACGGCTACTGGGGGCATCGCCAGAAAACGCTTTCCGGAACGGTGTGGATAGCCAAGGGAGCTAGCAGGAAGAAGTGACTTTCTATCAAATGCTGTACAGGATGCCACTTTTCGCCTAAATTATTCCTGATAATTCCACTTTTGTCACTATATTACCGCAATATCATTATAATATCAACACCGTTTGCAATTTTAATATTGTAATGATATCCTTTTAGAATTATACGAGTTAATGTTATTGTGTTATATTTTTAATATCAATCTAAAGTTATCGGGAGCGATCAGAATGGCTAATAATCAAAAACCTTATTCTTTGAGGGTCGATGAGCTTGCCTTTGAAAAACTGCGGGTAGTTGCCAAGGAAAATAACCGCTCAATCAATGCGCAAATCGAATATCTGATAAAACAATGCGTTAATAACTATGAAAAAGAATATGGGATGACAAAATCTGACGAATAAATGTCTGTTGCCAAAGCCAGCACTTTAATGAAAGTGTTGGCTTTGGTGGTTCGTGACGCCAGTCGGAGTCGCGGTCATTGATACGACCCGGCAATGTCTGCTTTTAAGGCTTTAGCCTGCTTCACAGCAAACGCATTCTCCGCCCGCCATTCAGGTGAATTTAAAGTATTAGCGATAAATATCTCGTAATGGTTGATAGCAGCAGCTTTGTTGCCTGCCTTTTCCGATTTTAGCGCGGCTATCAGCGATTTGACTTCCGTTAAAGAATGGTCCAGTTCATATGATTTCTCGATATTTTCTATGGCGGCGTCATACGAGCCATCGATGGCGTACAATAGGCCCAGATTGCCGTAGGCCGGAGCATATTTATTGTCAATTGTCAGGGCTCTTTGAAAGTCTTCCCGGGCGAAACTATATTCACCGATCAATATTTCGCTATACCCACGGCTGTTTAACAGGCTCAAAGACGGCTGTATACGGATGGCAGGTGTGTAGTATCTGATTGCCGCGGCGTAATCTTTTTTGAAGTAGCAGATATGTCCGAGGGTCTCATAACTGTCAGTCCTGTCCGGATGCTTAGTAAGATAGGTTTGGATGTCACTGAATGCGCCAGACTCGTTTCCCGCACGAAAATTGGCAGTTCCGCGGACTAGATAGGCAAAATCATTCGAGGGATTCAGCTCCAGAGCTCGTGTGGCGAAGTTAACGGCTGTGCGGGGATAGCGTGTCTCGCTGATTTGGGCGCAAATAAGGTGAATGTGACCGTAGGCTAATAGCCATAAAAAGGAGACCAGCAGCAGTGAAGCCACGGCGATTACTTTCGAAACCGTGTTAAACGCTGCTATTGGCTGATCAGCGATGTCCAGTCGACTTTTTAGCCAATATGCGATAAGTGCTCCGCCGATAAACCCGCCAATATGAGCGTTATTATCAATATACGGGTCGCTAAACCCGAGGCTAATCTGAATGACGGCAACGATCGCGATAAATATGCCGATGTTTCCGTCGCGCAGGTTAAAGATATCCCGGTTCTTCCAGAAATAAACTACCAGCGCCCCCATTAAACCGAAGATCGCTCCGGAGGCGCCTACTCCCGGTCCGGGATGCATAACCATGCTAAGTAGCGAACCGGACACGGCTGATGCGAAATAGATTATGGTGGTGCGTCGGCTGCCAAAGGCATGTTCAGTAGCCATACCCATAATATACAGAAAAATCATGTTGCCCACCAAATGGCCAGTGCTTCCGTGCAAAAAGGCGGCGCTGAACAGCCGCCAATACTCGCCATGCAAGACTAGGTCGCGTTTGAGTGCGCCAGCCAGTACGATTGATTGTTCGTTCTGTAAAGCGCCGGTTGAGAATTCGAATGCGAACACTATGACATTGACTGTTATAAGCAGGAGAACAACAAGTGGCAGTGTGGACATGTTTTTTTCGAATGTCAGTTTGCGGTTTCTTATTTCATTTCCCCGGATAGGGATTTGAATCAACATTTCCGGAGTGATCTTCAGCGCTTCCTCCGGCAATGCGGTTGATCCATCCTGTATGTCGGGTATCAGAGAGGAATACTCTGTCTCATGCTCCACTTATCTTCCCTCCCCGGTATCGAGTAAAACTCCTAAAGCAAGCGCAACCCGGCAATCAATCAACTTGTCCTGGTCAATCGTCATATCGAGAGTGTAGCGATCGAAAATCGAAATCTTTTTATTGAACTCGCCGACAACCTGTTCGCTGCCACCGGCGAAAAATACAAAATTAGTGCGGAAAATGGCGAAATCAAAGAAATAGCCAGTTACCCGCCTGAGCAGAGAAGAGATGAGGGAATCCTCTTCAGCGGTCAAGATTAAACTGCCGTCCGGAGTCCGAAAACACTACTTCCGTCGCAAGAAATCAGTGAACCGATTTTTCTCAAAGTAGCCCAATACTGCCTCGTTATGGTCGTAAAGTGTGTAGCGTATCCATTTTTTCTGCAGCCAATCTTGCTGTTTTACTTCCAGTAAAACTCGCTGTTTTTGCCGGCCGTCATAAAACTTAATATTGCGTTTCACATTGATAAATACATAAGCAATCAGCAAAAGCGGAGCAATTAGTGCCGCTTTGGCTGCCGATAACACTACCGTAAAAATAATAATAAACAATAGGATCAGACCCATCCGGGCAAGGTACTTCGACGGTCGTTGCACAAATAGAATTTCCAGGCCAGCGTTGTCTTTGATCAAGTACTTGGTGGATATGGAAAAATGGTTTTGGCGTAACAAAAAAATGTCATTATCAAAAACCTTCAGGCTGTCCTTGCCTTTTTCCCGGTCGATAAGCGGTGCGCGTAACTGGGAGCCACATTTAGCACATGCCAGAAGTTTTCCCGCGTATTCGCTTTTGAGATTATAAACTTCGCCGCATAAACAAGGCTGCAGTATCGCCATTTTTTCACTCCTATTAAAAAATCTCACTATAAACATTTACTATCATCGAGGGATTTCCCTGCAAAAATTTACATTTTTTAAAAATATTTCAATTAAAGTGTCGATCGTTGTTGAGTTTTGTGGTTACGCGGAAGCTTCGTCAACGGAACTATGACTTGATAAATAAAAGTAAATAGCAACAAATATGACAAACAAAAGTCATTTTTGTTGCTATAATTAATTTAAGCGATGACGGATCGGGAGGATATAAAAATGCAGGATTTTCCCGCTTTCATGAAAAATCCCGGCAACCGGATCAAACAAAGCTGCCAATATACAAAAGACATCGAAGGGTTCGTTTATGACGGAGCCGACGGGAGTCAAATGGCTTTTTGGACTTGTTATCAGGACCGGAAATCAGACGAACATCTCCACGATTATCCTGAGTATTTGGTATGTGTGCAGGGACAATACAAAGTCATAATGAATAATGAAACTATTACCTTATATCCTGGTAATGAAGCATTAATTCCAGCCGGGGTTGCCCATCGCGGCGAAAGTAGCGCCGGGACAAGAACGATACACGCTTTTGGCGCTAAAAGAGCGGAAAGAGAGCTTGAGAATCCCGGGAAATGAAAAAACGGCGATCAGTAAAATTCTCCGAATCGGGTGTTTGACAACTCGTAAACTTCTTGTTGGGGGGATAAAGACATGATAATCAGTGCGGTATCAGAAACGAATTATTTACCTGTTATCACGGTTCTCAACGACTGGTGGGGCGGGAGACAGATGGCGGACATGCTGCCAAAACTTTTCTTCAAGCATTTTAAAAATACCAGTTTTATTGCCGAGGAAGAAGGACAGATTCGCGGGTTCTTGATAGGTTTTGTTTCCCAGACTTACCCGGATCAGGCCTATATTCATTTTGCCGGAACTCACCCCGCTTACCGCGGTACCGGGATAGGTAAAACCCTGTACGCCAAGTTTATCGGGACGGTTAAAGAGAAGGGCTGCAACAGCGTGCACCTTGTTACCTCGCCGGTAAACCAAAACTCCATTGCCTACCATACAAGAATCGGCTTTGCAATGGAGAAAGGCGATGTGTTTAAAGACAATGTCTGGATTCATACAGCTTATGACGGGCCAAATGAAGACCGGGTGGTGTTTTTTAAAAACATCTAGCCCCGGAGATCCATTTTAGTCGCCGATGACTGGCTGCGGAATCGCTGCTGCCTATCTACGGCAAGGTTCGCTTTTAGCAGCTGATTGGGACAAAATTATAAAAACCACCATTGGTGAAAATAAAACAGGAAATCATAAAATTTTGTAGCCTGGGAGTGCTCGACCTGGGCTTTTTTTCTTGCAGAAACGAAGGGAAAAAGGTATAATTAAATGGAAATATATGGAAACTAAGGTGGGGGGGTTAGAAGTGAGCACTCGTGAAATAGGTGAAGCGGCAAGTATTCGACTTTTCATTGAGGTTTTACCAAATTCTCCAGGGGGAATAAGGCTCATGCTCAAACGACTGGACGACGAGGCGACTACGGAAAAGAAGAGTAACCTTGGGGCGGATAATCCGATTATCGTCAGCCGCGGACAGGCGGGACTTAGCATAGATTAATAAAAGCCTAGCTTGTGACAAAAGAAGGCTGCTTGATCAACCCCATCTGCGTCGTTGGTGCTCCGGGAGCGCGCTTGTCGGACGTAACCATGTATTGCCTGCGCGCGCTTTCTCGCAGCCGCCTAGCATCTGGGGATTTCTCAAGCGGCCGGGTAAGTTGTGTAAATATAGTAAGAAGACGTTCTTGGCAAACGAACCAGCTCTTTTTAAAGAGTGCTGGTTCGTTTGTGGTTGTTCAGAGGCAAATATCTGTTGGTGTAGAAAGAGTGCGCTGACAATGGTAAAATATTACTATAGATGCGTTGATAATACGCTATAGGCAATAACTCGATGTTCAATGTGTTTTTATGCAGAATTTCAATATCAGGAAAAGTCGTGGTATAGTAATGAGGGAGCTATCCCACCCAAATTACACTACGGGAGATAAACATGCAAAGAATGCTACCCTACTTCGCGGCCGCAGGAATGGCGTTAATATTTGGATTTTCATTTTTGTTCACGAAGAATGCCTTGGAAAGTTTAGATATTTTCCAATTGTTGTTTTTGAGATTTTTGATCGCATTTTTGGGAATGTCGGTATTAATTTTATTACGAGTCGCAAAAATAAATTTTCGCGGTAAAAATCTTAAGCCTTTGGTTATGGTGGCAACTATCGAGCCGGTAATTTATTTTATAATGGAAACCTATGGACTGAAATACGCAACTTCTTCCGAGGCCGGGGTAATGATGTCCTTTATCCCGATTATAGTGGCAATTTTGGGGTATTTTCTGCTTAATGAAAAGCTTAACAACAAGCAGGTAGCCTCGATAATATTATCGGTTATTGGGGTCATTCTGCTTGTTGTAATGAGTGGGAAAATGGACACCGGAGGACAGTTAAAAGGAACCTTGTTTCTTTTGGGGGCAGTTTCCGCGGCTGCCTTATATAATATTTTTTCAAAAAAGGCCTCGGTAACGTTCACTCCGTTCGAGATTACTTATTTTATGATGCTGCTGGGGACGGTGTGTTTCGGTGCAGTGGCGATTGTATCCGGAATCATTGACAAAAAGCTCGATAATTTTCTTGTTATTAATGATATGGCGTTGGCGGCAATACTCTATCTGGGAATAGCGTCCTCTATCGGGGCCTTTTTTCTGGTAAACTATGCACTTTCAAAATTACCGGCATTCCAATCTGCGGTATTTACTAACCTCATTGCAGTTGTTTCGGTATTTGCGGGTATAGTGTTCAGAAACGAAACCTTTGAACTATATAAGCTTTATGGGGCAATATTGATAATTGCCGGGGTCTTTGGCACTAATTATTTCGAAACTAAAAAAACGAAGAACCCTGTAGAAAACGAGTGAGCGTTACGGGGGTTACCTTAAGTGCATTGATCGATATCTTGTCTCATCGCGTCAAACAATGCGGCGTCTTCTTTCGGGCCTTAAAACGACTTGCCGGCTACGTTGATAAGCAATACTCCCTTTAACGGCAGAAACAGCGCTACAGGACCCTTGGCCGCGTTTGATTTTTCGGCGGTGATTCCCCGCGGGCTGCGGCATTGTCGGGCGGTGGCGCGCAGCAGGGCGGCGCTGGGGTTGTGCGGGTAGAACAGGCGATCCTTATATTTTAGCGAATGGTGTCAGGGGACCAAAGACGTCTCCACGGCGGCGAATGTTCGCTAGAGATATCCGGCGGAAAATACGGGTTCCATAACAAAAAAGGACTGCGCAATTTTGTGAACAGTCCTTTTCCTCTAGAGCATATAGACGCCGTCCTCTAAGGCTCCTTTAAAGTGTTTGAGTACACAAGGTTGACCGGGCTGATGGATAGCGCAAAACAGAATAAATTAATATGTTTTTCATCACTTGTTCGATTATTTGATAAAGTTGGTCGATTTCATAAGGCCAGTGCGGTTCTCATAGCAACGCCAGCATGGGTTAATTCGCTGACAGGCTGCGTTACCGAATGTAGTTAATTGTGTTTTCTTTACGCGCTGAGGCGCCGCCTGTTTGACCTTGCTTGTAGCCAAGGGCGACAGAGTAGAAGGGTTTAAACCCAGGAGGAAGGCCCAGTTGCTGTTTTAATGAGCCGGCATTTTCGCCGTTGAAAGCGAATAAGGCGAAATTGATCCAGCACGCTCCTAGACCGATAGATTCTGCTGCAAGCAGCATGTTCTGGGTGGCGGCGGCACAATCCGCCTCGATTACCATAGCGTCTTCACGTCCTGAGACAATGATAACAGTTGGGGCGCCGTAGTAGGGCTGAAAGTTCGCGTTGTTGGCCATGTTTCTTACATGCTCGAACGGGAATGTTTTGGCGACTTCCTTGGACTCGTGATTCAAGGTATCGATCAGATTCTTACTTTGTATCACCGTAAAATGCCAGGCCTGTTGATCGGCGGCACTGGGGGCGTGTTGGCCTGCGTCGAGAACTGTTGTAAGTTGTTCTTCTGTAATTTGTTCAGCCTTGAATGTTCTGACTGATCGCCGGTTCTTGATTGTTTTTAGGGTGTCATTGGTTATCATGATGATCCCTCCGTTTTTATTAAAGGTTGGTGTTTAGAAGTCGTTACTAAAATATTAATGCCAGCCAGCATTATTTATAAACACCACCCCTAAGTTAGAGTTTGGGAGTTTATCTTTGTTTTTATTCTAAATTGACTTAATAATATTAGTTTGGCGGATTATACATCTTTTGAGAAGACATGCATATCGAGTCGTTGCCAAAATCCGATGTGGTTCCAGAAATTCATGCCATTTTGATTTTCTGGCAAAACAAACAGATGGCATCGCTTTATGCCGTATTCCCGGAGTTTGTTCAGACAGGCCTCGACGAGAATTCTTCCCAGCCCATTGTTCCGATAAGACGAATGTACCGCCAAATGATGCAGGTATCCTCTTCTACCGTCATTGCCGCATAGAATGGCGCCAATAATCTCGCCATCTTTTTCGGCAATGAAACTTGAGCCTGCGTTTCGCTTTAAGAATGTGGCGATGTTTTCCTTGGAGTCCGCCTCGCTCAGACTTACCCCTTCAACACTCAGCCATAGTTCGATAACTTTTTCGTAGTCCCCAATATTCAATTGGCGAATTACACAACTAGCAGCCAAAGTAAACTCATCCCCTCGCCTGCCACAAGGTAATAGAGCATTGAAGTTAAACTTATAATACACTAATAGCTACTTCACTCGTGGTGCATAATAATCCTGCTAACCCGGCAAATATATGTAAATAAATTCCAAAGATATTGCCAGCTAGATTGACAAAGAACATTTTAGCACTGTCATAAGCAGTGGAATTCCACCAAAAAAAGGAGAATATTATACTAAAAGAAGGAAAAATTAGTAATGTGTGGAATAATAACTTAAAAGGACTATTTATAGCAGGGTGAGAATATTAATGGAAACAAAGGTTTTAGAAATTGGTTGGCAGTTTATGCTTGTAAGTTGGTTTGGCTCGCTGGTGCTGTATTTTCGGCTCAGGAACCAAAATATGGAGACCTGGAGATTTTGTTATTTTGTCAATAAGAAATGGGTAGACTTACCGGCAGTGAACATTGTTGATATTATTGCATTTACCATCATCGGTTCGTTGGTAGGGGCTTTACTTACTCGCCCGTCGACATACCCTCAGGCATTTGCGGCGGGGCTCGGCTGGCTGGGGTTACTAGGTACGCCACCAAATAATACGCTGACTGATTCTCAAGTTGGAGGAGCAAATTATGCCGCAAAAAGTTCAAAGTCCGAGTAGGGATGAGTGGCGGTTGTTTATTCATTACGCTACTACCAACCCCGCTATGCTGGATAAGCTGGATGAGTGCATACTGTCGCAATTAATCGACCAGCATTTGCAGCCGACTGATAAAGAGGAATTTAGAGAAGAATTATTCCTGTTATCCCGATCTTATAAGGGAAAACAACAAAAAATTAAATTTATGTCGACAATGGCTTTGGTGATATCAACGTTGGCTGTCGTGTTATCAATGTTCTCAATGTATGTTGCAAGGGTTGCTGATCTAGTCATCGTCGGTTCTTTTGCTGTTGCTGGGGTTGTTTCTCTTGTGGGGTTATATAGCAAAAGCCTGGCCGATAATGATGCGAAAAAGGAAATAAATAAACTTATTGTAAAGACGGAATCTAATTGGTAGAATAAATATGTTGGGCCGGCGTCAATCTGGGAAAGCGCTGAACAACAGCCTTAATGGGGCTGTTTTTTTTTTATTGGTAGCCGGGATAGCGGGATCTGATTATAAAAATTCGCGGTGCAACGGAGTACTAGCAAGCAAGTTTTGCATTTTTGTTAATGTTTGTGACGAGGGACTTGTCTTTCAGGGCAGAGGTGGGTATTACAATAACAGGTGTGTAAAATAAGGAAAGAATACTGTATCCAAGATGAAAGTAAGCAGGAAAAAAGCGTATTTTGCGGAAAAATAGCAGAATGTCCTATGGCGAATATTCTTAGGGCAGCAATATCAGGTGGCGAACAGAAGGATAGCGCGAAGCGGAGCGCGAAACAGAGCATGAGATATGATGGTTCTAAATTGCTGATAGTGGGTGTAGAAGAAGATGGTATCGAAGTATTTCCATTCAGTCGGACTAGCTGTTGAAAAGTGCACTGGATGTGTCACCTGCAGTAAACGGTGTCCTACGGAAGCTATCCGTATTCGTGGAGGCAAGGCGAGAATAACAGGGCACCGGTGCATTGATTGCGGTGAATGTATTAGAAGTTGTGAGACCCATGCCAAGACAGCCTTGACCGATAGTTTGAAAGATCTGAAAAAATACAAATACAATATCGCTGTGGCGGGATCGTCGTTATATGGCCAATTTGGCGCGGACATATCGGTGGCGGATATTTTACGGGGGTTATTGAGCCTCGGCTTTGATGAAGTGTTTGAAGTGGCCCGGGGAGCGGAGCTTGCTGCAGCAACCACTCACGAATATCTTAAACGTAAGGATATCAAGCGACCGGCTATTTCGCTCGTCTGTCCTGCGGTGGTTCGGCTAATCCAGGTAAAGTTTCCTGAACTCTTAGATCATTTGATTCCTGTCGATACGCCGCTGGAAATTGCGTCTCAGATGGCCCAGAATGCGTCGCCTCAAAGACTGTTGTTTGCTCCAGAAGAAATCGGCGTTTGGTTTATTACCCCTTGTCCCGCAAAAATGACGGCCATCAAACAACCGCTTGGTTATGAACGGGTTAATATGACCGGCGCTATCGCCATCTCAGAGATTTATCCCCAGCTCCTCAAGGCTATTTCCAGTAGTCCCGGTACTAAGGATTGCCGACAAAGTGTATCGTATGGCATCAGTTGGGCGATGGCCGGCGGTGAAAGCGCAGCGGTTAATGCGGGGAGGGTAATTGTTGTCGATGGCATCCACAGTGTCAGCGATATTCTCGAACAGGTCGCGCTGGGCAAGTTGAATGGCATTGACTATATCGAAGCGCTTGCTTGCAACGGTGGCTGTATCGGCGGCGCGCTCACGGTGGAGAATCGCTTCGTGGCCCAATATAACATGATGCAGCGGTTGGAGCGGATCAAGGCGGAGGAGGTTGCCGGAGATGAGGATTTACTGAATCGTCCGGTAAGTGCGAGATATAAAAAGCGGCTGATTGAGCCCCGGCCAATAATGCGGCTTGATGATGATATGATTAGAGCAATGCAAAAAGTTGAAATGATGGAGAAAATCTTAAATAAACTGCCCGGCCTGGACTGCGGTTCTTGTGGATCGCCCAATTGCAAGTCATTGGCTGAGGATATTGTCCAGGGCATTGCCAGCGAGGACGACTGTCACTTCGTAAAAGATGGTGTAAGTAAATTCCTGAGAGAAAAGTAAAACTGGCCAGAAATTGTTTTATGCAAAGGGGTAGGGTAATGTTTATAATACTCTTAAAGTATGTCAAACCGCTGGAATGTATTGAAGAACTGGTGCCGGCGCATATTGAATTTCTCGATCGCTTTTATAGCGAAGCGAAGTTCATTGTCTCCGGACGCAAAAATCCCAGAACGGGAGGCGTCATTGTTGCTAACGCAAGAAACGAAGAGGAAGTATGGAGTATTATCAAACAAGACCCCTTTTATATTGATGGGGCGGCGGAGTATGAAGTTATCGAGTTTGTTCCGACCAAATATGATTCGCGGTTTGGGTGCTATGTGAATTAAACTGTCGCACGGTTACGCTTTAGAAAATAAGGTTAAAGTCAGAGGGTGTGTCACGGGAAACTGCGTGGCACATTTATTATTTTTACAGAATGCTGATAATACAAATAATGAAAAATGCAAATATTATCGATTAAGTAATGGTTGATACGATTGTTGAATCAATAATAAAACAATTTTCCGCATATATTACTGAGATAATAAAGTGGCGTGCTGTCGCCGAAAGTGTCGTTAGTGCCGATGCTATATAAATAACCTTGCTTGAGTGGTTGAGGAGAAAAGTGCCTCAACCATTATTTTTATTGAACAGTTAGTTGCGTCATCATCGGCATTTTAACAAGTAAGATATCGTCTGGACCTGAACATTGAAAATACTACCAGACATGCCGAATATGAGCGGCGCAAATACTACTATCCAGGTATTTATCGCAAATTTACTTAATTTACTAATTATGTTGAAATGTTCAACATACCGATTAGACAAGAGAAGCCGCAAGGTATAAGAATATGAACATTTTTAACAAAAATTTCAAGGCTCTGAAACAACTTCTGATATTCAAGCCGCCGGTAAACCCGCCTCCATTCGTACTGAAGGAAGCAGAAAAGCCTGGTGATCTGATAGCAAGTGACCTAAGAATTGACACGGCCGTGAAGCAGCAGGCGGCGTTGCTTCGCTATGCCCGGCGCGTCAGCAACACGCTGGAAAAGACGCTAAAAATTTTTGCGGAGCCAAATCAGGAGAAAAAGATCGCAGCGCTCAAGCTGGAACTAGCGGCCCTCTGTCAGCAAGAAGAAACATTGTCTCCTGTTATTGAAGCTTATAGTCTGGCCCAGGACCCCAGAGACCAAGCGGTCAGCTCAAGTATCGAAGAAAACATATTGGCGCTTGAAACCATCTATAATTTTCCTGACAACAAAGACCTTATTATCCGCTCTATTACGATACCAGCCTCGCCGCCGGTCACTGCTAAGCTGGCGTTTGTCGAAGGCCTTGTTGACCGAAAAATTATCAGCCTTTCGGTGCTGCAACCCCTGATGCTGATGGGGAGCCAGGAGCGAGAGCTTTATCAGCAAGATGTACTGAATTTACTTATCACCAAGTACCTACCTAGCAATCGAGTCAAGCTAGCCGACACCTTGCGCGACGTGACAGACAGTCTAAATCTCGGCGATGCTGCCCTTTTTTTAGATGGGGTAGCAAGGGCCATAATTGTTGAAACCAAGGGTCAGGAACACCGCGCTGTCAACAGACCAATGATCGAGCAGTCGGTGCGCGGCAGCCAATCCGGCTTCACAGAAACCTTAAAGGTAAATACTGGTCTGGTGCGATCGATGCTCCGCACCAGTGACCTTACGACCGAAATACTCACCGTCGGCCAGCGCAGCAACACCCTGTGCGCCCTGATGTATCTCAAGTCGGTAATCAATCCCGACCTGGTCAATGAAGCCAAGCGCCGCCTCGCCAACATCCAGACTGATGTCATCGTTGAATCTGGGATGCTGCAGCAATTTCTCGTAGATTCACCGGCGATGCCTTACCCCCAGGCACTGTCCACCGAGCGCCCCGACCGCGTTGCCGCCGCCTTGTCTGAAGGCCGGTTTGCGGTACTGATGGACGGGTCACCCTTTGCCATCGTAGCACCAATTAACTTGTTCACCTTATTCCATGCGGGGGAAGATTTTTCTTATTCCGGAATGGGCGCAAGCTTAGGTAGACTGCTCAGGCTATTCGGCGCGGCGCTTACCTTGATTCTTCCCAGTGCCTATATAGCGATAACCTATTATCACCCTGAAGCGTTGCCCACCGACCTGGCGTTGGCGATCGCCGGCGCCCGGGAAAGAGTTCCTTTCCCGGCAGTATTAGAGATCGCGATGATGGAATTTGCCTTTGAACTGCTCCGCGAAGCCGGCGTTAGAATTCCCGGCATGTTGGGCGGCACCATCGGCATTGTTGGGGCTATCATTCTGGGGCAAGCGGCGGTAGCGGCCAGTATCGTTAGCCCGATTACCGTTATGATTATCGCCGTAACGGGCCTGGCCTCTTTTTCCATTCCGGACTTTAGCCTGGCTATCGCTATCCGGTTGACCCGGTTTTCCTTTGAAGTGCTTGCCGCGATATTTGGGCTGGTCGGTGTTGCCAGCGGATTGTTGATTATGACCGGGCTATTGTGTTCTTTGAAATCGTTCGGCGTGCCTTATCTGGCTCCGATAGCGCCAAAAACCAAGGCAGGATTCGATGTTGTTATGCGGGGACAGGTATTTACCCAGGAGCTGCGGCCGGATGAACTCAGTCCGCTGGATAAGCGCCGGCAGGCAAGTGTTAGCCGGTCGTGGACGGAGAAAGAACCGGCCGGAGAGGAGGATGAGTCTTGAGCTATCAGCCTGGCAAAATGGGGTTGGCCGAAGGGCTGGCTTTAGTGTTCATTCCCACTTTCGCGTCGGTTTTTTTATCGCTGGGGCCGATAAATTTGGATATGGCAGCCACCGCCGCATGGATGACGCCGTTCGTCCACTTTGTTCCCTCGGTTGCCGTGTTATACGCCCTGCTTTATGTGCTCAAGAATACAACGGGTGACTTTTACGCGGCCTGCCAAGAGCTGCTGAGTACGACAATAACCCGTCTTGTCATTCTATACTATATCGGCGTCTTTTTTCTCGACGCGGGCCTCCTAATCCGCCAGTTTGCGGAAGACACTCTGTTGACGGCACTGCCGCAAGTCGATTTCGAACTGATTACTGTTTTATATGTTTTTATGGTTGTTTTTCTCATTTATCTGGGTATCGAAGCTCTGGCCCGGACCACCTATATTGTAATTCCCTTCATTGGTTTCGGTATTATACTGGTAGTGGGGCTGCTTTTTCCGCAGTATCACTGGTTATATCTGGCGCCTTGGAACGGGCGTGGCCTGGATAAAGTTTTGTTAGCCGGAATTAAGGTAAGCGGCGTTGACTTGGCGATAATAATCCCGGTGATCCTGGCCGGCAGTTTTCAAAACAGGCGCACCATTAAAGGCGCGGTTTTATATGGGCTGGGACTGAGCGCAAGTTTAAAAGCGTTGACAATTGCAGCTGGTATCGCTGCCTTCGGGGTACCGGCGGGACAGGAGACGGTGCTGCCATTTTATCAAATGGCCAGGCTGATCTACATTAACCGTTTTGTCCAGCACTTGGAAGCTTTGTCGATCATACTCTGGAGTATTGTGGGGATGTTGACCATCGCCTTGGAAATATACGTCGGACTATATTTATTGGGCCGGCTGTTTAACTTACCCACTTTCCGGCCGCTAATCATCCCGGTTGTCCTCATTCTTGCCGAACTGTCGATGCTGCCGGACGATCTAGTCAGTGTCATCACCTTCTACGCTTGGGCGGAATACTCAATCTATAGCGCCGGTTGGGCCCTTATTCCGGCAGTCCTGTTTCTGGCCGCAAGCTACCGGGTTTGGAGGCGAAGGGCATGTTAAAGTGCTTGGCTCAGTTCGCGCTGCTGTTAGTTGTCAGCTTATTATTAACCGGCTGCTTCGGTGGAAAAGAGGCCGATGACGTGGCCTATGTTTTGGTCATGGGCATTGACAAAGCCCCCGGCGGCGAGCAAAAGGTCACCTATCAGATCGCCAAACCAAAAGGGGGCGGCGGCGAAGGAGGCAGCAGCACCGACCCGTCCGGTATGGGCGGCAAAGGAGGCACAGAGCAGGGAAAGCCCTGGATAACCAATACTATTATACTTCCTTCACCCGGCGATGCCCGGATGATGCTGCAGTCCTCAATGTCCCGTACACCAAATTTTAGCCATGTCAGTGCCGTGGTAATTTCCGAGGACGTGGCCCGCGAAGGCATTCTTCCCACCTTGACCTTTCCCCTGCGCAACCGCGAATTTCGAGAATCAGTGTTCATTATCATCGTACAGGGCAGCGCTGAGGAATTTATCAGGCAGAATAATCCGAGCCTGGAATCTACCATTGGCAAATTCTACGAAACGTTTTTCCAACGGGGACCCGAAGTAGGCTATTTTTTGCGCACCAATCTTCATGATTTTATCACCACCCTCAAAAATCCCGGGGGTTCTCCTTATGCGGCCTATGGCGGCATAAACCCCAAGGATGGCCAGAAGCAACCGGCGGGACCGCGGGCGACGCCGGAGCAGAAGGGCGATCCCTATTTGGCTGGCGGCATACCGCGCACCGGGACGGAGAACGCGGCTGAATTCGTAGGGCTGGCCGTCTTCCGGGGAGACAAGATGGTCGGGGTGCTCAATAGCGACGAAACACGGGCGGTGGCCATCCTGCAGAATAAAATTACCTCTGCCGGCCTTGGCGTCGTCGATCCGCTCAAACCGGAGAAGGATCGTATTTCCTTCTTAATCCGTAATGGCGATACGCCGAAGATAACGGCTGACTTAAGCGGTGGAAAGCCTGTATTTAACGCCGACGTGCAGATTGACGCGGAAATACAGGGCTTAACCTCAGGCATCAACTATGAAGCGTCACCCAATAAAGAGCTTTTGGAAGCACAACTTTCCAAGTTGCTGCAAGGCCAGATAACGGCGATGATCAGGCACACCCAGCAGCTCGGCACTGATCCGGTGGGCTTTGGTCTGTACCTACGTCCGAAATTTGCCAACTACGACGAATTGGAAAAGGTCAACCTGACTACACTCTATCAAGCCGCCGAAGTCTACGTTAATGTGACGGCGAAAATCCGCCGCACAGGGCTTCTGTGGCGGACTATGCCGGAAAGGTTCGAATAAACCCGAAAGGGAGGATAATTATGTCGCATTTGATTTTTATCGCTGTCGGGATTGCCGCTGGCTTTCACGCTTATTCCTTTGGGCGCTGGCTGAAGCAGGAGGGGAATATACCCGGCAGCCTGTTGGCCTTTTTCCTGGCAGCTTCCGCCGCCGCACTGCCGGTGGTTCATGTGATGATAAAATAGGGCTGGGTATTGGGTAGCGCGAAGATCTGCAAAAACTGTTGAAGGCAATGGGAAAAATATAATTGGATCAGGATTGAGGGGAGAATTTTATAACGGTACAGCTTCAAAATTGTTGCTTGCAGGTATTCTCTTTTAAGTTTGCGGGATAATAGAAAGGATAGGTTGGCTTACATTGAACACAAGGAGGTAATTATTATAGCTGTAGAAACGGCTATAGCCGGCAATATTAAGTTCGAGTTCGATGACAATATTGGGAGTGCATTATTAATAATCACTGACACAGACGCAGAGCAGTCGGTCGTTCTAAATTCCGAAAGGATCAGTAAAGCACCGAAACTTGAGAGGATAACAGCGGAGGCATTTTTGAAAGAATTCAGTCGCAAAATTGGCCATGATTGGCAAAAATAGATAATCGCTGTAACTCCAGGCCCATTATCTTGGCAGGCGATCAGAGCGGTTGCCTGCCCTTGGCGTTCTTGCCGTGAAAGGATGCTGTGCGGCTTGGGCATTGATTTTTGCTTAATGGATTTTAACCCTCGGGTGTTAACCACTACCTTGATCAACGATGCTTTTTCGCCGCAAGGGTGTCCGGACGGCGAAGCTTCGGAGAAAGACGCTGTAAGGCATATGCCGACAGCTATCGTATCAGAGCTAATTCGCATCCCTGCTCAGTAGCTCTTCCCGCAACCGTCCTGGTTGCGGGCACGATGCTGTTACCGGCCTTTTACCAACAGCGTCTAACTCCTACGCAACGCCGCCGGACACCCTTGCGGCCAGTTAACTGCATGGAGACGCGTGCGGTCCATAACTCGAAGCACCCCGTCTGCGAATGAAGATTTAGAAATGATGCTTTCATTTATATGGTTAAAATTAGTATTGCATAAAATAATAATATAAAAGAAGTAATTTAATTAAATTAAAGATGGTTGCAACGACTTTGACGTGGCTATGAGGAAAAAATCAGCTCGAAATATCCACCTATAATGCTGCGAAATTACAATGAGGTGTTATGGGAATCCCGGTGACACTTTATTTGCATCAGCGTATACCCGCGCTATGGGTGGGAGTTCAAATAAGGCGAAGTCGGGCTCTATCAGTGCAGCGCTTTTTGACGAAATTTCGCCGCTCGGCATCTTTGTGGCAAGAGTACGGCAAAAACATAGTGAGAAGAAGAATATCGTTGGTTAAGGCGGTAAACATTAGGAGCAACGGGAATTGTCCGCTGTTTCTTTTTTATTTGATTGGCGTTGATGTTCCTTTTCTTTCACAATTGGAGAAATAGTGGAGAGGAAAACATAAAATAAGTTTCGCATAATTGAAAAGAGCGGCCTCTAAATGTGCTAGAATAGGAATTGACAAGAAATCAATCCAAACCCACACCCACACAATGGGTGGACAACTCTCCAAGAGAATATATTGCGCTGGGTGAGCCAGACAATTCGCTGTTAGGCAGTGTCTTTACCCACGGCGAATATATAGCGATTGGGGCGATGGGTGGCGTATATAGTTTGATCTGGCGATAATTGTCATTTTTATTTGTTGGTGAAAGGGGTTATAATTTTTTGAATATTTTTGGATCTTGGTCGTGCGATATGGGGATAGATCTTGGCACGGCCAATACGTTGGTTTATGTTAAAGGCAAGGGTATTGTTTTGAATGAGCCATCGGTTGTAGCTATTCAACTCGATACCGGCAAGGTTTTAGCGGTGGGGGAAGAGGCCAAGCTGATGATCGGGAGGACTCCCGGTAATATTGTGGCAATCCGGCCGCTCAAGGACGGGGTTATCGCTGATTTTGATGTTACGCAGACTATGCTGAAGTATTTTATTCGTAAGGCGACACTTTCCCGGTCGCTTGTCCGATCGCGGGTCATTGTAGGCGTGCCTTCCGGTATCACCGAGGTGGAAAAACGGGCGGTAATTGACGCAGCTATTCAAGCTGGTGCCAAGGAAGCTTATTTGATTGAGGAGCCAATGGCGGCTGCTATCGGCGCCGGGTTGCCGGTGAATGAACCTATCGGCAATATGGTTGTTGATATCGGCGGCGGTACTACTGAGGTTGCGGTGATTTCTTTGGGCGGTATTGTTACCAGCCAGTCGATCCGCAGTGGCGGTGACAAGATGGACGAGGCTATTGTCCGGTATATCAAACGCACGTATAATTTTATGATCGGCGAGCGAACTGCGGAAGTCGTGAAGATTGCCATTGGTTCGGCAATTAAACCAGCGGTTGATGAATCGATGAATATTCATGGCCGAGATTTGCTTATTGGTCTGCCAAAAACATTGGCGATAACGGCTAGTGAGGTTCAGCAGGCGCTACGCGAGCCAGTATCCGAGATTGTGGAGGCGGTAAAGGCTGCTTTAGAAAAGACTCCGCCTGAGCTTGCATCGGATATTATGGAGAGAGGTGTTGTCATGACTGGTGGTGGCTCGCTTCTCAGGGGACTGGATATGTTGCTCACCAAAGAGATCGGTATGCCGGTGCATATCGCCGAGGACCCGTTAATTTGCGTGGCTATTGGTACAGGCAAGGCGTTAGAAAGCATCGATTTATTGAAGAAGGTGCTATTGAAACCGAAGAATTTGCGATAAAGGGGTTTTCGGTAGCCAAGTTGATGATATAAAAGCAGAGAATAATGTCTTTTGCATTGATGTGGCAATATGCGGGCTCGGAACACAGAGACGAGTTGCCATATGGGTGTTTGGGGGATAATTTTTTATGGATTTTATCAAAGCGATAGATGATTATCCGATAATCGTAACTGAAGGTTCAATTATCGAAAGGTTAAAAAGAGAGTATTCAATAGAGCTAGACCCGTATATTGCCAATGCGGGTCTAATTTATAATTCAAAACACCGCGAATTATTAGCGGGAGTTTATCGGCAATATGTTGATATTGCTTGTAAACGGGATCTGCCGATGTTGTTATTCACGCCAACTTGGCGGGCAAATCCCGAACGGATTAAACAGGCCAATGTCATGAGTAAGGATGTTAATTTAGATTGCTATGAGTTTATCGCGGGAATTAGACAAGGGTATGGCAAGTATGCCGAGAAGATTTTTATTGGCGGTATTATTGGCTGCAGCGGGGATGCTTATAAGCCGGAGGAAGCGCTAGGCACCCTTGAGGCAGAGGCGTTTCACCGTTATCAGGCTGATCGCCTTTCACAGGCAGGTGTGGATTTCCTGATTGCCGATACTTTGCCGGCGATTTCTGAAGCTGTCGGATTAGCCAAAGCTATGGCGCGGACAGGTAAGCCGTATATTATAAGTTTTGTGATTAGAGACAGTGGAACTCTGTTGGATGGTACCGCGATAGCTGAGGCTGTTACTCTGATTGATTCTGAAGCTCAGCCTAAGCCTATCGGTTATGCGGTGAATTGCGTGCATCCGACAGTGTTTAAAAAAGCGTTGCAGAGTCCGATAAATTCTGGTTTAAGAATCAGCCAGATGCTTGGCTTAATGGCAAATACTTCGGCCAAGAGTCCGGAGGAACTTGATAATGCCCCCAATTTGGAAACAGCAGATCCCCAGATTTGGGCCAAGCAGATGATTGCTTTAAATAATGAATTAGGAATAAAGATACTGGGTGGATGTTGTGGCACGGATGATGGTCACATTCAAGCTTTGGTGGATGAAGTCGGCTGTTGATAAACTCCCAGCCGCGTCGTCGGTGCTCCGGGAGCGCGCTCGCAGCCGGGGATTTATCAAGCGGCCAGGGTACGGATAATCGACAGCATAATGGCCATATCTTTAAATGAGGATATGGCCATTATAATTTTGCCACTATAGAAAAACCCTGGCGGACCAAATCTTTGCTATAATAGAACAAGGCCTTGATCAGCGCGTCCTCCGGCGTATCGGCGCGGACAATCAGCGAATTATCCCAGCGGGGCACTTGATCGCAGTACTCCTCGACATTTCCGTCGCAGAGGTACCAAAAGAACATAGGCTATTACCTCCTAAAGCTGCTATTGCAGCTTTTTGCTACTTGTGGCTTTCGAAATATGATTTCCTAGCAGTTCGGCGATGTTCGTTTCCGGGGCAGTGGCGAGTTTTTGTAAAATCGGTAGCGTGGGATGGATACTGCAAAAAAATCTCGCCTGAACAACGAGAGCCCCTGCAAAAACTAGTGGAGGCAAGGGGAAAGAATAAGTAGTTTGGAATGAAGTGAAATTTTAACGAGAAAGTGTGTCAGAAGAACGGCATCGTGCCCGCAACCAGGACGGTTACGGGAGGAACTATTGAGCAGGGATGCGAATTAGTGACGGTACGATAGCTGTCGGCCCGAGCTGTACAGCGTCAGAGGTTCTTCGCTTCGCTTGAACAAAGCGACCACATCGCCGCTGAAGCGTCGTGTGTCTGCTTTTCCGGAGCTTTGCCGTTCGGCACTTTTCGGCGAAAATAAGGAAAGACGTAGAGAAAAAAATGTCTTCGTTGATTAAGGTAGTAGATATTTGACGGGGCCACAATGGTGTCCGGCAGATCGAGACAACCATGCAAACTTCCCTAAAATCAGTAACGATGGAGGTAGGTTTAAAATGAACGATGTAATAAGTTTATTAAACAGCCACAGTTCGGTCAGAAAATTTACAGATAAATTAGTTGATGATGAACTACTTAAAGAGATTATTCAGGCAGGTCAACAAGCTTCTACATCCAGTTACATTCAGGCATATACAATTATAAGGGTGAAAGATGAGCGTAAAAAGAAATTGCTAGCTGCTCTGACTGGTGATCAAAAACAGGTAGAAGAATGTCCTGTTTTCCTGGTTTTTTGCGCGGACTTAAACCGGCTTGAGAGGGCCTGTTCGATGAATAACGAGACCTTCAAAAGCGGATCTACGGAGACGTTTATACTGGCTACGGTAGACACGGCATTGGTTGCTCAGAATATCATGATTGCCGCCGAGTCTTCGGGGTTGGGCGGAGTATACACCGGAGGAATAAGAAACAATCCGCAGGATGTGTGCAAGCTGCTAAATATACCCCATAATGTTTATCCTGTTTTCGGCATGTGCCTTGGTTATCCGGAAAGAATTAATCCGACAAAACCCAGACTCCCCATGCCGCTGATTCTGAAGGAGGACAGCTACACTACGGAAGAGGATGAAACAGAACTTCGAGAGTATGACCGGACCATATCTGAGTATTACAAGAAAAGAACTAACGGGGTTAGAAGCAACACCTGGACGGAAGACGTTGCAGCCCTTCTTAAAGAAAAACAACGGCCACACATGAAAGGTTTCCTAGTTAGCCAGGGCTTCACATTTGAATAAACTTGAGAGCCCTGGCACCGTCTGGCGGTGGCGCTCTGAAGGTACGATAGCCGCCGGCGCAAGCCGTACAGCGCGAGAATTTTTAAAAGATCCTTTGAGTGCTGTTTACGGCCTTTGTGCCATGTGTATAAAGGGAAAATCGGTGAGAGCTTAATACTTTTTAAAAGCTTAGACAATTTTATGATTGTCTAAGTTTTTAATTTGTCGTATTTAACGAAGATGATCATTTTTCTTGCAGGGCGGCAGCAGGGTATTCCTTCTTTTACCAAACATTCGCTTTGCTAGCTTGGTAATAATAGTGTAAGGGACAATGATTTATAATGACGGAGTCTATATCACGGTGTGATTTTTCGCAGGAGCGCCGGGAAGTTAGTGCGATACTCTCGCGCAAAAGGGGAAAAGGTATGCCGAGTGTATTTTGGTATTGGGCTTTGACTACTATCGGTGTGGGAATGATTGTTTTTACTTGGGTCAAGAAAAAGAGCATTTCTACGATCTCTCTGGTATCTTTTTTAATGATGAGTTTTCTAACGGTGAGTGAATTTTCTGTGCTTACTGTCTTTAGTGGTTATGCATATAAGCCAGAGGTGTTTCCAGATCCCTTTGCCGATAGTGTTATGGGGTATTTGTTGGGGAATTTGCTTTTGTGGGCTGGAGCAGCCAATCTTGTAGTGAATTTCTCGTTAGGCAATCGGTGGATTTTTTTGCTGGCTGGTATTTTTATGTTGGTAGAGACTTTGTTTCTTGATTTAGGAATATATAAACATTATTGGTGGAGAACCTATATGACTGGTATTGCAGTCATTATCGGGTTTAATATAACTAAAATATGGGTTTCCAAGTTGACCGAAAAATCGTACAATCTTCTGCGATATATGACGCTCTATCTTTTGGCGCTACTATTCATACATGTGCCAACTCATCTACTGTTGCTTGTTGGAAAACAGCATTATAGCATTGGTTGGGTTGAAAACTTTTATCGGGATAGCATTCTCTTTGGATTGCCTTATCATGCCGTAATGGCGTTCGTCTACGTATTTTTTTGTTGTGTACTTCAGAAGTGGGGTTGGAAGTTCGCGCCCGTTCTGTTTTTTTTGTTGAGTGACTTTATTCTTGTAAATATGAAGATTCTAATTTTTCAGGATCAATGGAACCTCTTTTACCTAACAGTTTTTCGCACTATGAGTTTGGTGATTTTCGTTCTGTATAAAAAGTATGTCTGCTTAGAACTGCGTGGATTTGGGGATTTCTCAAGCGGCCTGGGGAAGAAACTTCAAAAGAAATGATACAATGAGGGAAGCTCGTTGTATCATTTCTTTTTGGAGCGCTTTCGGGCTTTCGGGCTACCGCGACTATTTTGACGGGTCTAGCAACACAAAAGCATAACTTGGCCAGAATAACAGGACACTTTGGGATTAGCGGCGAATTTGTTGGTGAATCTCAAAAGAAAGCTGCGGCCCGGTGAATGGTCTACTACCTGAATCTTAAGCATAAAAAGACCGCTTGTCCGCATTAGCTAATAGGGGGGGAAAGAGTGTTATTTCAGTTTGGTGACTTTGTTATGCCGGTGGCAGCTATTTTGGTTTTTCATTGTATATGGAAAATAATTCATGCCGGAAGTCCCGGCTATGAACAGCTGGCGCAGCGTTCCCTGCCGCCAGGAATGACTTGCGAGGGATTGGCAAAATTCAAGCTAAAATATAAACTGTTAGCCTTTGTGGGGGCTCTTATTGGTCTTACTATACTTTTGGCTTACTGTATTTGGGACATGAAAAGCGATTCCTATCAGGACCTACAAACGAAACAACTGCAGGGACTCCGGGTAGCTAGTGGGAACTATTATTTCGAAAAAGCCAAACGTGGCACCTATACATACCTTTCGGAAAAGAAGACCGGGGAAGTAATCGTAAGATTGGATCTGGTACTGTATAATTTATCGACTCCGTGCCCTGAGGATATACAGCAATACTTCAACCAGCCAGCTGTTGTCTGGTATGACAAGCCACCAGGAAAACTTGCCCGACTGTATCAGATGAAAGTCGGCAACGAGTTGATTTTCAGCGTCGATCAGGCTAATAATGTGGTTGAGACCAAAAAGGATGACCTCGTTTCAAATCAAATAGCGAGTAGTATCCGTTTTTTTACTTTTTATGCTTTGATGATAGCCGCATTTGCTTACTACGCCATATATTGGAGAAAAATTCTGCAGTTGTACGGAGAGACTTTCTGGGGGAAAAAAATTGAGGCCGATGAAACCCAGGGAGCTGGGAGTGAATAGGTTACTGTAATTGTACTGCGGTAACTGTCGTGATTCCTTATAATACAAAGTTCTTATTGGTACAGAGAAAGGTGAAAGTGATCTTAATAACAGGACACTTTGGGATTCGCGGCGAATTTGTTGAAATAGGTACAAGACGATAATAGGGTGGTTTTATGGGTTTTAACAGCAGAGTTTATGAGCTTGTCTGCCAAATCCCGGAGGGGAAGGTTGCATCTTATGGCCAGATTGCTTTTATGGCAGGAGTCTGGCGGGCATCCCGAGCGGTAGGGTATGCACTGCATCGCAATCCATATCCGGGTAAGGTTCCTTGTCATAGGGTGGTTTTTAAGGATGGCGGGCTTGCTACTGAATTTGTCTTTGGTGGTAAGGATGTGCAGCGGCAACTGCTTGAAGCGGAAGGGGTTAATTTCACCGCCGAGGGCTGTGTGGATATGAATAAATGCCGTTGGAGCCCACCGGAAGTGACAGATTAGTGTGTCAGGCGTAGAGAGCCGGGACTGGAAAGCGAGGATAGGTTAATGCCATATTTTGAATATGGGCAAAAGGAAATTGATTATCTAAAAAAGAAAGATAAAAAACTAGGTGCGGCGATTGATCGTATCGGGTTCATTGCGCGTGAGACTAAGCCGGACACTTTCTTGGCGATTGTTGATTGTATCATCAGTCAACAGATATCGAGCAAGGCAGCTGACACAGTGCTAGGCCGCCTCGGGGAGTTGATTGGCGATATTACGCCTGATAATATTGCCGCTACGGAGATAGATCGGATACAGCAGTGTGGAATGACGATGAAAAAGGCTGGTTATATAAAGAGTCTGACTGAAGCTGTCTTAACTGGTGTATTGAGTTTAGATGAACTTCTTGTTCTGCCTGATGCCGAAGTTATTAAAAAATTGGTGGCTCTTGAGGGCATAGGGGTGTGGACGGCTGAAATGTTACTGCTGTTTTCTCTGTGTCGCCCTGATGTTGTAAGCTATGGCGACCTTGCTATCCGAAGAGGAATGATGAAGCTTTATGGTTTGAAAGATTTGCCGAAGGTGAAGTTTGAGTATTATAAAAAACGTTACTCCCCTTATGGCTCAGTTGCGTCGCTGTATTTGTGGAAACTGGCTGTGATGGAACTCTGAGGGTAACGACAGGGAGGTAGTCCTGGATTGACATCAATAAAAAAGGTGGCCATTTTTCTGATGATGATTGGGGTGGAAAGGGGCCAACGTATCATTGGATTGATGGATAATGGTGAAATCAATGCTGTTGTTCCTGAGATTCGGAGTCTGACAGATATCCTGCCGGAAATACAGGAAAGTGTCAGGGCTGAGTTTGTAGAACTGGGCTATGAGGATAAGATGAAACCTTCTGAGGTGCTAACTATTATAAGGTTTTTGTTTAATGGCAGTAAGATTGGTGATAAGGGCCGAAGATGATTTTTTATAGTTTTTTCCCGCTAGGTCTGTTGATCTGGAATCTAGCCGGGTTTATGATGGTGATGGTGGATAAGCGGCGGGCCAGGCGGGATGAGTGGCGCATAAGGGAACGTACTTTCTTTTTGTGGGCCTTGGCTTTTGGTGCACCCGGCATTATTCTTGGGATGCAGGTGTTTCGCCATAAAACACGCCATGGGCCTTTTGTCGTTGGTATGCCGATTTTGTGTCTGTTCAATATAATTTGCGGCTATTTATTATGGCGGCAGGGTTGACGAGCGGCGGTGGCAGGGACTTTCGAAATATTGAACCTTGATTTAGAGGCGGGGAAGCGCTTTTCTATAATTTGAGGTATCACAAAAACGCATGAGGAAGCAGGGCTTTATATGATGATGGACATCGACTCAAGGAAATTCCGCTATTTGGTTGGATCTTTATGTATATTGGGCGGCTCTATATTTAACTTCTTGGAAACTTGGTATTTTGGTTGGAATACAACCCCTAGTTGTCCATTAGAAATGCAGCTTGATTACATTGCAAACGTCATAATTATGGTGGGAGCTTTGATAATTGTTTATGTCGTCTTTATCCAGAGGGAGAAAAAGTCATGAACACTAATTTGAAATAGGTTCTTTCTAAGAACGAAA
>Ga0364910_1080_pt1 | contig 26320 bp, 19 predicted proteins | sample SorcelJu500001C4_3_FD_206970 | JGI IMG/M metagenome (GOLD analysis project Ga0364910, IMG submission 206970) | Enriched cells from Trout Bog Lake Hypolimnion, Wisconsin, USA - BchlTB.June25.5000.01.C4 | ecosystem: Environmental > Aquatic > Freshwater > Lake > Hypolimnion/Profundal zone | place...
TCAAGGCCAGTAATCGCCACAATGTCGCCCAGGCCCGCCTCTTTCACTTCAATCTTTTTCAATCCTTCGTAGCCATAAAGCCGGCCTATTCTTGCCTTGACTTCGCTTTCGCCGTTAAGGATGGCAACATTCTGCCCGCCGTATATCTTACCGCGCATCACCCGCCCGATAGCAATCCGTCCGACATAGTCATCATAGTCCAGGGTTGTAACCATAACCTGCAGCGGGCCGTCGCCGTCGCCGTGAGGCATGGGAATTTCGTTGACCAAAAGATCGAATAGCGGTTTCAGGTTCTCACTTTCGTCTGCCATCTGCATCTTGGCGATGCCTTCCCTGGCTGCGGTGTAAACAACAGGAAAGTCCAGTTGCTTGTCGTTGGCTTGAAGTTCAATAAACAGCTCCAGAACTTCGTCGAGAACATCCTCCACCCGCTGGTCGGGACGGTCGATTTTATTGATAACCACGATTGCTTGCAAGTCTTGCTCCAGCGCCTTGCGCAATACATACTTGGTCTGGGGCATAGGTCCTTCGAAAGCATCCACCAGCAGCAGCACCCCATCAACCATGTTAAGCACCCGCTCAACTTCGCCGCCAAAATCGGCGTGGCCGGGAGTGTCAACAATGTTGATCTTGATGCCCTGATACATGATAGAAGTGTTTTTTGCCAAAATAGTGATCCCACGTTCGCGTTCCAAGTCATTCGAATCCATTATCCGTTCGATTACTTGTTCATTGCTGCGAAAAATGCCGCTTTGCCTCAACATGGCATCCACCAGCGTGGTTTTGCCATGGTCGACGTGAGCGATAATGGCTATGTTTCGTAGATCTGTCCGTTGCATTTGTGTAAACCTCCTAAAAATAGAAAAGGATGCAGCCCTTCAGCGCACCCTTTTAGTGTCTTGCCTGCATGGCGATATTATACAGGAATTACTTGCCGTTGGCAATAAATTCCGTGGTCTTGCGGATAATCTTGCGGGCTTTGTCCATCCCGTCCAGAATTTCAGGCAACTTGCCGTCGCCATCGGGGGCAATATGCTCGAGCCGTTTACGAAGTTCCAGATAATCGCTTTCCAGTTGTTCCAGATAGTCGTGCATCATCTGAACTTTCGGATCAACCAAAGTAACAGTTGTGCCTTCAATGCTGAACTCCCGCCCATTGATGACGGCGCTGTCGCCATAGTGCGGAATATAAGTCGGTAACTCAAATTGTTCCTTTATCAACGCCGCGAAAGCTTCTGACGACTCAAATTCACCGTGCACAATAAACATATTTGCCGGCAAAATCTTAAAATGCTTCAACCAGTCGACAAGCTCGTCCTGACCGGCGTGAGCAGAAAACCCTTCCAAATTATAAATCTTCGCCTTGACGCTGATTTCCTCGCCCATGATCTTAACCCTTTTGGCTCCCTCGACCAACCGGCGCCCCATACTGCCCTGGGCCTGATAGCCGACAAGGAGAATGCTCGCCTCTTGCCGCCACAAGTTATGTTTGAGATGATGCAGAATGCGTCCGGCGTCAGCCATACCACTTGCCGAGATGATAATCGCCGGCTCCTTGAGGAAATTGATAGCCTTGGATTCTTCCGGCGTCCGGGCGAAATTGAGGTGCGGCAGCTTTAGCGGATTATCGTTCTGCTTGTAAAGCATATCATAAGCATCAATATCAAAATCCTGGGGATTGTGCATGAAAATATCAGTAGCATTTATCGCCAGCGGGCTATCGATAAACACCGGAATATCCGGTATTTTTCCGGCTTTCAGCAGCTGGTGCAAATAATAGAGGATGGTCTGAGTACGCCCCACGGCAAAAGCAGGAATTACAATATTGCCGCCCCGTTCCACCGTATCATTGATGATATCGCCAAGAGCCGCGGCCTTGTCATAATCTTCGTGTTTCCGGTTGCCGTAAGTGGATTCCAGGATAAGATAGTCGGCTTCTTCAATATAAGTCGGATCTTTGAGGATCGGCTGATCCGACCGCCCCAAATCACCGGAAAAGACCACCTTGGTAGTTTTGTCATTTTCGACGCACCAGATCTCAATAATCGATGAACCGAGAATATGCCCGGCATCATTAAACTTCACAAAAACATCTGGCCTTATACTCAGCTTTTGATTATAGGGTACCGGTGCAAATTGAGTCAAACAGGAAACAGCATCCTCCACAGTATACAAAGGCTCAGTGGCAACCTTGCCGGCGCGCTTTCCTTTGCGGTTGGCGATCTCGGCCTCGAACTCCTGAATGTGGCCGCTGTCAGCCAACATTATCTTGCACAAGTCCGTAGTAGCCTTGGTAGTATAAATATTCCCTTTAAATCCGGATTTACACAGCCGTGGCAATAGCCCTGAATGGTCAATATGAGCGTGGGTCAGCAAAACGCAATCTATCGCGGTGGGGTCAAAAAGAAAAGGCTGGCGATTCAAAGCCTCGGTCGCTTTTGATCCCTGAAACATGCCGCAGTCCACCAGAATTTTTCGGTTGCCGACTTCTAAAAGATAAGAGGAGCCTGTCACCATCATTGAAGCTCCTAAAAAAGTCAGTCGCATTTTCTCCGCTCCTTTATCGCAGTTTATCCTTAGGTCAGATCATAATTATACCTATTATTCCACAACTGGCACATTTTTTCCTGCATCTCAACAAATCTGCGAATAAGTAGCAAAAAAGCCCTTAAGTAAAATTGAAGGAAGCTTGCGCCCCCTTCAATCGCTAACCCAAACTGTGAAAAACCCAAATGCTGGTGAGAAAGGTCCAGCTGCAAGGCGGCTGCGAGGAAGCGCGCGCAGACAGTACCGGAGTACGGCAAGCGCGCTCCCGGAGCACCAACGCCGCAGCTGGGCCTTTATCGCCAGCCTGGATACTCACGCCTCGCCGATCACGCGTATCTCCGGCTGCAACTTGATCTTAAATTTTTCATAAACCCGATGCTGCACCTCAGTTATCAGCATCAGAACATCTTTCGCGGTTGCGCCACCAGCATTGACGACAAAGCCGGCATGCTTCTCCGACACTTGAGCGCCGCCTATTTTGAAGCCCTTAAGGCCAGTCTGCTCAATCAACGTTCCGGCGAAATTGCCTGGCGGCCGTTTGAAAGTACTGCCTGCACTTGGCATCTCGATTGGTTGTTTCGCGTTACGCTTGCTGGTATAATCAACCATCCGCTTCTCGATCGGCTCTCTTTCGCCTGGCGACAACTTAATCTCCACTTCACAGATAATGCAGCCATTATCCTGAAAAACGCTGTGCCGGTAGCCAAATTCAATCTCGGCGTGAGTAAACCGTTTGAGAGATCCTCCTGGGCACACAGCGGTAACCGCGGAAACGATGTTGCCGATTTCCCCGTCATAAGCTCCGGCATTCATAAATATCGCCCCGCCGACACTGCCTGGAATACCGACGGCAAATTCCATGCCTGTTAAGCCGCAACTGGCCGCGAAGCGGGAAACGTCCCCCAGCGCTGCGCCGGCGCCACCAACGACCGTGGTGCCACCATTATGCATAGAGCCCATCGTCTCGCCGATTTTTATCACCAAACCGCGAATCCCGCCATCAAGCACCAGAACATTGGACCCTTTGCCAAGAGCAATCACCGGCACAGAGTATTCCCTGGCCGCCGACTGCACGGCAGACACCTCCTCTGCCGACCCTGGCAGTACGAGATAATCAGCCGGTCCGCCGATCTGAAAAGTAGTGTGCTTAGCCATCGGCTCATCCATCAAGAGCCGCGATGCGGGTACGATGCTCTGCAGTTTAGTCAAAAATTCTTCCATTATAATAGGTTTAACCTTTTGCAAAAATATCCAGTCCTCCGGCGACCGCCTCGCCAATAATTTTTGATACATCCGCCATGATCCTTTGAAACCGGGCGTGAGCTTCTAAAAACTCGCGGGCCTTACTTTTATGGGCAAGCAAATCATACATCCGCCGCAACTGTTCCATTTTAGCCTGATCTTCACCCTTGCCGCCTAATACTTCATATTCCACTTCCATCTTCTTGGCAAGGAAAACCCGCACCATATTTTGAGCTTCAGTATCACCGCTCAGCGCTTCTTTGGCGGTGAGAAAGGAGCGGTATTCCTCCGACAACTTCAGCGCCTGCGCCAGATCGTGCGCCTTATCGTAAATCAAGCTGATTCCCCCCAATTATACAATGTATCTTATGCGAACAATAGTCATTTCATACATCCACCGGATGGCCAGCAGTAAGGCTTCCCGGCTGATTTAAGCATTATAATAGAATAATTATATTCCGTTATCTCAAAGCTAACTCCTGCCAGTAATTTCTCCGCCCCAGTTAAATATCTATTTCCCAGCCAGCCGCTTCCGGTAATATTCTTGCATGACTATGGCATCCACGGCCTGGCTGCCAGCTGATTCGCAAATAACTCGCGGGCTGTAGCCACGCTCGGCTATTGTCTCCATCAGCGGCTCATAAGGTGGCCCGTACTGGTCCTGAAAAGTCCAGTGCCGTCTTTCGCCCGCCTTGGTAAACTCGATTTTGCTGAAATGAATGTGTATCCTGGCGGCAACCGCCTCACCCAGACTAGCCGCGATCTGATCGAAAACATCAATATATTCTTCCCTGGTAACGTACCCGCCGCCACTAACGGCATGCAGATGGCCAAAATCGACAGCTGGCACCAGTCGCTTGCTCATTTGGCAAAGCGCCAATACCTCCTGGAGATTTCCCAGTTGATTTTGTTTGCCCATAGTCTCAGGCGCCAAAGATACTTCATCTAATAGACCCTGCTTTTCGGCATCCTCCAGTATCGAGGCGAACAACCTCCGAGCGCGCGCGAACGCATCATCCCGCCGCTGCTTTCCCGGGCCGCCGATATGAAAGACAACCCGGTCCGCGCCCATCCACACTGCGGCCTTTAGCGACTTCAGAAAATGCTGCCTGGTATTGGCGGCTGTGACCTCATCCTCGGTCGCCAGACTGATAAAATAGGGAGCATGAATGCTGAGCCTTATTCCATGGAGGCGCGCCGCCTCGCCAATCGCCATAGCCGTCTTTTCGCCAAGGTGAACCCCCCGGCTGCATTGGTATTCATAAGCGTTGAGCTCCTGATTTTCAAGCCAGGCCGGCATATCCAGCGACGCTTTATGGCCTTCTGCATAAAATGCATCCGGATTGCCAGCCGGACCGAACTCAGCATAATTCATCGTCTTTAGCTCCCATTCAATACTTATCCCAAGCGTAGAAAACTCTGCTGTCTTAGCGCCTCATACACCACCACCGCCACAGCATTGGAAAGGTTGAGAGATCTGGCACCCTCCAGCATCGGAATCTTTACGCAGCGCTCGCGATTGGCCGACAGCAGGGCTTCCGGCAAACCTGCAGTTTCCTTGCCGAAAACCAAGACATCCTCGCTGGAGTAACACACCTCACTATGAAATTTGGTAGCCTTGGTGGTATTAAAATAAAAATTATGGCCGGACAACACTTTCTCTACCTCACCATAATCACTGTGAAGATGCACTTTCACCAAATGCCAGTAATCCAGACCGGCTCGCTTCAAATAGCGATCCTCGATTGAAAATCCCAGCGGCCCCACCAGATGAAGCTCACAGCCGGTAGCGGCGCACAGCCGGGCGATATTGCCCGTATTTCCCGGAATTTCCGGTTCGACCAGCACGATATGCATCAGCATCACCCCGTCATTTCAATGATCCAATAATTTCTTCTGCATTCTGCTGGTTATTCCCTCCCACGCAAGTGGAAAAACATAAAAACGTCAACCCTCAGCCTTATGGCGACGAAAGGCCAAAAGATCAGCAAAAGCCTCCAACCTGGTCATCATTCCAGCAACACCGCTCTGCTCATCAAAAGTCAGCGACAATACAGGTATACCTGCCGTTTCGCTCACCTGTGGCAAAATGTTCTTGGCGATCATCTCCGGCATACAAGTAAATGGAAAAACATGAACAATACCGTCAAAGCCTGCTTGACCCAACTTCATGGTATAACCGACACTTTTGGCCCCATGGCCGCCGACAAAACGGCTGATAAACGGAGCCGCCAGAGCCTGCACCGTCGAATTCAGCCGAAGCGCTGCCCGGTTGTGGAGAATATGGGTCTCTACATAATCGCCAAGAAGAATCGGTTGCTGCACTTCAACTCCGATGCGGCCAAGCCTGGCAACCAGTTCCTGGTTGACAAACGGCTCCAGCATGACATATATTTCACCAACTATTCCGATCTTTAGTGGTTTTAAAGTCCAATCTGTTTCCATTGCCAACAGCTTTGAGTTAAAGACCTCGACAGCTTTGCCAACCTCTTTGAAATCAGCGGCAACATCCACGGCTGCTTTGGCCTCCCGGCCCAACTGGTCGACGTTGTCTGCATTTTTCACCCGAGGCCGGCGAAAACTCATCTGCCGTTCAATAAGGTCAAGTGCCGTGATTTTTTCCCCGGCCAAGCGAAAAACGCGGTAAATATTCTGCCAACTACGGCCCGGTGCCAGTCGTTTTAGAGTCTGCCATACACTCCCAAGAGTTGGTTCGATTACAACGAAGTCAGCATTATAGCCGTGGTCAAACAGAATATTTTTTTGTACCTCGGCATAATAACCCAAACGGCACGGGCCGTCGCCGCCACAAGTGATGATAGTGTCAGCGCCCTGCTCGATGGCCTGGATGAAATTTCCGAGATTAATTTTAAACGGCAGACAAGCCGCTTCAGGCGCAAAAGCAGCGCCAAGTTCCAGGGTTCGCCTGGTCACCGGCGGAGGAACAGCCACCTTCAGACCCAAGCCGGCAAACAGCGTGCGGAAAACTACATGGGCCGAACCCATATGCGGAAAAGTAACTATCATCCGCCACCCCTCCGCCTCAGCATATCGGTAAATGCTTCCAGTCTGGTTACGAAACCGGCCTCAGCCGTATGTTCATCAACAGTCAAAAGCAAAAAAGGAATATCATGCTTCCCGGCATGCCACCTCAAGGTTTCACTGACCAGCGAATCAGGTCCGCACGCAAACGAAGTCAAAAAAATCAGCCCGTCCAACGGCTGAAGCGAAAACATCAAGGCCAACGCGGCCCCAGTAAGACGACTACAGAACTGCCAGAATACCTTTTTCCCCAGCCTCCTGGTAGTATAGTCAGCTGTCCGTGGATCCACACTGTTGGCTGTGACCACCTCAGCACCTAACCCATTCAACCGGCGAACGGCATCCATACTGATCTGCCGGTCATAAATCAGATAAGGGTGACCAATTAACGCAATCCGCAGCCCAGGCGGCTGAGAAACCCCCTCAGCCGCCACCCCATGACCAGACAAGCGCGCTGCCTGCAGCCAGGCGAAAATACTTGTTGCGGCGTTTTTCCCGAGAACACTGCCCACCTCAATTACCGCCCGATACAAGTCGAACGGATTTTTCCGTTGGTTGACAGTGACGTCAATCAGTGGCGGCAACTTGCTGTAACAGCTGCGAACCACATCTGGCAACCCGATAATCTGTGGACAAGTATACTGACTTGCCGCCAGACTGACAATTCGCGGCAGGAATAAAAAATCAACCTTCCCGGCCAATTCACAGGCATGCCCGGCCGTTGCCTTAAGCGGCAGGCAAACCTCATCCACCAGGCCGCCAAGTTCAATAGTTTTCTGAGACGTTTCCCCGGAAACCACAACTTCAGCGCCTAGCCGGAGAAAAAAATCACGCCAGACATCACCATAGTAATAATATAACAACCCCCGTGGTATTCCCACTATCACAGCCAAGCGGCACCATCCTTCTTCACCCAGTGCAGGATTTTAGACTTTGTTATTGTCTCTCCACCGCCATGAGCTTATTCGGCGATTCACTTAAAATATTAATTTCGCCACCCCTACCAAAACAGCAAATAATGAGATATAATAATTATTGAATAAGAATAAAAGTGATTTTCTGACAAAGTGAGAAAGTGTGAACTATCTTGCTTTGGAGGATAAACAATCTCGTAGTCTGCAAGCAAGGGCAAAGCCTGAGCACAGGATGGCGAAAAATTACCGCTGGTGATTAATGCCTTCTTTTGCTCAACATGCAGAAGAAGGCTTATATTTTTTATCAGGAGGAAACTAGATGGGTAAACGCATCGGCGTCATCGGCATCGTAATCGACGAACCCAAGAATGTCGTGGACAAAATAAATACCATTATCAGCAATTACAGTCATATAGTAGTCGGCCGGATGGGAATTCCCCGCCACGATGCCAACGTGGGAGTTATCGCTTTAATTATTGAAGGAACCACCGACGAAGTCGGCGCTATGACTGGCAAACTTGGCAATATCCCCGGGGTCACGGTAAAATCGGCGCTCACCGCCAAAACAATACAGGAGGAGATCAACCATGATTGACGCGAAACAAAGAACTTCCGATTCCTTTATCGACGACGACCTTATTCATAAAGCGCTCGCTGCTGCCAAAGACAAAGCCCAGGACAAAGACGCCGTGCGGCGCATCATTGCCAAAGCCGGTGAATATCACGGACTGTCCGCCGAAGAAGTGGCGGTACTGATCGAAGTTCAGGACCCCCAGCTTTTGCAGGAAATGTACCATACCGCCGCCAAGGTCAAAGAAGCCATCTATGGCAAACGCATCGTGCTGTTTGCCCCGCTCTATATTTCAAGCTTCTGTGTCAATAACTGTGTTTATTGCGGCTATCAGTCAAGCAACAAAGAACAACTGCGTCGCCGCCTCTCGCTGGAAGACGTGAAAAAAGAAGTGGAAATACTCGAATCCCTCGGCCACAAGCGCTTGGCAGTAGAAGCCGGCGAAGATCCGGTCAACTGCCCCATCGACTATGTAACCGACGTCATCAAAGCAATTTACAGCGTCAAAGACGGCAATGGAGCCATCCGCAGAGTCAATATCAACATCGCCGCCACCACCATCGAAGAGTACCAAAAACTCAAAGCAGCTGAAATAGGTACCTACATTCTTTTCCAGGAATCCTACCACCGCCCAACATACGCCGAGCTGCACCCCAGCGGACCCAAACACGACTACAACTGGCACACCACCGCCATGGACCGGGCCATGAAGGCCGGCATTGATGACGTGGGTATCGGCGTCCTTTACGGCCTTTATGACTGGAAATATGAAACAGTAGCCATGTTCCTGCACACCGAACACTTGGACCGCACCTTCGGCGTCGGCCCGCACACCATTTCCGTGCCGCGGATGAGACCGGCCGGCAGTGTCAATCTGGATAATTTTCCCCATCTTGTCAGTGACGACGACTTTAAAAAAATCATCGCCATTATCCGACTGGCAGTGCCGTACACCGGCATGCTGCTTTCCACCCGTGAAGAGCCCGAGCTGCGCGATGAACTCATCACCTACGGCATTTCCCAGATCAGCGCCGGTTCCTGCACAGGCGTCGGCGGCTACCAGCAAGTCTATGAAGAGCACAACAGATCCAGCAACATTAACAATGGCCAACAATTTGAGCCCAGCGACCAGCGTTCGCCCAACGAAATTATCCGAATGCTGTGCGAAAAAGGTTTCATTCCCAGCTACTGCACCGCCTGTTACCGCCAGGGACGCACCGGCGACCGATTTATGAGCCTGGCAAAAAGCGGTGAAATTCAAAACGTCTGCCTGCCCAACGCGCTATTGACCTTCAAAGAATACCTCCTCGACTATGCCGACGAGACCACCAAGGCAATCGGCGAAACCCTGATCAAAGACGCCTTGGCGACCATCCCCCAGGAATCGATTCGCACGACAACCGCCACTCGCCTGAAAGATATCGAAGGCGGTCAGCGCGATCTATACTTTTAACTTATAGGCCGCTTGATAAACTTTAAATCACTATTTTGTGAATTAAACCAAAGGCTGGCGATAAAGGTCCATATGCACGTTCTGATTTCGTCAGTTTTATCAGCGTACATTGCTGTAGGCGAAATTCTCACGAACAGTGTGCGAGCCGCCCGGAAGAGCGCGCCGCGACGCGTACCGGCGTACGCTAGCAAGCACTCTGAGGAGCAACGCCGCAGATGGGCCTTTCTCGCCAGCCTTACCGGGTAGAAAAACTACTCGGTTTTTTTTACGCCTTATCCCTGGGAAAATTTAGCTCATATTTTTTTTCGTTTTTGGGCACTGTCATGCAGGAAATGGAAGCCATATAGCAGAAATCTACTATTAATCTACAAAATAAGCTTTTTACCGGCAAAAACGCCGGAAGCCATACCAAATTATGCTTTTTCTATTAATTTAGGAAGGCGGTGCATTGCACAATACCTAGGGCAATTTCGCCAAACCAACATAATTTTTTGCGTGAAAAAAATTAAATATTTTTGTAGAAAGAGGGATTGATATGAAATTAGGAGCCAAAATGGTGCTAGCGTTTTCCATACTTATCGGGTGTGCTCTGTTAGCAGTTTCTCTGGCAGGTTATTTATATACCTCCAGCGCTTTTACCGAAAGCATTAATTATGAAATGGATACCCTTGTAACTTCCCATGTGAACACCTTTGATGGATGGCTTTCAGGGAAAGCAAAAGTACTACAAGCATCGGAAGCAACCATTGCTGCCCTACCGAATGCAAGTCAAATTCCGTTATCCTATTTGGCAGGCTATCAGACTTTCGACAAAGAAATATCCGACCTCTATTTAGGAACTGCTGATGGCCGGATGATTGATGGCAGCGCTTGGGCCCCGCCAGCAGGTTACGATCCCCGCACCCGTCCATGGTATGTTCAGGGCCAGTCAAGCGGCCAGTTAGTATTTACAAAACCGGAGACAGATTTGACTACAGGCAAAGTGGTTGTCTCTGTCTGTATGCCGCAAAAAGATGCCAACGGTAACGTTATCGGCATCCTGGCAGAAGATATTTTGCTGGATACTATGACAGATATGGCCAAGAACATCAATCTCCGCGGTCAGGGTCATGCCTTTATTCTTGATGGCCAGGGCAATATTATTGCTCACCAGGACAAGGATCTGCTGGGTAAAAATGTAATGACTGCTGATAAACTAAAAGACCTGCAAGACACCTTTAAAGAAATACTGGCTAACCAGAATGGATTTGTAACCTATAACTACAATGACGAAAGTCTAATCACCTTCTATCGCAAGATTCCGTCCACCGGCTGGACACTTGGCATTGCCGTACCGACCAGCGCTGTCTATCAGCCACTTAGGGCATTAAAAATAATCTTCGCTGGAGTAACACTGGTCATCATTATCCTGTCAGTTTTTGTCACCAGCTTCCTGTCAAGAAAAATGACCGGACCGCTAACCGAATTAACCGCCCATGCTAAACGGGTTGCCAGCGGTGACCTCACCGTCCAGGCGAACATAAAGGGTGAAGATGAACTGGCCGAACTTGGGCAGGCTTTCAACACAATGAATAATCAGCTACGCGATCTTATCAAAAAAATCACTATCTCCGGCCAAGAGGTGGCCACCACCGCCGACGACATGAAAATAGCGGCTCAGCAAACCGGCGTGGTTTCGGAACAGATCGCCAACGCCGTGTCGGACATCGCCAAAGGAGCTTCTGAACAACTAGTCTCCATCCAACGAGAATTAAGCATTGTCGAGGAAATGTCCGGGGCAGTCAAGAATGTGGCCGACGATTACGAAAATTCAGCTCAATTGGTTCTCGGGATGCAAAACGCCTTGACTGCAAGCAACAAGGCGATAGCAGAACAGGCTGGCTTGATGACGGAAAGCAAACGCGCCGCAGGCAATGTCGGCAAGACCATTGCCGAACTGGCGGAAAAATCCGAGAAAATTGGCCAATTTGTCGAAGTCATCACCGGTATTGCCGGACAGACCAATTTACTTGCCCTGAATGCCGCTATTGAAGCGGCGAGAGCTGGCGAACAGGGCCGCGGATTCGCAGTTGTGGCCGATGAAGTACGTAAGTTGGCCGAACAATCTGGTGAATCAGCCCAGCAAATCACCAAACTAGTCAACGAAATACAGGCAACGATGCAGCAGGCTGTCAAAGAAATGGACAATACCGCCGTTGTTGTAAGCAATCAGGAACGTTCAGTTGACGAAGCAAAAGGCCACTTCGGCAAAATCAACGATGCAGTTGAAAAAATTGTCGATCAAATCAAACGGGTGCAAAAAGAATCTGACTCCACCACCCGCAAGGCAAAAGAAGTTCAAACAGTCAGCAGCAACATCGCCGAAGTAGCAACCGGCAGTGCCGCCACAACTGAAGAAGTCGCCGCGTCAGTAGAAGAACAATCAGCCTCCATACAAAGAATCGCGCACGAAGCTGACAGATTGCTGACCGTAGCCCAACAACTCAAAAAAGACATTGCAGTCTTTAAAACTTGATTAAAATTGCCCCAAACATCATTATAGCAACACAAAATAAGGCTGCCGGTCATTAACCGGCAGCCTCTTTGTTAGAGCTTCTTATAATATTTATGAAATGCGCTAGGCCGCTTGAGAAATCCCCAGGTGCACGTTCTGATTTCGCAGTTTTATCAGCGCACACTGTTGATAGGCGAATTTCTTACGAACAATGTGCGGGTCGCTGCGAGGAAGCGCATGCGCCGACGGCCATGGATGGCAAGCGTTCGTGTGCGACAGTACCGGTGTACGGCAAGCGTGCTCCCGGAAAAGCAGGCACACAGCGCTTCAGCGCTGATGTGATCGCTTTCTTCGAGCGAAGCGAAGATGCACCAACGACGCAGATGGGGGTTTATCAAGCGGCCTCTTTGTCGCCTTAAATTGAAGCAATAATGCTGTCTCGCCGCAATTTCGCCGCGCTGAAGAAAGCATATAACTCGTCGCGGTCACCGCGTTCAATAGCCTGGCTCACCGCATTCAAAATAAGCTGCATCTGGTCCAACCCTTCACTGATCGCCTTGCCGTTTGTCAAACAGATGTCGGCCCACATATCTGCGTTGGAAGAAGCAATGCGGGTAGTATCACAAAATCCGCCCCCCGCCAACTCCAGGAAACTTTGCTCTTTCCCGTGATAGCTGCCTAGCAGACTGACCAGCCCTGCTGCAACAACATGAGGAACATGACTTATCACTGCTGCACTAAGGTCGTGGCTATCGACATCCATAACCGTCACACGGGCTCCGGTCAGCTGGGCAAGTCTGGTCACAAGTTCCAGCGCCGCCGGCGAAGTTGTCTCATCTGGCGTGAGAATATATACTTTGCCCTGAAAAAGATTTCCGTCAGCGGCTGCAACGCCGCTTTTCTCGCGCCCAGCCATGGGATGACCGCCAATATAGAAAATGTCAGGCGGAAAACCAGCCGCGATCTGACGCTTCAAAAAGCCTTTGGTGCTGCCGACGTCAGTTAGAATCGCTCCTGCTTTGAGGTGCGGCAATATCTTTTCCACCAGTTGCGGTATCTGCAGCACCGGAGTGCAAATAAAGATAACATCGGCGGCATTGGTGCCGACCACAGGATCGGTAGTAATCTTATCAACCGACCCCTGCTTGAGAGCCAGAGCGAGACTGTCCGGGTCACTGTCAACTCCAGTGATTTCGATATCCTCCACGGCCCCCTGCTTAAACGCCAGGCCAAGAGATCCGCCAATCAGACCTACCCCGAGAATCGTAATCCTGAGTAAACTCATAGCAATTTCCGGCCCATTGGAACAGCAATAGCTGCCACCTCGGAAGTCAATTTCATGAAATTCTCCGGTGTCAGAGACTGCTGCCCATCAGACAAAGCCTCAGCTGGATTGGGATGAACCTCGATCATCAGACCGTCAGCGCCAGTCGCAATCGCAGCTCTGGCCATGGGGCAAACCAACTGCCATCTCCCTGTGCCGTGGCTGGGATCGACGATTACCGGCAGATGGCTGATTAATTTCAACGCTGCTACGGCGCTAAGATCAAGAGTATTGCGGGTGTAATCCTCGAAAGTACGGATTCCGCGCTCACAAAAAATCACATTGTAATTGCCCTCATTCATAATGTATTCGGCGGCATTGAGCCATTCATTAATAGTTGCCGCCAGACCGCGTTTTAACAGTACCGGTTTGCCGGCCTTACCTGCTGCCTTGAGAAGCTGAAAATTCTGCATGTTCCTGGCGCCGATCTGCAGAACGTCGGCATATTCGCGAACCACCTCCACAGACTGCACATCAACCACTTCAGTCACGATCTTGAGTCCGGTAGCTTCTCTGGCTTCAGCCAACATCTCCAGCCCTTTTTCCTCCAGCCCCTGGAAAGAATAAGGTGACGTCCTTGGCTTGTAGGCCCCACCGCGCAAAAACTGCGCTCCGCCCTTTTTCACAGCAAAAGCCGATTCAAGCAATTGCTCACGGCTTTCCACCGCGCACGGCCCAGCCATAATCACCAGTCTTTCTCCGCCAATCAGCACTCCGTCCACATCCACCACACTATTCTCGTGCTTGAAGTCCCGGCTGACCAGTTTGTAGCTCTCAGTGACGGATACGACCTTCTCCACCCCAGGCATTACTTCCACTGGCAAGCCGGCAATGAGCTTTTTATCGCCGATAACCCCGATAATGGTGCGAAACTTCCCTTCGGACAAGTGAATTTTAAGCCCCAATCCCGTGACCTTGGAAATTACCCGGTTAATGTCTTCTTCCTTAGCTTGAGAACTCATTACTATAATCACTTTGATTCCCCCTCAATTATTATTAACCTTAACCTGCAATATAAATATAAAAATCCCGCCCCTGAAAAATCAGGGACGGGATATTCTACCCGCGGTACCACCCTGCTTGCAATGCAAGCCACTCTATCAGGTACAGGAAAATTAGTCCAATACCCTAGCCTATAATAACGGTGGCGCTCCGGCTCGGCTTACTCGAAAACTTTCGGCCTGCTGCTCACGGGTGTATTTCAGTCAGCGCATTTTCCGGGTCGCACCAACCCCCGGCTCTCTGAGAAATGCTTCTGGCTTACTCCTCCACGATCATTGCATTTAGATATACTGTTGATAGTTACTATAACAAAGTACCCAACTACTGTCAATACACGAGCGAAAAATAAAAATCACCACGCAGCAGCCTTAACCACCTGGGTATAAAGCTACCTGATCACCATCAGTCAACACTCGCTCGAAATCGCTGTTTAGGCCGTTAACCAACATCCGTTTGACCTCATCAGCATCCATCTCCAGCTCATCCAACAACTCGCCTATAGAAATACCGTCCGGCACATCAACCGTTACAAAACTATTATCTGACATATTATATGCCGTTGATGGTCTATATTGCCGGAGTGAAGCGTACAGCCGCACCTCTATTACCAAATTAGCCCACACCTTCTTCTACTTCTAGCTCTCGCTATTTAATTTATTCGGCCAGCAGTTGATAATTCCTGCATTATATTTCCAATTAATGGAATTTGGCTGGTAATGTACCAAATTATCCCCCGATTTGCGACATACTGTGGCCAAAATCCGAATGTCCGCTGGTCCGGCACAGGCAATGCCGCTCCGGTTTTTCCCGGACAGCCTGGCGAAATAACTCGGCCAACTCTTCGTCGCTGGCACCGGCCCGCAAAGGTGTTTTGACATCAACGGCCCGGTCCGACAACAAGCAGGGGATCAGCTTACCATCGGCAGTGAGACGCAGACGATTGCAGTTCACGCAAAAATGATCTGTGACCGGAGTAATAAAACCAAAGGCTCCCTTGGACTCAGGCAATCGGTAATTCTTCGCCGGCCCGTTGCCAATGTCAACCGCCGCAGGTTCCAGCTGTCCCAGCCCCGCCGCATTAAGCATATCCTTGATTTCAGCAATGGATGGGCCATTTCCACCCTGGCCACCCACAGGCATATATTCGATAAATCTCACATTCACAGGAAAATTATACACCTGATCAATAAAATAAGCCAAATCAGTATTGCTGAACTCCTCAGTCAACACAACATTCAGTTTTACCGGTGTAAGTCCGGCAGCCAAAGCGCTCTCAATCCCCCGCAAGGTGTCGTCCAGCCTGCCGCAACTAGTTATTTGGGTAAACCGCGACGGATTGGCGGTATCCAGGCTGATATTCACCCGGCTCAGTCCAGCGGCCTTTAAGCCCTCGGCCATCGGTGCCAGCAGACTCCCGTTAGTGGTCAACGATAAATCATCAAGCACTTTAAGCTTGCTAATCGCAGCTACAAAATCAACAATCCCTTTCCTCACAAGCGGCTCGCCGCCAGTAAGCCGAACCCTGGTTATGCCCTCACAATTAAAAACTATTATCAGCCGCAAAAGTTCCTCATAACTGAGAATATCCGAATGCTTCAGCCATTCCACACCTTTAGACGGCAGGCAATAACGACAACGAAAATTACAGCGGTCGGTTACCGACAGCCGTAAATAATTAATTGAACGGTTGTAACCATCTTTCATGTCCTTTTCCCCCTACCACCAATAGCCCTGACAACCGATTTTAATAGAATTCTCCGTCATCTCCGTTTGCCCTGCAGGTAAAATAAATTTTAATCGCCAAACACTCCAGGAAATAATATATATTTTATTGCTTTAGGAGTTAAAAGTAATTTAAACTTATGATAAGTAATAATAATTTTAAAATATCTCGCCAAACTAGCAATACTTATAGCGGAAGGAGCTTTTCCATGACCAGCTTAAAATTCTTCGGCCACTCCTGTTTTATGCTCAGTAACACAGAAACGTCACTACTGTTTGATCCATATCTGAGCGACAATCCCTTTCATATTTCCTCCGCAGAAGACATTGACTGCAACTATATCCTGGTATCTCACGGCCATCACGACCATCTGGGGGATGCTGTATCCATCGCCAAACGCACCGGCGCTCAGGTAATCTCCACTGCGGAAGTTGCAAGATTATGCGGCGAGCAAGGTTGCAAGCATCATGCCATGCATCTTGGCGGCAAACATGCTTTTCCTTTTGGCCAAGTCAGAATTACCCTGGCTTTTCACGGCTCCGGTGTACCTGGAGGACACGCCTGCGGCTTTGTCGTGAATTTTTATGGCAGCAACATATACTTTGCCGGCGATACCGGCTTGTTCGGCGATATGGCGCTCCTTGGCAGGCTGGAGAAAATTGATTATGCCCTGCTACCTATTGGTGACAACTACACCATGGGGCCTCAAGATGCAGCCGAGGCCGCAGGGATGCTCAAACCCCGGTTTGTGGTACCGATGCACTATAACACCTGGCCGCTCATCGCCCAATCGCCGGAAGACTTCCGCCACGATGTTGAAACTCGGTTCAGTATTCCGGTTAAAATCATCCAACCGGGAGAGACGCTAATTTTAGAATAACTCTATATAACTCCGGAAATTTTATTTGTTCTTATCCTGTGAAAACATTTTATATTAGAGGTCATATAGTTATGTCTCTCGCTCCCTACCATCTGCATATTATGTAGTATAACGCAGTAAAGGGGGACCTATATGTCCGAACGTTGTGACGGAGGCCCTGCTTTTGGGGGCGGCACCAGCACTCTTTTCAGTGAAACAGCAGTCCATCTAAGGGATTGTTTTCGCTTGCTATGGGAACAGCATGTATATTGGACGAGAATGGTTATTCTCGGAATTGCATATACACTGCCGGATCTAGAACCGGCTACCGAGCGCCTTCTCCGTAATCCCAATGATTTTGTCAGGTTATTTTCTCCCTTATACGGAACTGCTGTCGCAACCGAATTTGGACGCCTGCTGAAAAACCATCTGCTTATAGCCGCAGAGCTTGTCAAGGCGGCCAAAGCTGGCGACACCACTGCTGCCGCAACCCAGGAAAAAAGCTGGTATAAAAATGCTGATGAAATTGTCTACTTCCTAGCCCAAGCCAATCCTTGCTGGTCTGTCGACTTTATGAAGTCGATGTGGTATAAACACTTGTCTTTGACAAAACAGGAGGCTATCGCCGCTATCAATAATAATAACACCAAAAGCATCAAAAAATTCAATCAGATAGAGCAGGAAGCCTTGATGCTAGCCGATGACTTGTCTAGCGGCATCATCTACCAGTTTTGCCTTTGAAACCAAGATTATCTCCAAAATCGCCAAAAATATACAAAATAATTCGCCAAGTGGTTCTTGACCCAACTTGTGATTAGTTCAGCAGAAAATAAAGCGACAATTTTAACATTATGTAAATTATATGCATATTATGTAATAGGTGGATATCCTCTTTTCGCCATAAGCATCATCCTTCCTTCCCCGGTCTAATGACCGGGTTTTTTATTGTTTATTAGCGATGTGGCCGCACCGGAAATTAACCGCCGGAAGATTTCGGGGCAAAATCGACTCTTAGCTCACCGCCTGAGATTAGTCAGCATATTATGTAATAGATATACTGGCCCATGAATTTATAAGAGGAGGATTAACATATGCCTCAAAAATACTTTGACGACGACCGGGAGGCTCCAACCATCATTGACTGGGATGAAGAACGCCAGGTCATAGTGGTTTGCGCCCCAACTCCTCCGGCCTGTGTTCCCGCGCAGGACCCCTGTTACCCCAATTGCTTACCTAATCCGCTTAACTGCACCCCTAGTCAGCCGCCTTGCTACCCCAGTCAGCCACCTTGTTACCCTAGTCAGCCGCCTTGCTACCCCAATCAGCCAGTTTGCCATCCCAATCGGCCACCTTGCTATCCCACTCAGCCCCCCTGCTATCCACAAGGAATTTGCCGTCCGGCCCAGGCTTGCCGACCTTCGCAAACTTGCAAGCCGTCACACGAAAATTGCCAGCCCTCCCAGTCTTGCCAGCCGTCGAAAGAGACTTGCCGCCCATCTTCAAAAAAATCCAGCAGTAAATGACCGGCGTTTTCGCTGCCGGCTTTCATTACTTATAAATCCTCCCCTTGTATAAAGAAGAAATCCAGCCAAGCTGGATTTCTTCTTTATGCGCGCAGTGCTCTAATTACCAAGAATTAATATATCATTCCCCCACTCGTGATTTTCATAACTATCAACTGTATAAAGTAAGTTAATAATGTATCATATAGTTATTAAGTAAGTTAATAACGTAACAATTATTATGTTATTTATTTAACTTGCCTCTTTTCATTGATTAATTAAACTAGCTTTGTTATAATTAAATCACAGTTAGTGAAAGGGGTGTATACCATGTACGATTGCACCAATAATTGCCTGGGACCTGGTTGCGAAAACTGGGCAGCCTGCGAGGGAGTATGCCGCGAAAAAAGCACCTCCAGCACTCATATCATTTCTAAGGAATAAACATATATCAAAGACTTTGAGCCCTGCCTTTCGGCAGGGCTCTCTTATTGTTCATCACCGGTATTCTCAATGTCGCGGGCAGAAAGTGCCGTAATCGCAGCGATCGCATGATAAAAGATTACATTGATACTCATCTTCGAGGCTATGGCTGTCGATGTGGCGACAGATTGGCAGGATCTCGGCCAACGCCGACTTTTGGGCCGCCTGATTTACCGGCACATCCACCACCGTGTCAGAACGCCAAAAATAAAGCTTCGCGTCTTTCACCGGCCTATGCAGTATTGCCTCCACTACCAGCGCATAAAACTGCAGCTGCAATTCGTGGTCCTTAGCCCGCTCCAGCGCCTGCCCGGCGTTCACCTTATCGGTTTTGTAATCGATTATCCCGAGCCCATCAGCGCCATAATCCACAATACAGTCTACGCTGCCATTAAAATAGTAGCCGCCATGATTGCCGCGCTCTTCCGGCAGGCAAAAATTAAACGACCATTCTCTGCGTGCTGGCAGAGCGGTGAACTCCCGGTAAAACCGGCTGGTCAGATAGTGCCTCAGTAGCGGCCCGGCGTCCTTAGCCACCTCGTCCTGCCACCTGGCAGGCACAGTGTCAAGCACCGCCTGTTCGATCAGGCGCTGCCAAGATATTCCCTCAGTCATGATTTCCTGGCAGCGGTGCAGCGCCGTTCCGGTCAAATGGGCTGGCGGCCCACCGCTGCCGCTTGATACATTGCTTGCCGCCACTGCCGGCAGACGGGCGACAAAACCGTAATAAAAAGCACGCTGGCAACGCCGGAACCGATCAATTTTACTGACTGAAAAAAGAAAATTATTGTTAGGCGCGGACTGAGCCACTGGTCCGATGTTGGTCAGCAGTCGCTCCTGCTCCAAGAGCGTTGGCTGCACAAGTAGGGCAGGGGCAATCACTTGTCGAACCGCCGCCTGAGTTTCGTTTGTAGCCATCCGGCGGACCACGATTTCCGTCTGGTTGATTGTCAGCGCTTCAGGCAGGTCGGCTAGATCGTCCACGGCACACGCCCACCCCAGCCAACTGAACCAAGAGTTCATCGCGCCAAAATCAGCCTTGACGGCCACTTTATCAACTACGCCGGACAGCACCAAATAATCCTTGGCCCGGGTAAGCGCTACATACAGCACCCGTTTGAGCTCCAGCAATGCAAGCTGCTTCTCAGCGCCGGCTATATTACCGTAAACAGAAGTAGGCACCAAACCGCCATTCAAAGGCACTTTGATCCCCAGCCCCTCACCTGGATCAAACAGCACAGGCACCGTCTCGTTTCTGAATTTCCGGTGCAGGTCAGGCACAAATACCACCGGATATTCAAGGCCTTTGGCTTTATGGATGGTCATCAGTTTGACCGTGTCGCCGCCCTCGCTTTCGACCAGAGCCTGGCCTTCTTTGATGTCACCATCAACTAATTTTGTCACATATCGCAGGAATTCTCCCGGAGAGAGAAATCCCTTGGCTTCAAAATTGCGGGCTAGCGCCATCAATTTAGCAAGATTGGCATAACGCTGCTGACCCATGAACTGAGTAAGCAGGAAATTGGCGTAGCCGGTTTCCTCCAGCGCCATCTCGATCAATTCGGCGACCCTGACGATCCCCCGCAAACTCCGCATTTTGTTAAGTATCTTCCAGGCCCTTGCCGCAGCCGTATGCTGTTCCTCCGAAAGATCAGCCGTAGCAACTAGCGCCAGCCCCCGCCACAGGCTGCTGTCGGATTCTTTTGATGATTCCTTAGCAGCCTTGGCGGCCTCCTTCGCGCATTCCTTCAGCCGCAACAATGTTTTATCGTCCAACCTAAACAGCGGCGACCGCAAGGCTCCGGCGAGCGCCGTCTCCTGCAGGCGGTTATCCACTGCCGTCAGCAAGTTTAACACATCCTGAATTTCCTGGCAGCTATAAAAGCCCTGTCCACCGACCAGATAGTAGGGCACCCCTTGACGTTGCAGCGCAGCGGCATAAGTTTCGCTATCTTTAGCAGACCGGAACAGTATGGCGATATCACCATAGTTAACCGCCCGGGCCGAGGCGTCATGGTCAATAAGCTCCTCGCGCCCTTCGACCATCAATCTGATCCGCTCAGCCACCCGGGCTGCTTCAGCTTCCCTAGCCGTCTGTTCAGGCTGCAAATCCTCCGAAGCTATAACCATAAGCTCAGCCCGGGTGCTTTCCGCTAGCCGCCCACAGCGGCGGGCCTGCAAAGGACTAAAGGCGATACTGTCGCCAGCAGTGCCCATGATAGCCGAAAAACAGCCGTTATAGAGCGACAGCAGGCCATCCATAGACCGGAAATTATCGGCCAGTTCCACTGCGCTGCCGCCAGTAGCGGTGATATCCTGCCGCACCCGGTCGAACAGCGTAACATCCGCACCCCGGAAACGATAGATCGACTGCTTGGCGTCACCGACGACAAACAATTTCGCGCCTTTCAAGATATCAGCGTCACCACCGGCCAAAAAATAGACTATCTGCCGCTGCAGTTCGTTAGTATCCTGAAATTCATCAACCATAATCTGCTGAAAACGCAGAGAATATTTGCGGCGAACAGCGGGACAATCACCAAGCAGCTTGGCGCAGCGTACCTCAAGGTCGCCGAAAGTCAGCACCCGCTGCTCGGTCTTTTGTTTGCCAAGCGCCGCGTCCAGCAGCAGCAATAACCGGCACAAGTCAGGAATAAGCGCCAGTGCCAGCCGATCGGCCCGAAGGAGTTCAAGTACCGCCAGCTGTGCCTTAATGGCGACAACAATCTCCTTGGCCTTAGAATTCGCGGCAAGGCCACCGAGATAATCATGCACAACTGTATAGGCGCTTTCGTCGCTGGTCCCCAGCGCACCGATTGCGGCGATGACTTTTCCGTGGTCGCGCTCCAGTCTTTCCACCAAAGCGTACTGTTTTGTCTTAGGGTTCAAGGTCCCTTTGCAGCTTATCAGTTCAGCGCACAGCTGTTCAAGTTTTTCCTTGTGTCCACTCTCACCAGCTAGCGACTGTTGATAAGGCTCAGCCAGACGCAGCGCCAAATCATCGATCAATAGTCCCTGGGAAGCCAGTTTATCATAAAGGTCAGGCACCTCGGCATCCAGCATTTTTTTATCATAAGCGTTCAGCAGCCGGTCAAGCCATTCAGCTTCCTCCGCCAGCGCACTTTCCACCACCTGAGCCAGGCTTGTCTCCAACAAAATGGTGGCTTCCATCTCATCCAGCACAGCAAACCCCGGGTCCAGAGCCGCTTCCACCGGATTATCACGCAAAAGGCCGGAGCAAAAACTGTGAAAAGTACCAATAGGTGCATACTCCAGTTCAGCTTTGACCTGCCGCCAGAGCAGGCAGTCTTCTTCGCTGGATGCGGCTTCAGCTAAATCGGTCACCTTGGCACGGATGCGTTCTTTCATTTCCTTGGCAGCCTTATTAGTGAAAGTAATAGCCAGGATTTCAGCGCACGTTGCCTGGCGTTGCCGCAAAATATTGATATACCGCTCGACCAGCACTCTGGTTTTTCCGGCCCCGGCCCCGGCGGACACGGCGACATTAGTGCTAAGATTGGTGATTGCGTCTTCCTGTGCCGGTGTAAATTCAGTCATCAATAGTCCCTCCCGCCTGGCCTTTCAGGTAGCGGCAGATGCCACTGGCAATACAATAAGGTGGGCAGTCCCCTGCTGGTGCAACCGGAAAATTACCCGCCCGGATACCGGCTACACAGCGGCCAACCTGCTGCCGCACTTTCTCCTGGAGTTCTTCCCACTCCACCGCTGACAAGTTGCCATCCCGTTTCGCTTTCCGGTGAACAATTTCGTCAGCCAATTCGTCCCGCCACATACCGCCCTCTTTCTTCCTGGCCTCCACCGAATAATAACCGCCACCGGCTACCTGTCCGTCACCTTGGCAGAGAAACCGTTCCACCGCCATAATATATAGCGCAGCCTGAAGATCAAGGCCCTGGGCCAGCTGCCGAAACGGTGGGCAGGTCTTACGTTTATAATCCACCACCGCCAGCTTGTCACCGGCGGCATCGATACGGTCGACCTTACCCACAATATTGATAACTTCTCCGTCCACCGAAAGCTCCAGCGGCGATGCCACCGACCTGGCATCCATACCCGCAGACTGCGGCAAACCAAAGCCCCATTCGAAAAACTGTGGAGTAAACGCCAGACCTTCAGCGTTTTGCTCAGCAATCTCAAATTCCAACCAGCGATCAAGGTTTTTCTCCAGGCGCCGCCGCTGATAATCCCACAGCTTGCCTGGCACGATTTTATGGCCGTCGATCAGTCGCTGGCTGCTCGCCTCCACCGCAGCCGCCAGCTCCTGACCATATTCCCCGCCCCGCCCGGCTTGCAGCTTTTGCCCGGCGTGGGCCCGCAGAAAACTGGCCAGCACCTCATGATAAATGGTGCCGACAACGTCAAACCCGGTTTCCTCTTCCTTTTCAGCCCATTCAGCCAGCTTCAAGATACGCTTAGCATAATAAGAAAAAGGGCAAAGAGCATAATCTTCGAGCGCGGAAATACTGAAAGTTTCCTGTCCGGCAGGTTCTGCGCAGGCAGCCGCGCTTGTGGCCTCCAGCTCACCGCCCCCTGTCTCCCGCCCGGCAAAATCGCCAGCACTCCAGCCGGGCAGACCCAATTGCTGAATAAAGCCATCCGGTGCAGCTCTGCCAAAGCCGTCAAGCAATAGCCGGCCAGTCAATTCCCGGCCTGAAAATATTGCAGTATAATCTTGCGGGAAAATATCGCCGACAGAATACTTCTCCTTTTTGACCGCGCCGGGTGTAAACAGCCGCAGCACCTCCTCCACATATGGCGAAGGCATCGTTTCTGCGTCTTCGTGATAACTGACAGTCAAAAATTCATCAGCCAGCGCCACCGCCACCGCGAAATACAGATCTTCCTCCTGGCGATGGTAAGCGGCGGTCCCGATATTTAACCCAAGATCGCTTAACATTCTCCGGTCCTGGTCGTCATACAGCCAATTGCCCCGCTCCCGCAGCGGAAACTCGCCATCTGTCAGTCCGAGGACGAACACAGCCCGAAAAGCCATACCACGTACCTTAAGCGGACTGATAACCTGCACGCCGGACTCATTGTAATTCAGTATCTCTATTCTTTCACTGGCCACAGCCTTGCGGAACAGTTGCAGAAATTTTTGCAGCTTCAAAGGTTCGTCATCACCGAGCAGGGCGAACTCCTGCTCCATTGCCGCAAGCACTCCCTCCGGCCCGGTCAACTTGTCCCAGGTTAACAGGCCAGCCTTAAGCAGCGGCAAAGAAAGTTCTCCCCGGCGGTAGCGGTCCCCCAGCCAGTCAGGAACGTTTATTGCGGTGATCACCTGCTGGAGCGCCTCCACAAGTTTACTGCATGTCCCCTTCTCCTGAGGCAGGATGCCAAACAATTGGCGCAGCTGCCCCAACTGTTTTTTATTATCAGAGTCAGCTGCCGCGTCCCACCAGTCATCCCAGCTGCGGATAAAGAAGCTGGCCGCAGCCCGTTCCAACGCATCGGCGTCAGGTACAACAGCCGATAACAGCGGAGATTTAAGCAAATTGAGCACACTGTGCCGGGACCCGTTGTCCAGCCGGGCGGTCAACACATGATCCAGCAACCGCACCAATGGCTGGTCGGCCAGATCTTCCTTCCAGGGCAGACTAACCGGAAACTTAAAATCATCGCAGACCTGGCGAAAACCATCGTACAACCCGCTGTCCCTGACAACCACCGCAATTTCCGGCGGCTGGCAAACTCCGGCCAACAACAGCTCTTTAATTTTAGCGGCCACCACTGCCATTTCCTTGTCCCGATGAGGAGCGCTGATTAGCTCAAGCCCCTCGGTGGCACCAGCTGGCTGACAATCCTTGTCGAACAACTTTTCCCGGATAAATTTCAGGCTGGCCCCGCCCTGACGTTCAGCAGCCGGGAACCTCTGAGTAAACCCCATGCCAACAAGAATCTCATAAGTCGCCTCTACTGCGGCGAACACTTCCGGCCGGTTTTTTTCATATATCAGGCCAATCGCGATCTTGGTCAACGGACGAAGCTGGCGAATAAGTTCGAGCTGCAAAGGGGTTAAAATATAAAATTCACTGATGAAAATCTTACTGTAAGGCAATGTCGCCTGTCCGGTTCTCAGAGCGTCAATTGCCAGGAAATATACTTCTTCCAGATCAGAAAGTCCCAGCGCCGCCAGACGATTTTGATAAGCGCTGTAAATCGCAGCGACCTCCCGGTCCTTGGCTTGCCAATCTCTGGCCTCGGCCACAGCGGCAAACTCCTGGAGCGATGCACCTGCCCCCTTGATTTCAGCCAGCAGACTGGTTACACCACTTATGTATCCGGGATAATCACTTATTGCACGAAAATAAGGCAGTTGGCCTTCAGCGGCAAGCTTCCTCACCACTTCCTCCACCAACAGTTCCTGGGCCATCCGGCTCATCCGCCGCCTACGAATCCCCGCCGACCGGACAATATCCTCCGCCAGATTGTCAAAAGCCAGTATCACAGGAGACTCATAACCTGCCACGCAGTTAGCCTGCATAGTACGCCTGGCGGCCCGCATCAGATAATCGCTGGGCAACAAGTAGGCCTGTTCCCGTCCATGACCTGCAGCGCTGACCTCAGCCAGTTCCCGGGTAAATTCAGCGCGCATAGTTTCCCCTAGCGGGGTGCAAAACAGGGTGTGCATAATAATCCTCCCGCCTATACTCACCCTTTATTATTGGCGAAAAGCGTCCATTGTCCTGCCTGATAGCAGCGGTTATGTTCCAGCTCGGGCGAGCAACCAGCGGCATTAAAAAAATAGCTGCCAGCCTTATCAACTGCCCAGCCATAGTATCTATAAAAAAAACAAAAGCAGGATATTAATCCTGCGATTTTTATGGGTTATGCAAAGTAGGGCCCATTATGAGACAGTACCCTCTGGCTAACCCTTAAAAGGGGGTTGGTTGTCTGTGTTCATTTACAGTTTAGCAGACAACCCCGCTGACTTTGTTACGTCAGGATTAACGATTTGTTAAATTTATCCTGAGTACACCTGTTTTACGTAGCAACCGCATGATTATATGGAATATTTTTCATGGTATCTTTCATTCACCAAACAGCAATAATATCAGTGTAAAGGGTTCGTAATAGTCGAGCGAAGATCGGTGTCGGGTCGTAAGGCTCGGTATTGGTCGACCAAAGATTGGTGTCGGGTCA